>JABLTR010092881.1_pt1 | contig 10743 bp, 10 predicted proteins | sample 7160071 | NCBI WGS metagenome assembly JABLTR01 (sample SAMN14651230, study PRJNA627086) | human gut metagenome | isolation source: feces | host: Homo sapiens
CATAAAATTTTTAATGTATCCTCCAAATACTTTATACTGCCTATTCCACACGGCGCAATAAACAAATCATAGTTTCCAAGAAAGCTTGACAGGTCACTTTTTAACGGACCCTCTGTAATGCTTATAACATCACTGTTAATATTGCCGGTTACATGTATGAACGAGGGACACTTGTATCCGCTGCTAAATCGCGATGATGAAAATGTTGAATATCTGCTGCCGCTATCGTGTCTTATCTGTAATGACTGAATGAGCCTCTGACTATCGCGAACGGGAATAAAAAATCCTCTGTTGGCACACATTTTCCATTTACCTTTATCGATGTAAAATCCAGGGATACCGTCTAAATCATATTTTTGGGCCAAGGTTTCCACTATTCTATTGCGCTTTTCGCCTAACGGAACACTTTTGTAGCCATAGTATGTAATAGCTTCTGTACTGAAACCCCTTTCTAACAAAGAATTTTTATGCTCAGGATATAACGGACACAAATCAAGAAGAGAATTATAGACTTTGTCTCTATAAAGCAGAGGTCGAATTTCTTTGCTTTTACACGGCTCTATTTTATATTTCCTGCTATTGCCGTTGACTATGTCATAACGGTAATTGCATCCACCCATACATTCTTCTTTCCATAATTCGACGGAGTTTAAAAGCAAATCATCTATTGCCTGACTCCTTGATAAATTAAAGTAATGCATGTATAGACCTACTGCATCAGATGAGGCTTTGCACCTTTGGCAATAATAAACGTTTGCTCTTGTATTCATGTACAAATGAAATTTTATATCATTACAAAATGGGCAGCGAGCCTGTATTTCGTCGGAGCCGATACTTCCTTTGATTAATATACCGATAAGATGAGCAACAGAAATTATGTCAGCATTTGTTTTAGTCATAATATTATCCCGCCTTATCAATAGACTGCGTAGGTGCAGCATTTATTATTGAAACTTTATTATTAGGAATTGAACTTGCATGTATAGTTTTTATTTCCAACTCAGACTTTGAAACCACTTTAGATATAAATGTCTGGCTCGGTAATATTCTTGAACTAATGGAAGTAATACTTTCTGCATTGTCAATAAAGACAGGATAATCGAGGCCCGATAAATTTCGCAGCAATGCTGATATTTCCAGGCCAGCGCGGATACGCTCAGATGATGAAAGGCATTTGTAGGCATGTCCTTTGTATATTATCTGCAAAGTTTCTTTGCCCGATATAGACGACTTGCTTTTGTCAGATAAGATAAATGAGGTGTTTTCCATATTAAAGTTCGATAAAATAACTTCATTTCGTTTTGATATAAGACGCAGGAAAGAATTTATTTCATTGTTTAAATCATTGCGCTCCTTTTCAAGCATGGCCTTTTGCTGCTTAATTTCATTGGTGTCATTTGAGACGCCTTTATCATACTGTACCTTTTTATTTGCGAAAGAATCAATAAAGTCATTTAATGTTCGAAGATTATAAAATTCATCAGGCGATAAAGTACCTACTTCTAATTCTTTATTTACTTTAGCGAGCATGTCCGTATATTTGCAATATTTCTCATATGCAAGACTTTTTTCATACTTTGCCTTTTCCATCTCGTTCTTATAACGCTGACCGTCTGAAATAATAGAAGTAATCCTTTGTTTAAGATGATTTTGCACACGCTCTTTTATCTGTGGTACTATTGTACATCCGCAGCATGGACATGAAGCATTATCAGAATTAATATTTGCGGCAAAGCTTTTGGCATCTTTATATTCTTTACTTGCTATCATATAAGCAGAATATTTAGACATATAATTTTCGTTGAACAGCATAAGCGCTTCCTGCTCTTTTATATTTTGCTCAAGCTCATTTTTCTGCTCGTATAACTTATCTAAATCAACACCTTGATAACGCTTTCTGCACAGCTCTTCATATTTTTTCTTTGCGGAATTTAACTCATCATATATCTCATCGCACGATATGCTACCCTGATATTTTTGAAGCGCTTCATCCTTTCCCGAAAGCCTTAATAGTTCTTCATCTATCCTTCCAATCTTTCTTTGGCAGGCAAGTATATGCGCTTCCGGCGCTGTAAAGTCGGCAGCACGGATGATTTCTTGGTCTTCGTCAGGCAATAAATCGATAGTTTCTTCATATTTAATATCAGGAATTAGGCGGAATAATAAATTTTTACCTTCATTGCCTAAATGCTCAGCAAAATATATTGGATTGAATATTGATAAAAATAGTTTTGCATCGCAAAAGCAAGTATTGATGTCGCTCTGAGTTATCCGCAGTCCATCAAAAGTTATCGTAGCTGATTTGCTCTTTTTCTCGCGTCGGCGGCAGAGCTCATGTGCTTCTCCGTTATGCTCAATATCCATTAGTGTGAGTGTAACCTCAACATAGGTTGCCGATTTCTGCATAATTTGTTCTATAGAGGTTTCACCCATATACGTAATGCCGTACAATGCAAAACAAATAGCATGGGCTATGCTTGTCTTGCCTTTTGCATTGTCACCAATAAGAAAGTTCTTATCATCAAATACAATCTCGCTGTTTTTTAATGAGCGCAGGCCATAAACGGCAAGCTTTACTATTCTTAGATTTTTAAAGTTTTTCATACTTACCTTCCTTACATACGTTTGTTAAACAAAGCACGGCTACATGCCGTGCTTTGTTCTTTTACATATTCTATATACTTTAGGCCATATCATATTCGCCTTTAACATAACGCAATGATGAAATATCCCGCGGCTCTTTGGTTTTAGAAATGTACCCTAAAAATTGCTCCTGGCTTTCATGCAAAGGCCGTGTTACATATAAATGAAATGAATTACCTAAATATGAGCCGTATACATTCCAAACATTGTATTCATCTGTTTTGTTGCATAACAGCTGAACGATTTCATAATTTTCCTGTATTTTAATTGGAAAACTAATATACTCCTGTTCCATTTCCTTTATTTTTGATTTTAACTCATTTATTTTGTCAATATACGGCTGGCGGTCTTTTTTTAACTGTGCCTCCATTCTATTGAGATATACATCAAACGAGCTTTCAAACTCAGACATTGTATTAACTTTTATAAAATTAAAAGCGTAATTTAGTATAAATATTGCCGCAGCAATACCAATGGCAAGAGCAATGGCGGACAAGCTTATTTTGCTGTTGTCACTTATTTTGGCTCCCCATATCTGATTACATAGAACATAAATTATTGGCTCAATAACAAAAAGCAATATAAGGACGGATTTTGTCTTTGTAATATTGGTTAATTTTTTCATAATCATTAATATCCTCTCTTTTTTAAGACGCCTTGTTTAATGTGTCGTCATATTCATATAGTAAGCTCTTTTTCCCTTTTTTCTCGCGAACATTTACTATTACATTCTTAAGAAGAGTATTAGGCGTTAAATTAGTGATTTTATTTATATAGACATTAAGCAATGTGCCGTTTTTACTTACAACTCCAAGTATTGTATACGGCAATTTGGGATGAGGCATTGACTTGACAGATAATACTGTGCAGTCGCCCAAAGCATATGTTTTTCCGGTAACAAATTGCTTCATGTCCGGCGTTTTATATTTTATATTGCCTTTAGTCGTATTTCCTTTAGATAAAGGCACGACATTGCTTTGCTGAGTGTTACCAAAGCACTGTAAAACAAGATTATCATGTGCGGCGTTAAGCTTCGGCATGGCTGCCTGTTCATCGATTACCAGCTTGTTTTTGCTTTGCTTTACCTCATAAACAAACTGGGTTTGCATTTCCTGCAAATAGCTTCCAATGCCCCACATGGTCGCAGCGCGTTTGAAAGCATCGGATAAACCGCCCTTTATTGCTTCATAAGGAGTAGGGCCGGCTCCGTTACTCTTTTTTATCCATGCACCATCTATGTTCAAAGCAATAGTGCATATATATGTATCATCGCTTTTTTGAAAGTAATTTTGCCAGTTGGATTTTCCTAATACCGAGTCGAGCCGCTTCACAATACTTTTTGCCTTAAGATACGGAACCGCAATAATATATTGTCTGCCGTTTCTATCCGTGCCGGACAGCTGAGGCTTCCACTCAACATCTTTGTTTGAAAAGGGGGCTTCAAGCTCTTTATATATATTGTCATCCACAGTCTATTCCTCCTTTATTAATGAAGTCCTGCAAGGTTAGCCCATTTTCTATCAGAACTTTTTTGTAATAGTATTTTGAGGTCTTATTAGACAAATGATTGAGCAGACTTATATGCGTATGGCAGTTCAATCTGCTTCTTGTATAATTGTAATAATCCTCGTTATTGTCTAACAGCATGTAATGCTCAGCTACATAAGTTAGGTCTGTAAGCCGCTCTATCTTCATTGGCCTTGAATTGCCCACGCATAATTGAGAGCTCGTATTGCCGCCGCTGACATTTGCAAAAGGGTAAGCGTACATTTTAGATTTAGGTGATAGAGCTCCCAGCTCAGTAACTCCAATATGTACATCCGATACATAATTTAATGCGTTTACAAAAAAGCCAAACACGATAGCAGGCAATGGAAAATCCTTAAATTCAGCACCGTTATACGATATATTTTCTTTGAGTTTAGGATACTGATAAACTATATACTTTTGACTTTCCGTGATGGAAATGGATATAAAACCGGGAGGGCAGAAGCCGGTGCTTATTTCAGTTTTTTTATTTAAGCTGTTGCTTACACACATGATAAAATCATCTGCGCTTATGTACTTTTCCACGCATACATCTTTATCTTTATAGCTGACTAAGCACATATTATTGTCCAGCAGAGACAGTAGCATTATCGGTAACCTCCTTTGTCTTTTATTTCTTTCTTTATCTCTTCTATGTCTTGCTGCATAAATTTCTTTATTCTTAGCAAGCTAATGGGAAACTCACCCATACACTTTTCGCATTCGCCGCACGGTATGTTTTGGACTATAAGCTGAGGACTGTCAAAGTCACCGAATTCATATCCCAAATTTCCGCAGTCATAAGAAGCAATATTAGATAGCTGGTCGTATATATACTTTTCAATTTTTGTATAGTGCTTTTTAAAGGATTGTTCATCGCTATTTCTTAATTCATCCAACTGATTAAACCACTCTTCAATCGTTCCTCCGTAAAAACAATACACACTTTCGTCGTAGTAATCATAATCAATATCGCAAAACTCAAATGTGTAATATGCAAGTTGGTGGAATAGATGCTCAATATCGCTGAAATCGTGTATGTCACGGTTTATATACACCGGATTAGACTGATTATGGAGTTCCTTGACGATGTACATAATATAATAGATAATCTTTTTTTGCATAGACGTCATAATAATCACCTAAATATAGTTTGAAATGGCAGGCTTTGCAGGCAATGACTTAATTAAATATTTTATTTTGTTTATTCTCAAATCAAGCTCTATAGCCGTTTTGTAGTCTTCCAGCTCTTCTATGCTGAATTTTGAAAAGTCTATGTCATCATAAGATAGCGGTGTGCCAGATAAAAAACAACTGAAATAAAGAGTTTCCAAATATTCGTTTTTAAAGCTGAAATCCTGCCGGGCCGCTTTAGCATCGCATTGCTGCACCGCCTTTATATTTTTTTCAAATAATTCCAATGAAAATGAGTTCATTTTTATTACTCCTTAATTAAATTTGTAATGCTTTAAATATTAAGAGATATTATCATCTGGAATAACAAAGAAAGGCACACACCTGCCATTGGTTATTATGAAATCCTGCGGCAAATAAAACTGCTTAATGTAGCGAGCGGCCTGCTTTTCTGATAAGCTGCTGAAGCTTTCGCCACCGCAGCCACAGATAAAAGCCGGGCCGGCTATAATATCCAAGATATTACCGCTGTCGTCGCAGACAGCACGGTTAAGCGGCATGCCGTTTATTTTGCCCTCATCGTTACAAACGAGGCAAACATTGTCGTTAAAAGGATAAATTGCCTCAATAAGCCCGCCTACTATTTCTTGCATCGCATTTATAGAGGCATCAATTTCAACAACACGGGCCATCTTGAGTGGCTCGAGCAAAACGACTTTGATTTTCCTGTTTTCATTCATTTCAAATTACTCCTTTTTATTTTTTTAAATTAATCTTTTAACACCAGAACCGGAACAAACGGTCAGAATAATTTTGTTGGATATTGTTTCCTTTATGACGGTTGTAACATAATCGGATTTTTCGTTTTCTACATGCTTTTCCGTATGGACTGCCTTTATTATTATGCCTTTGATAATATGCGGCGCTGTACATTCTACTAATCCGTTTATGGACCCCGATGCTCCAATCAAGCCGATTTGGTCAAGACTGAGCGGCAGCGGCGGCTTATGCTGCATTTCATCTAATTTACTTGTGTCAAAAAAGTGAGCAATGGAGTCTGATGCTCTAAACTGAGAGATTAATTCGTCTTTGTTAAAAACATGACCTCGGAATTTTTTTACACTGAGGGATATGTCAGGCAGCTGGTAGATATTCTGACTGATTGTATCAATAGTTGGGATATTGTCTAAGTTATATGTCAGGTCCATTAAAGCGTTATAAGTATGCTTGTTCGCACCGTATTTCCGCTTAATTGCAAAAATTACAACCTGCTTATATTTCTTATATTCATCGTCGAGAAAACGATATATAGATATATCGGTAAAATTGTTGGACAGCACCTTACAGATATCGCTGCTTATTCTTGGATAAGGTATTATATAAATCAGCAGTCCGCCTTGAGCCAAAAGCGGGATACTGTCACATAAAAAAGCAAATTCCGAGCGGATGCTGTGCGTAGAGGTTTTGCTATACATATACGGCGGATTTAAAAAGACCATATGAAAATTGCCTTTGCTTATTTCCGCCTTAAAAAAATCGCCTATGGCCATTCGGCTTAATAATTTACTCGCGTTTAAAGCTCTGATTTCATCTATTTCCGCGCCATATGTAACAGCATTTGTATTTTCCGCCAACTTTGAAAGGGCAATACCTTCGCCGCAGCATGGGTCGAGAATGTTAATTGCCTCGTCCTGGAAACCGACAGCTCTTTTTATTAGAGAGACATGCTTTAAATCGGTAGGATAGTAGCCTAATTTGACTTGGTTCATAAACCTGCCTAAATTTGCAGGATTTATATTATCCATAGACATTGGCAAAAGCGAAATGTACTGCTTTAAAGCCCTGCACATTGCATCTACATTTTGTCGACTAAAATTAAGCTCCGAAATAACGCTGAACAGTTTGCCGGTTGTATCAGCAAGATTTTCCATTTCTATTTCTTTAAATAGCTGCATAAGAGAGAATAATGTCGCTTTTACCTTTTCGATGTTAAGCCTACTCGTTCGGTTTGCGCTGTTAGATACATATATCTCCGTAATAAGGCTGAGTAATTGAGACTTAAAGCTTTCTATTTCCTCAAGATAAATCTTCCCATTCATTAAGCAGCTCTCCTATAACTCTTTTTTGCATTTGTCATGGAAACGGAATTGATTGTCTTTGTAGAAAAGTCATTCTTTTTGCAGTTCATCACACCGCGAAAAAGAATGTTAAACAGCATGACAGAAACAATATTTGCTGCAAACATATTAGCTGCAACAGTCTGTGGAGCTGCTTCATTCGCATCCGCACAGGACAGTTCAGATGGAAATAAGTCAACATCGCTTAACACTTCCGGATAATATGAGGCCATAGGTTTTTGGACAGTGATATTATTCTTTTTAATCCCGCATACGACCTGACCGTAATATTCGCCATTGCCGCTGTCTATATAGATGATATCGGAAAGCTTTTTAAATACTGTGTCACACAGTCTGCGCGATTTATTATTATCAACAGCGCCTATGAGAATTATCATCTGTCCATTTTCTTCAGGAGCAAGCAGCGACAAAAGTGTGTTTTCATCCTCTATATAGCTGGGAATATAAAAAGCCGGCAGCCCAAATGCCTGTGAATATCTGTTTGCTATCACCTGTGCTTTATTACTACCTACATCCTGATAAACAAAATTTTGCCTTACAAGGTTTTTTAACTCCACTTTATCGCCGTCACAGATAATTATTTTTATCTCTCTGTCTGCTATGCTCGCCATGCGGTACAGAAACGGAACGATATAGCCTCCTGTTCCGCCGGCTCCCAACATCACTATTTTTACAGGACTGTCTTTTGAAAACTTCATAGCGCAATCTCACTCTTTTCCTTTTTGACTTTCACTTTTAACAGCTTATCTTCTTTGGAAAACGCCGGCAGCTCTATAACGGAAAACGGCTCAATTTCATAGTGATATCCGTTGTTGCACATCCGCACAATTATATCCGGCAGCGTCTTATCCAATCGGCCTATCACTCCGTACAGCTTGGTTTCCTTTTCGTCCGCATTATCTTCATCCGAGAAAAAGGCTTTCATATTATGGTGGGAATGTATAGCCATTACATCAATAAAGCCCGAGCTGTCAAAGTCCGGCAGGTCATAGGTTTCTACATTTAGACAGGAGACAATTTGATTGGGAATATATATCTCATACTGACCTGTCTGCTCGGAATATATGATATGAGCGATGGCCTCCAAGCCTTTTTTTGCAAAATGCTTGAAAAAGTCGATAACCTCTAATATAAGGCTAAAAGGAATTTTGGGCAGAGATAGCTTTATTCCAGGCTTTATTAAGTCAAACTCCGGCGCACGAAGCGCCGGAGTACAAAACTCGCCTATTTTGTTTTGGGTAATCTGCATTATCTTTCCCGTACTGGACGGAACAAGCTTAATGGGTTTATCGCTTTGGGCAGCTTCAGCAAGGTTCGTGTAAAAGCCTTTATATTCGGGCATTGGCAAAACATTACCTTTCTTTTCTGCCGTAATATACGGGGTAACAACGCATTTGGGGTCTTTATTATCTTTCTTTTTGCCGTTTATAATGCTGTTTATAAATTTATCCATTCCCTCTATTTTTTCTTTTACGTCTATAATGCGCTGTGTCGTTGGATTTGCTATGGCTTCTGTCACACAGCCATACTTGACCGTCCATGATACCTTTTTACTCTGTTCTAAAGCTACAATCTCATTTTGCATTTCAATACGTAGCTGCTCAAAAGTAATTTCAGTATTTGGTATTTCCTTTATAATATTGCCATACTGAAATTCCGGTTTTGTCTCTTTAAGCTTTGATAATTTCTGCTTGATAAAGATTTCTTCAATCGCCTTGTTCTGCTCTTTAAAGGACTCGGTTTCCTTCTCTGAAACTTCCGGCATGGTAAAGGCAGTTTGTTCGTTTGCCATGCTGTTATCTATGACTTGATTAGCATCAGTAGAGTCGTTAGACGGTTGAAGCTCCATTCCACTTTTTTCATCTATCGTATTTTGCGCGGCTGTCTGATGAGCATTGGACGCAGTGGATTTTTCACTTTTATTGCTTTTTGGGGTCTCGCTGTTGCTTTCAAAAAAACCATTGGGATTTTCGAGGAAAGCCGTTAAATCGTCGTTAAAATCATTCATATTTATTTGTCCTTTCCAATTTAAAAATATCTATATAAACGCAAAAAGGCTGTATCAAATCCTTTGGATTTAATACAGCCTTTGCGGTTGTTTTGGTTATTTTATTTATACGGTTTTATTGCAGGACAAAAGAGTCCTCATTGACATTCTAAATGACACGGCATATCAGCCCGCCAAGTAATACAAGATATAGAAACTCATTTTTTAAATACACAACAAATTGTGTATCAACGGCTTTATTATAGTACGGCAAAACAATAAAGTCAAGCAGATTAATGCCGAATATATTGAAATAGTCCGGTGTTACACGAAAATCAAAATAGTAGTAAGCAGCTGATTGACGGCTTACATTTATGATGTGTCAATGAATATCAAGAGGAGAAAAATAAAATTATCAAAAAATAAGCATTAATTCATAAAATTCGACATAATATACTTGAAAAATATATGCAAATATTTATATAATCCTCCTTAGTGTGACAGAATATCACATACAATTTTAAAATTTTGGGGAGGAAGACAAAAAATGAAAGGGAAGATAATAAAGCTAATATCGGCAGTGCTGATAATGACACTGACGATAAACATGGCGCAGCTTGAAATCTTCGCAGATACCTTTACGCAAAATAACGTGTACGATTTAAGCGGCGGGTATACTGACGAAGAAATAGCAGCTGAGCTTGACACACGGCTGCCTGAGGACGGCAAGCCGGCGGTGGTCATCGAAGAGCTTGAGGAAAAACGCGATAAATATACCAAATACTTTCTGAACGATGATTTTTCCTTCACAGCAGCGCAGTATAACGAGCCGGTGCACTACCAGACGGATGACGGCAGCTGGGCTGAGATAGACAACAGTCTCGTAAAGGCGGAAAACGAGGATGGCGAGACGGTATATGAGAACAAAGCGTCGGATGTAAAGGTGCAGTTTGGCGCAGACAGCCATGCGGAAAAATTAGTCAGCATAGACAACGGCGATTTTGAAATATCATGGGGTATAAACAACAAAAAGTCCAGTGGGCTGAGGCTGTTTAGCGCATCTGATGAAATAAGGAAGAGCGGCTTTAAGGTAGCCGAGCTTGAGAACAATGTAGCGACAACAGAAAAGACGCTGATGGAAGCGCAGGCCTTCAGGGCACAGGCGGCAGAAGAAGATATAGAGGAATACAACAGCGACCGCATGACGGTGGAAAACGCAGCGTCGGCGGGTGAATATGAAAACATACTGCCGGATGTTGATTTAAAATATGAGCTCAAGGGCGAGACGGTCAAGGAAAATATCGTATTAAACAG
>JABLTR010069116.1_pt1 | contig 10736 bp, 9 predicted proteins | sample 7160071 | NCBI WGS metagenome assembly JABLTR01 (sample SAMN14651230, study PRJNA627086) | human gut metagenome | isolation source: feces | host: Homo sapiens
CTCCGGCCTCCTGCTCGGCTCCCTTCAGCCCAAGGGCCACATTTACAAGCCGGAGGGCGCGGCATAGCCGCCCGCCTCCGCGTCCCGCTTGGAGTCGCCGAAGTACACGTTGTCGGCGATCACCTCCGCGGTGCGGCGCTTGTTGCCGTCCCGGTCGGTCCAGTCCCGGAGCTGGAGCCGGCCCTCCACCACGGCCATGCGGCCCTTGGTGAAGAAACGGGACACAAATTCGGCGGTCTGACGCCAGGCCACAATGTCGATGAAGTCCGTGGACTTCTCGCCGGTGGTCTTGTCCTTGAAGTCCCGGTCCACCGCCAGGGAGAAGGAGGCCACGGGGGTCCCCGTCTGGGTGTGGCGCAGCTCGGGATCACGGGTCAGACGGCCCATGAGAATAATCCGGTTCAGCATGTCTGCCGCTCCCTTCTTACTTCTCGTCCTTGCAGACGATCAGGGAACGCATCACGCCGTCGGTGATCCGCAGGATACGATCCAGCTCACGGGGGAACTCGGGCTTAGCGCTGAAGGTCATCAGCACGTAGTAGCCCTCGGTCAGGTCGTTGATGGGATAGGCCAGGTGGCGCTTGCCCCACTCCTCAACCTCAGCCAGGGTGCCGTTCTGCTCCACCAGGGTCTTGAACTTGGCCACCATGGCAGCGGTGGCCTCCTCATCCAGGTTGGGATTGAGGATAAAGACCACCTCGTAGTTTCCGCTCAGTTTTGCCATTTTCTTTGCACCTCCTTATGGACGTATGGCCCCCGCCCTTGTGCGGGGGCAAGGATGGCCTGTTTTTTGAAACAAGCTATATTATTATATAGGAATCAGCGAAAAAGTCAAGCCTTTCCAAAAAAATAATATTTTTTGGCTTCCGTGCAATAAACGGCCCCTCTGCTTCATTTTACTGTCAGAACGGGCGGGAAACCCCGCCGCAGATTTGACAGGATAAAGGAGTTTTGATGATGAAAAAGGGTTTTGGAAAAGGCTTTTGCAGTGGTATTCTGGTGGCCGCCTTGACGGTGGGCCTGGGTGTGTCGGCCATGGCGGCCAGCCGCACCATCACCGTGGATGACAACATCCGCATCACCCTCAACGGTGCGGTCTTCTCCCCCAAGGACGCCAAGGGCAGGGATGTCCCCCTGTTCTCTTATAACGGCACCACCTACGCCCCCGTCCGCGCCATCTGTGAGGCCGCCGGCCTGAAGGTGGACTTTGACTCCGCCAACTATACCGCCGTCCTCACCACCCCCGACCGCTATATCGCCTCCACCCCCTCCGCCTCCAACTACATCTCCGTAGACAAGGCCAAGGAGATCGCCCTGAACCACGCCGGCGTGAAGGCCGCCGACGCCATCTTCGTGAAGGCCGGACTGGACTGGGACGACGGCCGCACCGAGTACGAGGTGGAATTCTACGCTGGGAACACGGAGTACGATTACAGCATCGACGCCACGACAGGCGCCATTCGCTCCTATGACCATGACTGGGATGATTTCTCCCTGTGGAATCCCGGAAACAACGCCGCCAACCCTTCCACCCCTGGCACCTCCACCAACAATCTGATCAGCGAGGCCAAGGCCAAGGAGATCGCTTTGGCAAAAGCCCCCTCCGGCGCCTCCGTGGTACGCTGCCACCTGGACTGGGACGACGGCCGCTATATCTATGAGATCAAGATGGTCTCGGGCACCATGGAGTATGAGTGCGACATCAACGCCGCCACCGGCGTCATCACCGACTGGGACGTGGACAGCATCTACGACTAATTCCTTTCGCAAACCGCTCCGTACCCGAAAGTACCGTCAGGCGCTGCCGCCTGACGGTACTTTTTTGCGTCTGCGTTAAAACAGCTCCGGATGCTCCAGAAGCCAGCGGTTGACCATGGCCATAAACCACTCCACGGCCGGATTGTCACTGGGCTCCCGCCACGCCACCCCCAGCTCGATGGTCTGCCCATGCCCCTCCAGCGGGACAAAGGCCAGGCCGGTGGTATGCATGTACTCCCGAATCCGGAAAGGGAGAATGGCAATTGCCTGTCCGCACTCCACGGCAAAGATCACATCCTCCAGGGCGGGATACTCGGTGACCGACGCCGGGGTGAAACCCAGTCCCCGGCAGATCTGGAGGAACTGCTTATACATATAGGCCCCGCCGGTGTGGGACAGGCAGGCAAAGGGCTCCGTGGCCAGCTTGGCGTAGTCGATCACGGCGTTGTCCAGGCAGGGGTGCTCCCGCGGGCAGACCAGGCAGTAGAAGTCGGCCCCCAGCTTGCGGCAGGCGTAGCCGTTCATCCCCTTCAAGTCGGAGAGCACCGAGAAGCTCACATCATAAGCCGCCGCGTCGATGCCCGCCTGGATGCCGGTGGCGTCCCGCCGGATGAGCTCCACGCGGACCTGGGGATACGCCTCCCGATAGGCGGCGATCAGCCGGGGCAAAAAGTGGCGGGAGGGGGAATTGAGGTAGCCGATGCGCAGCTCCCAACATCCCGAGGACTCTAGCTGGCGCAGGCGGCCCAGGGCCCGCTCCTCCTGGTCCAGGATGCGCTTGGCGTCCTCCAGGAAGAGCTCCCCGGCCCGGGTGAGCGACACGTTCCGCGTGGTGCGCAGAAACAGGCGTGCGCCCACCTCCCGCTCCAGGGCGGAGATCTGATGGGTCACGGCGGGCTGCGTCACATAGAATTCCCGCGCCGTCTCGGTAAAGTTCCGGTAACGGGCTACCGACACGAAATAGCGCAGCTGCTCGGTGTTCATTGCGCTCCCTCCTCTCCCTGCTCGTATTATAAATTGATAACGCTTTTTTATCAATCCTGGAAAAAACGTGAATTTCACTTTTTTCGCCCGGAGTGATACAATTTGCCCGATTATAAAAGAGGAGTGATGCGCGTGGCGGTTCAAGTAATGGGCGTGACCGCCGGACGCAAGGACAGCAACTGTGAAATCCTGCTCAAGGAGGCTCTTCTGGCCTGCCGGGAGCAGGGGGCCGAGGTCCGCATGATCAATCTGAAGGACTATGAGCTGCTGGACTGCAACGGCTGCACCGCCTGCACCATGGGCATGTCCATGGGGAAGAACACCGGCTGTTCCCTGGCGGACAAGGACGACAAGCAAAAAATCATGGATGTGATGCTGGAACAGGATGCGGTGATCTTCTCCGCCCCCACCTATGATCTGATGCCCTCCTCCCTGTTTTTGAAGTTCATGCACCGCAACCTGGCCTATGAGTCGGCCTTCCTGACCAAGATCGGCGCCATCGCGCCCCGAGACCGGGTGGGCGCGCTCATCGCCGTGGGCGGCTCCACCCGCTCCTGGCAGTCTATGGCCCTGGAGTGCATGCAGGCCACCACCTTTACCAACAGCTTCAAGATTGTGGACATGTACATGGCCACTCAGGTTCCCGCCCCCGCCCAGGTGCTCCTCTACGAGGAGAAGGTGGCCCGGGCCCGGGAGATGGGCCTGAACGTGATGAAGGCCCTCAACACGCCCCCCGCCGAGCGCAAGTGGCTGGGCGACCCGGACTACGGCTGGTGCCCCAACTGCCACTCCAACGCCCTGTGCCTGGGCGAGCCCCAGTGGAAGGGGCTGCAGTACCCCATCGAGTGCGTGGTGTGCGGCGCGGGCGGCACCCTGGAGCAGACCGAGGACGGGCGCTGGAAATTCGTCATCGCCGAGAATGGGCTGGAGCGTGACCGCACCACTGAGGAGGGCCGCGGGGTTCACTGCGACGAGATCGCCGAGACCCAGGGGGGCTTCTTCATGGATCCGGCCAAGCGCCATCTGGTGGCCGAGCGCCTGCCCAAGTACCAGAGCATCCAGTTCCCCGGCATCTAAGGAAGGAGTCTGATTGTTTTGAAATTCGAGCATCTGTTTTCCCCCATGCAGGTGGGCAAGGTGACCTACCGCAACCGCATCGTCAGCGCCCCCATGGCCTTCGGCCTCATTGTTCAGAACCCGGACGCCCGGGACTTCACCTACCGCAAGCTGGAGGCCAGCGCCAAGGGCGGCAACGGCTGCGTCATCGTGGGTGAGACCGACGTCAACTTCACCGACGCCGTCCGTATCCCCGGCTTCCGTCCCTTTGACTTCACCAAGCCCGAGGAGGATCCCGAGACCTTTGACGCCGTGGGCGAGTATGCCCGCCGCATCAAGCGCCACGGCGCTGTCGCTCTGGCCGAGCTGGTCCACTGCGGCAAGGAGAAGGTGCCCTTCGGCCCCGGGCAGGAGGCCATCGGCCCCATCGAGACCACCAATCTGGCCGGCGTGAGGGTGCGCCCCATGAACGAGGACGACATGGCCCGCATCGCCCGCGACTTCGCCGTCTCCGCCACCTACATGCAGAAGGCGGGCTTTGACGGCGTGCTCATCCACGGCGGCCACGGCTTCCTCTTCACCCAGTTCCTCTCCCCCCTGATGAACACCCGCACCGACAGCTACGGCGGCTCTCTGGAGAACCGCGCCCGCTTCCCCCTCCAGATTCTGAAGGCCGTCCGGGAGGCGGTGGGCCCCGACTTCCTGGTGGAGCTGCGCATCGACGGCACCGACCACCAGCCCGGCGGCATCACCCCCGAGGAGACCGGCGCGTTCGTCGCCATGGCCGAGCCCTACATCACCTCCGTCCACGTGACCTGCGGCATTTATGAGGCGTCGGTCAAGTCGGGCACCGAGAGCTCCATGTTCCACCCCCACGGTCTAAACATCGACAACGCCGCCATCATCAAGACGTACACCAAACTGCCCGTGGGCGCCGTGGGCGGCATCAACTCCCCCGAGCTGTGCGAGCAGGCCATTGCCGAGGGCAAGATCGACTTTGCCATTCTGGGCCGCCAGATGCTGGCCGACCCCGAGTTTGCCAACAAGGCCAGGAGCGGCCATGAGGATCAGATCCGCCGCTGCCTGCGCTGCTACAAGTGCTTCCCCGGCTCCCCCGAGGAGGGCTATGACGATCTGCCCTTCACCAGCGAGGAGCTGGCCCTCTACGTGGGCCACTGCACCATCAACCCCCTGGCCCACCTGCCCTTCGATCCCGACACCCTGGCCCCCGCCTCCAAGCAGGAGACCGTGCTCATCGTGGGCGGCGGCGCAGCCGGCATGCAGGCCGCCATCACCGCCTGCGACCGGGGCCAGAAGGTCATCCTGGCCGAGCAGGGCCCCTGCCTGGGCGGTCTGCTGCGGTTCACCGACGTGGACACCGACAAGCCCGACCTGATGAACTTCAAGAACCTGCTGGTGCGTGAGGTGGAGCGCCGTGACATCGACGTGCGGCTCAACACCGTGATCACGCCGGAGAACATCACCTCCTTCGGCGCCGACGGCGTCATCTTTGCTACCGGCTCCCTGCCCTCCTGTCCCCCGGTGCCCGGCATCGGGCACGCCCACAAGGCCATGGACATGTACGACGGCAAGGTCAAGCCCGGCCACAAGATTGTTATGGTGGGCGGCGGCCTGGTGGGCTGCGAGGCCGGCCTCTTCCTCCAGAAGACCGGCCACGAGGTCACCGTGGTGGAGCTGCTGGGCCGGCTGGCCAACGAGTCCTTCGGCATGTACCGGGAGGCCCTGATCTGGGAGATGGAGAAATGCGGCATGGCCATGCTGCCCAAGACCCGCTGCCTGGAGATCACCCCCACCGGCGTGAAGGTGGAAAACGCCGGCGGCGTCCAGACCCTGGAGGCCGACACCGTCCTCTTTGCCCTGGGCATGAAGAGCGTGGACATCGCCCCCCTGAAGGCCGCCGCCGAGGCCGCCGGACTCAAGACCTGGGTCATCGGCGACGCCATCCAGCCCGGCAAGGTGGATCAGGCCACCCGCAGCGCCTATCTGGCCGGCATCGAGGTGGGCCGCTGAGTCCCCCGCCCCGGAATAAATCAACCCCTCCGGCTAAACCGGAGGGGTTCTGCTTGTCGGAAAAGCGGCAAGAGCCACTTTTTCGAGGGAGATGCGCGCAAGATGAACCTTGATTCCCGACGGAAAAGTCGGCTCATCTTGCGCGGAAGTGTTATTTCCGGGGCGCATGTCCCCGGAAATGACTGATTTTCATGTTATTCCTGCGGCTGTGGCCGCAGGAATTCTGCGAGGCTTTCCTTCCTGGAAGGTTTTTCACCCGTCTGCGGCGCCCCAGGCAATGCCTGGGGCGCCGCGTTTCTTTTGTTCTTTTGTCAGCGCTCCTGGCGCAGCGTCTCGGCCTTCTCCTTCAGGAAGCCCTTGAGCCACGCACCGGTGGCCGGGTGATCCAGGGCGAAGTCGATGGTGGCCTCCAGGAAGCCGCAGAGGTTGCCAGTGTCATACCGGCGGCCCTCAAAGTCCACGGCCACCATGCGGCTTCTCCGGCACAGCTCCCGCAGGCCGTCGGTGAGCTGAATCTCCCCGCCGTAACCAGGCTTGACGTTCTCCAGAATATCGAAGATCTCCGGAGTCAGCACATAGCGGCCCAGGATGGCGTAGTTGGAGAGCCTCTGCTCGGGGGTGGGCTTCTCGTTCATGTCGGACACATCGAAGATGCGCTCCTCCAGGGGGGAGACCTTGACGGAGGAGTAGCGGGAGATAGCCTCAGTAGCCACCTCCTGCACCCCCAGGGCGGACGCGCCGTACTTCTCGGCGGCCTCCACCAGTTGGAGAGTCACCGGCTTTTTGGCCCGCATGATGTCGTCGCCCAGCAGCACGGCGAAGGGCTCGTCCCCCACGAAGCGGCGGGCGCGGCCGATGGCGTGGCCCAGGCCCTTCGTCTCCTTCTGGCGCACGTAGAAGATGTTGGCCAGGTCGGCGGCCCGGCGCACCTCCACCAGCTCGGACTCCTTGCCCGACTGGAGCAGGCGGGTCTCCAGCTCGGGGTAGTAGTCGAAGTAATCGTCCATGGCGGACTTGGCCCGGTTGGTGACGATCAGAATGTCCTCAATTCCGGCGGCCACCGCCTCCTCGATGATGTACTGGATCACCGGCTTGTCCACCATGGGAAGCATCTCCTTGGGAACGGTCTTGGTGGCGGGGAGCATCCGGGTTCCCAGCCCTGCGGCGGGGATGACGGCCTTACGAACTTTCATAACAAAAAACCTCCAGCAGAGCGGGCGGAACGCCGCCCGCCGTTATTGCAGATGTGCGGTGGGAATCATGGGGCGGAAATACCGAACCCTGGGCAGGGCCTTCAGGAGAATCGTGCCCAGCACATAGCAGGCCACAGCCTCCCCTGCCACAAAGGTCCACAGGTTCAGTCCATACGCCGCCCAGAAAGCGCCGTTGATAGCCCCTGCCTCCGCCCAAGCCCACATGGGCGGCAGCAGCAGGGCGTTCACCACAATGGGGGGCAGGGCGGCCAGATACCAACGGGGCATCTTGATGGAGAGGAAGGCTGCGATGGCGGTGGCCAAGGTGCCCACAATCATGTCGATGGGACCATAGGGGGAGAGAATATTGGTCAGCAGGCAGCCCAGTGCCAGCCCCGGCGCGGCGGCAGGGAACAGGAAGGGCAGCACGGTCAGCGCCTCCCCCAAGCGGACCTGAACCGGTCCGAAGGTGAGCTGAAAGATGTTGCCGAAGTAGCACAGGACGAAGTAGACGGCGGCCACCATCGCGGCCAGGGTGAGCTGTTGGATGTTGGATTTGCGCATGTGTGATCATACCTCCATTTTAGTCTTTAGAGAACGGCGGTGAGTCCCACCGAACGAACGCGACCGTGGCCGCGCTTGGACCGGGTTTGGAAACCAGTCGGGGGTATTTTAGCACGTTTCCCCTCGGAAGTAAAGAAAAAGCGCTGGGACTCTCCCCCGCCCTCCTCCGCGGAAAAAGCAGCCCCGGAGCGCACGCGCTCCGGGGCGGTCTTTTATTCCGTTATTCCGTAAAGGGCTTTTCCACCAGGGAGCCCCGGCTGTAGCGGGCCAGGATATCCCGGTCGTCCCCGTCGTAGAGGAACTGCTCCAGCTTCTCGAAGGGGGTGCGGGGCAGGCGGCCATCCAGCTCGTCCACATCCACCACCAGGGCGTCGAAATCGTACCCCGGCTCGAAGGAGCCCACCTTCCCGAAGAATTCCCCCGGCCCCTTGGTGGCCAGGTAGAGGGCCTCCGGCAGGGAGAGTGGCCGCTCCTCCATGTGGTCCAGGGCCCGGAGCTTGGACAGCCCTACCGTGGCCGCCACATGCCGGTTCATGGCGGCGGCGTGGCCGCCGGCCACATCGCTGGCCACGCAGCAGCGCAGCCCCTCCGACAGGCTGCGGCGCAGGGGCATGACGCCGCTGGACAGGTTGGTGTTGGACTGGGCGCAGTGGGCCAGGGTGACCCCCTCCTCCCGGAGAATGGCCTCCTCCCGCCCGGTGAGGTGGACGGCGTGGGCCATGATGGTGCACCCCCGGCGGAGCAGGCCGTAGTCCCGGTACACCTCGGTGTAGCTGGCGCACTCCGGATGGAGCTGGCCCACCCAGGCAATCTCGCTCCGGTTCTCCGACAGGTGGGACTGGACGGGCAGCCCGTACCGCTCCCCCAGCCGTCCCAGGCCGTCCATGAGCCGGGCGGTGGTGGAGGGGACGAAGCGGGGGGTCAGGATATACTCCACGTGCTTCAGCTCCGCCCGGCTGCGGCAGATGAGCTCCTCCGTGTCCGCCAGGGAGGCGTCGGTGTCCTCCCGCAGACTGTCCGGGGCATTGCGGTCCATGTTCACCTTGCCGATGAGGGCGGACAGCCCCGCCTGCTCGGTCAGCTCCATCAGCCGCCAGGCGGCCTCCTTGTGGATGGTGGCAAAGGCGGAAAAGCGCAGGGTGCCGTTGGCCCACATCCGGTTGAGGAACCGCTTCCACGCCGCCTCGGCAAAGTCCGCGTCGCCGTAGCGGGCCTCCACCGGGAAGGTGTAGGTCTCCAGCCAGGGCAGCAGCTCCTGGTCGTAGCCCACGCCCCGGTTCACCATCTGGGGGGCGTGGAGGTGGAGGTCGCAGAAGGCGGGGAGCACCAGCGCCCGGCCGAAGTCGGTCACCGACTGCCCGGCGTACTCCTGGGGGAGCGCCCGGTAAAAGCCGGCGCACTTCTCCCCATCTACCACCAGGTACTCCCCCTCCCGCACGGTCAGCTCGCCCAGCGCGGGAGTGTATAAAAAGTTGCCCTTGAAAATCATGGCAGACCCTCCGGTTTTCATATTCTTCCTTTATCCTATCATCCACCCCTGTAGAAAGCAATCAGAAGTTTTCGCCCCGGCACAGAAAAGCCGACGCACCCGTTGCGTGCGGCGGCCCAGCCTGTCGAAAAAGACTTTTCAACAGGCTGCCGGACTTTTTGAAGCTCTAAAGGAGCTTCAAAAAGTCGTTTAATCAAACGTGAAAGGGAACCCTGACGGTTCCCTTTCACACTATCCTTCCCTCCGAAGCCTTTGGCAGGAGGGTTTATTGGTAGCCTCAACCGCCGCACCCGTTGCGTGCGGCGGCCCATATCTTTTATTCGGGTATTCAGGGTACCAGCTCTACGGTGTAGCCCAGCTCCTTCAGGCCGGACACAATGCCGCCCGGATTCACCATGTGGCCCGCGCCCACGGCCAGGAAGAACGTATTCTCCCCCTCGGTCTCCAGATACTCCGCCGCTGCGGCAATCATGCCGGGGTCCCGCTCGGTGAACAGCTTGGAGTTGAGCTCGTCATCACTGTTGAGGATGGCCTCTTTGTCGTAGACCTCCGCCAGGGCATCGGGGTCCCGGTTCTTCCAGGCGTCGAACATGGCGGCAATCTGCTCCTGCTGGGCCTGGGCCAGCGCCTGGGCCGCCTCGTCGGCCGCCTCGCCGTTGAGCATCCCCTCGTACCCGGCCAGGCTGGCGTCCAGATAGGCCTCCTGGTACTCGGCGGACAGGCCGTCGAAGATGCCGCCCTGGAAGGCGTAGGTCTCCACGGAGTCGATGGTCTTGCCCGCGTTCACCGCGTAGGCGTTGATATACACATCAATCGCCATGGCGTTGGCCCCGGTGGTGTCGTCCTGGAGGCTCAGGACGCCGAAGGTGGAGGCCAGGGCCCAGGGCTTATATGCGTCAAAGCCGTTGGGCTCCATGCCCAGGCTCACCGCCGCCGCCTGCACCCGTGCGTACAGCTCCGGGCTGATGTGGTCGGCCAGGGTGGTGCCGTCGGAGTAGGCCTGGAGCTGGGCCAGCAGGGCCATGCCCTCCTGGTCGTTGAGATCCAGCTCGAAGCTCACCACCTGGGAGGCGTCCAGGGCGTCCCGCACCGACTTATGCAGGGGATAGACGTTGCTGCGGTCCATGTGGATGGTGCCCAGCAGGTAGAGGGTGTTGTCCCCGTTGACGGCCTTCCACAGCAGACCTCTGGAGCCGGCGTCGTTGGCGTCATAGAGGGCCAGGATCAGCCGCTCGGCCATAACCATGGCCTCCTGATAGGTGCAGGGCCGGTCCTCGTTCAGTCCGCCGGCCTGATCGCCCCTGACCACGCCCAGGCCGGTGAGGAAGGCCGCGGCCCCCTCCTCCACGCCGTCGATGTCGTAGGCGGCCGCCTCCTGGTACAGCGCGTTCATCACGCCGCCGCGGGTGGTGTCCACCACCAGTCCTTCGGTGTCCGCCGCCCGCTGGGGCAGCTCCAGCAGGGCCAGCTTGTCGGCCACGATGCCGGTCATGGCCGAGAGCTGCTCGCTGGTGATGGTGCTCTGAATGTACGTAGTGTAGTTGTCGTCCACCAGCCCCATGGCGTAGCTGTCCGCCAGCTCTCCCACCGCCCAGGCGTCGGGCATCTGAGGGGCCGGAGCGGTATCTTCCGCCGCCAGCGCGGGCGCGGCCAGCAGGGCC
>JABLTR010063820.1_pt1 | contig 10734 bp, 5 predicted proteins | sample 7160071 | NCBI WGS metagenome assembly JABLTR01 (sample SAMN14651230, study PRJNA627086) | human gut metagenome | isolation source: feces | host: Homo sapiens
AGGTAGTACATATAACCAACGGTAACGCGGTTATCAAACTTTTCACCGGTACGGCCTTCGTAAACGGTGGTCTTGCCGTCACGATCCCGCTCGATCTTGGAGAAGTCGATGATGTGGCCCTTCTCGCCCATGATCTTGGGGAGCTTGGTGGGGTATGCAGGTGCATTCTCGCCGTGCCACATCTCGCGGGCGGTATCAAAGGTATCGCCGATGTCGTTCTCGCGGGCAGAGTCAAAGACGGGGGTCATGACCTTGATGCCGCAGGCCTTGGCAGCGTAGCCGAGGTTGACTTCCAGCACCTGACCGATGTTCATACGGGAAGGCACGCCCAGCGGGTTCAACACGATGTCCAGCGGAGTGCCGTCGGGCAGGTAGGGCATATCCTCCTGCGGCAGGATGCGGGAAACGACACCCTTGTTACCGTGACGGCCTGCCATCTTATCGCCGACGCTGATCTTACGCTTCTGGGCGATATAGCAACGGACGACCTCGCGCACACCGGGCTGCAGCTCGTCGCTGTTCTCCGGGGTAAAGACCTTGACATCCACAATGATGCCGTATGCGCCGTGAGGCACACGCAGAGAGGTGTCGCGCACCTCGCGGGCCTTCTCGCCGAAGATGGCGCGCAGCAGGCGCTCCTCAGCGGTCAGCTCAGTCTCGCCCTTCGGGGTGACCTTACCGACCAGAATATCGCCGCTCTTGACCTCGGCACCGATGCGGATGATGCCGCGCTCGTCCAGATCTTTCAGGGCGTCCTCAGAAACGTTGGGGATGTCGCGGGTGATCTCTTCTGGTCCGAGCATGGTGTCACGGGACTCGGTCTCGTACTCTTCAATATGGATCGAGGTGTACACGTCCTCACGCACGATCTTCTCGTTCAGCAGGACGGCGTCCTCGTAGTTGTAGCCCTCCCAGGTCATTAAGCAGATCAGGGCGTTCTTACCCAGAGAGATCTCGCCGTTGCCCATTGCGGGGCCATCGGCCAGCACCTGACCGGCGGTGACGGTCTCGCCCACTTCTACGATGGGGCGCTGGTTGATGCAGGTGCCTGCGTTGGAGCGGGCAAACTTGATCAGAGAATAATCCTCCAGAGCGCCCTGCTCGTTGCGCACCACAACATGGTCGGCATCGACCTTTTCCACAACGCCGTTGCTCTTGGCCAGCACAGCAGTGCCGGAATCGGTAGCAGCCTTGTACTCCATACCGGTAGCAACAATGGGCTGCTGGGTGACCATCAGAGGCACTGCCTGACGCTGCATGTTAGAGCCCATCAGTGCACGGTTACAGTCATCGTTCTCCAGGAAGGGGATGCAGGCGGTAGCAACAGAGACCATCATTCGCGGAGAAACGTCCATGTAATCGACCTTCTCTGCGTCGATTTCCAAGATCTCGTCGCGGCGGCGGGCAGACACACGGGGACGGATGAAGTGCTTGCCTTCATCCAGCGGCTCGTTGGCCTGTGCCACAACGTACTCGTCCTCCACATCGGCGGTCATATACTCCACCTCGTCGGTGACGACCTGCTCGATGAGATTGTTGTTCTCGTCGTAGATCTTCTTGACCTTGCGGTAGGGAGCCTCCACGAAGCCGTACTCGTTGATCTTGGCGTAGGATGCCAGATAGGAGATCAGACCGATGTTCGGGCCTTCAGGAGTCTCGATGGGGCACATACGGCCATAGTGACTGTAATGAACGTCGCGGACTTCGAAGCCTGCGCGGTCACGGCTCAGACCGCCGGGGCCCAGAGCAGACAGACGGCGCTTGTGGGTCAGCTCAGCCAGAGGGTTATTCTGATCCATGAACTGAGACAGCGGAGAGGAGCCGAAGAACTCCTTGATGGCTGCCACCACAGGACGGATGTTGATCAGTGCCTGCGGAGTGATGACGCTCTGATCCTGACTCTGCAGGGTCATACGCTCACGGATGACGCGCTCCATACGGGAGAAACCGATGCGGAACTGGTTCTGCAGCAGCTCGCCCACGCTGCGGATACGGCGGTTGCCCAGATGGTCGATATCATCGGTGGTGCCGATGCCGTAGCCCAGACCGTTCAGGTAGTTGATAGAGGACAGGATATCGTCGATGGTGACGGTACGGCCAATGAGCAGGTCGTGATCCTTCTTCAGGCTCTCCATGACCTCCTCGGCGCTGGAGGCGTTATCAAGGATCTTGCGCAGCTCCTTGAGGCAGCAGCGCTCGTTGATGCCGCACTCCTTGACATCCACACCCTTGAATGCGGGGTAGTAGCTGTCGATGATGGCCTGTGCGTCCACGCAGCCGTTGGTGATGACCTTGACCTTGTGGGGCTGATCCTTCATGGGATCATCGATCTTCAGCACGACCAGATTCACGCCGGCAGCATCGATCTGCTCAGCCAGCTTGCGGTCGATCTTCTTGTCGGCCTCGACAAGGATCTCGCCGGTGAAGGGATCCACCACGTTCTCTGCGGCCACATGGTCCATGATGCGGCGTGCCAGAGACAGCTTCTTATTCATCTTATAGCGGCCGAAGCGGGACAGGTCGTACCGGCGCGGATCGAAGAACAGCATATCGATCTGGCTGGTAGCGGACTCCACCGTGGGGGGCTCGCCGGGGCGCAGCTTGCGGTAGACCTCCAGCAGGCCCTCCTCGCGGTTCTTGGTGGTATCCTTTTCCAGCGTGGCCAGAATGCGCTCGTCCTCGCCGAAGTAGTTCAGGATATCCTCGTTAGAGGACAGGCCCAGTGCACGGCACAGCACGGTGACGGGCAGCTTACGGTTCTTATCGATACGGACATAGAACACGTTGGCGGCATCGGTCTCGTACTCCAGCCATGCACCGCGGTTGGGGTTCATGGTGGCGCTGTACAGGTCGTTACCGACCTTATCCTTCGCATGGCCGTAGAACACACCGGGAGAGCGGACCAGCTGGCTGACGATTGCACGCTCAGCACCGTTGATGACAAAGGTGCCTGCGTCGGTCATCAGGGGGAAGTCACCCATGAAGATCTCCTGATCCTTCACCTCGCCGGTCTCCTTGTTCAGCAGACGGGCAGTGACGCGCAGGGGGGCTGCAAAGGTAACGTCGCGCTCCTTGCACTCCTTGATGCTGTACTTCGGCTCCTTATCCAGCCGGAAGTCCACAAAGCTCAGTGCCAGATTGCCGGTGTAGTCCTCAATGGTGCCGATATCGTGGAAGACCTCCTTCAGGCCTTCATCCAGGAACCACTGATACGAGTTCTTCTGCACCTCGATCAGGTTCGGCATACTGATGACTTCGTCGATGTGGGAGAAGCTCATGCGCTCGGTTTTGCCGAGCTTTACGGGCTTGACTTTCATCATAAAATCAACCACTCCTTACTTTTATATTCTACGGGATGTCGTATACGCGGGTCAAATTTGAGCAGACACACATAATTCGACCCGCGTCCTGCGGAACCTTCCGGCATTTTGCACAAACTTTTCGGGGTGACCCCTCAAGTGGCAGCCATCACAGCTCCCTTTTTGACGCACTAGTCCATTATGTGATACTAATACAGTATACACCCCAAAACCCCTGTTGTCAAGCCATTTTTCAGTTTTTTGCCGAAATAAATTTAATTTTCGGTTTGTTTTCGAACGCCCGGCAGCGTGTAGCTGTTTACTTTTCAAGTACTTGATTTTTTTATTTTGCACGTTCCTGTTCATAACACCCTTGTGCAATTTGTCTATCTTTGCTCTTGCGCCCGGAGGTATTACTTTTCCGCTTCCCTGCCGCAAAAAGAAGAGGCCGCCGCACGGAACGCCGTGCAGCGGCCTTGTCCTATTATATAGAATGCTCACTCGTCCAGATAATCCCGCAGCAGCTTTGCGCGGCTGGGGTGGCGCAGCTTGCGCAGCGCCTTTGCTTCGATCTGACGCACCCGCTCCCGGGTCACGTTGAACTCCTTGCCCAGTTCTTCCAGGGTGCGGGCACGGCCATCCTCCAGACCAAAGCGCAGGGTGATGACCCTCTCCTCCCGGGGCGTCAGGCTTTTAAGGACGTGCAGCAGTTCCCGCCGCAGCAGCTGGCGCCCGGCTTCGTCCACCGGGACACCGGCGTCCTCGTCCTGAATAAAGTCCTCCAGATGGGCGTCCTCTTCCTCCCCCACCGGCGTTTCCAGACTGATGGGTTCCTGCGACAGTTGCAACAGTTCCCGCACCTTGTCCGGCTCCATATCCAGTGCGGCGGCGATCTCCTCCACGGTGGGCTCCCGCCCATTTTTGTGCAGCAGATCGCCTGCCGTTTTCTTGACCCGGTTGATGCTCTCCACCAGATGCACCGGGATACGGATGGTGCGTCCCTGATCCGCAATGGCGCGGGTGATGGACTGACGGATCCACCAGGTTGCGTAGGTGGAGAACTTGAAGCCCCGCTCCGGCTCAAACTTTTCAGCAGCCTTCATCAGGCCGAGGTTGCCCTCCTGAATGAGATCCAGAAAAGGCAGTCCACGCCCGGCGTAGCGCTTGGCTACCGATACCACCAGCCGCAGGTTTGCTTCGCTCAAGGCGCGGCGGGCATCTGCATCCCCGGCCCGGGCAGCCTTTGCCAGCGCCATCTCCTGTCCGGCGGTCAGCAGCGGCACCCGGCCGATCTCCTTTAAATAGGTCTTGACCGGATCATCCAGTGCCACACCCTCCGAGGATAGTTCATTCTCCAGCCTGCCGATCTGGGCATCATCCAGCACAGGCAGCTCGGCAGGCTCCTCCTCTACCAGATGAACGCCCCGCTGCTCCAGCGCCGCGTAAAGCTCGTCCAGCTGTGCAATATCAAAATCCGCTTCTTCCATGGCACGGCTGATCTGCTCTGTGGTCAGGGTGTGACGGTGAGCCTTTGCGGCAAGGCTGCGGGCAAGTTCTTCCGTTTGCGACAATTTCTGCATGATTCCTGCTCCTTTTCTCTCCAGCTCCAGCCGGAGGGAAAACAGGGATCAGTCTTGTTCGGGCAGAGTCCCCTGCTTTTTTTCGCGCATCGACTGAAGATACTGTGTGATCTCATCGCCGGACATTGCAGCAGCTTTGCTAGCAACCGGCATTCCCCGGGCGATCCTGTCCAGATACAGACGGATATCGTCCGGGGTGCAGTTCACATCGCTGTATTGTGCCGCAAGCCGGCTCAGTTCATTCAATGCTTCTTCACTTACAAATGCCCGCAGTGCAGTCAGGCTGAGTTCCACGCCCTCCCGGCTGCAATTGAGCATCGCTTCGTATAGTTCCTTCTGCTGCGGCTGGATGAATTGCTCCGCCGTCAGCTGCTGTTTGGCCAATTCCAGATAGCGGGGCTCCCGCAGGATGGCTGCCAGCAGCCGCTGCTGGGCGCTGGCGATGCCCAGCGCCTGACTGCCGCCTGCGCTGTAAGGCACCTTGATCTGATCCATCTCACCGGAGCGCAGCAGCTCGCGATTTTTCTCCCGGCGGTACTTGCCGCCCGCCCGCTTTACTGCGGTGCCCAGCTGCGCCAGAATGGCGGTTTTGGAGATGTTGGTCTCCTCTGCCAGCCGCCCGGCGTACACCTCCTGCTCAGTGGGGTTAGAGCGCTCGGCCAGCATCTCCACGGCTTCCTTTACATATTGCAGCCGCTGCGCATCCTGCGAGAGATCATACTGGTCTCGCAAGCGCTTGAGCCGGAAGTCCAACGCATTGCCCACCCCGTCCAGAAGTGCCTGAAAACGCTCCGGGCCGTATTTTTTGATGTATTCGTCCGGGTCCTTTGCGCCGGGAATCTGCAAAACGCCCACCTTTACCGGGCTGTTGCGGAACAGTTCCAGTGAGCGCAGGGTCGCCTTCTGGCCAGCCTCGTCCGAGTCATAGCTCAGAATGACCTCATCGGCATACTCGCTGATGATGCGCACTTGCCCGGGGGTCAGGGCGGTGCCGCAGGCGCAGACGGCGGTGTCGATGCCCGCCTGCTGCATACTGATGACATCCATGTAGCCCTCGCACAGCACGAACCGCCGGGAGGCGCTGCGCTTGGCGATCTGCATGGCAAACACCGTCTCGGATTTGTGGTAGACCAGCGTTTCCGGGCTGTTGACGTATTTGGGCTTGGAGTCGTCCATCACGCGCCCGCCAAAGGCAATGATGTTGCCGCGCAGATCAAAGATAGGGGTCATGACACGCTTCCAGAACAGACAGTAGATGCGCCCGGACTGGCTGCGTTTGAACAAGCCGCTGGCGTCCAGTTCCTGCTGGTTGTAGCCCTTATCCCGCAGGTACTGGTACAGTGCCTGCCCATCGTTGGGGGCATAGCCCAGCCCGAACCGGACGATGGTCTTATCGTCCAGCCCGCGCCGCCGCCAGTAAGCGCGCGCCTGCCGTGCCTCCTCCACGGTAGAGTTCAGGCAGGCGTGGAAGAAGCGGGCGGCCTCCTTATTCATGGAAAGCACCCGGCTGCGCAGACGTCCGGTCTTGTCGTCCTCCTGCGGCTCCGGCATACCGGCGCGGGAAGCCAGCATCTTGATAGCTTCGCCGCTGCTGATATTGTTGATCTTTTTGACAAAGCTGATGGCATCTCCGGCTGCCTGACAGCCGAAGCAGTAAAAGCTTTGGGTGTCAGGGTACACATAGAAGGACGGCGTTTTTTCGCTGTGAAAGGGGCACAGACCGCCGTACAGCCGTCCCTTGCGCTTGAGCTGCACATAGCTGCCCACCAGTTCCACGATGTCGGTGCGGCGGGTGAGCTCCTCGATGTATTCGTGTGGGATCATGTTGTTTTAAACGACCTCTCCAGTTTTAAAGGACGTGCCATTTCTGGGGCACGAACAGTTCTTCAAAGGTGCGGATGGCAAACTCGTCGCTCATACCGCTGATGTAGTCGGTGACGGCGCGTTCCCGTCCCTCCTGATAGGCCAGCTGCACATAAAAGTTGGACATCTGATCCACATGGGTCAGGTAGTACTCGTACAGTTCCGCGATAAGCTTGTCCACCTTCTGCTCCTCGCGCTTGGCGTTTTTGTCCACATACACGGTGGCGTACATGAAATCCCGCAAAGCGAGAAAAGCCTCGTATTCCTCGGTGCCCATGCGGACATCTTCCTCGCTGTGGGTGAGGATGCTGTTGATCATAGTGGTGATGCGGGCGGACTTAGTCTGCCCCAGCACTGCCGTGCAGTCCTTGGGCAGGGTGGCAGCGTCCAGCACACCGGCGCGCACGGCGTCCTCGATATCGTGGTTGACAAAGGCGATCTGATCCGCAAGACGCACGATGCGCCCTTCCGGGGTAGCCGCCCATGTGCCCTTGGTGTGGGTAACGATGCCGTTGCGCACCTCCCATGTCAGGTTAAGACCCTCGCCATCCTTTTCCAGCCGATCCACCACACGCAGGCTTTGCATATAGTGGTGGAAGCCGTCCGGGCAAAGGTCGTTCAGTGCCTTTTCGCCTGCGTGGCCAAAGGGAGTGTGCCCCAGATCATGCGCAAGGCTGATGGCCTCGGTCAGATCCTCGTTCAGGCGCAGACCCCGGGCAATGGTGCGGGCGATCTGCGAAACTTCCAGCGTATGGGTCAACCGGGTGCGGTACAGGTCACCTTCCGGCGAGAGGAACACCTGCGTTTTCTGCTTGAGACGCCGGAAGGCCTTGCAGTGCAGCACCCGGTCGCGATCCCGCTGGAACACCGGGCGCAGCGGGTCCTGCGGCTCCGGCACGACTCTGCCGCGGCTTGCATCGCTGAAGGTCGCCCACGGTGCAAAGGTGAGGTGTTCGATCTCCTCGGTTCTCCGGCGCACATCCATACAGATCCTCCTTTTGTTTTTCGGGCTTCTCCCCTCCCCTCTGCGCACAGCCGATCCCAATTGCTGCGCTACGGCAATTGTAGCACATCGGCCGTGTCGAAGGGGGAAGTTCCGTGTCGGTTTGCAAAAAAGACTTTGTTTTTTAAAATGGTGCGTAGAACGGGTCAGACACCGTTACCTGAGCGCTGCCCCGGGTCAGTTCCCGCAGCTGCTCCAGCAGCGGGGCTTCGGTATGCTCCGGCATCTGCCAGCGCAGGGTGACCCGGTCTGTAAACTCCGGCGGTGCCTGCTTTGCCCCGGCGGCGTCAATGAGCAGAGATGCACGCTCGTAAAGGGCGTAGTCCACTGTCACTTGTAATTCCACCACGCTGCGCACAGTGACCACCTCGGCGTTTTCCAGCGCACGGGCAGTGGCGGTAGTGTAAGCGCGCACCAAGCCGCCGGTGCCCAGCAGCACCCCGCCAAAGTAGCGGGTGACCACCACGATCAGGTCTGTCAGGCCGCTGTGCTGCAACACTTCCAGCGCGGGCGTACCGGCGGTCTTGGCCGGCTCGCCGTCATCGGAATAGCGCTCGCGGTTGCCCGCCCGCAGGCGGTAAGCGTAAACGTTGTGCCGCGCGGTGCGGTTAGCCGCCCGCACCTGCTCCAGAAAAGCCACCGCAGCTTCCTCACTGTCAGCAAAGGAAAGCTGTGCGATAAAGCGGCTTTTTTTCTCTTCATATTCGCCGGTGGCCGTGCCCCGGACGGTGCGGTAATCCTCCACGTTAGATCCTCCTGATAATAACTCAGAATAAGTATAACACAAACGGGCGCAAATAAAAAGACTGACGAAGCCTTGCGGCCCCGCCAGTCTTTTTATAAGAAGAAAGCAGTTAATCACTTGGTAAAGATTTGGATCCACTGATGACCCCAAGTGCTGTTGCTGTTGTAGTAGTAACCAACACTCATCTTGCGAGCCTCAGGGTTCAGGATATTGGCACGATGGCCTTCGGAGTTCATCCATGCATTGACGACTTCTTCAGGAGAGACGCTGCCCCATGCGGCATTCTCGCCGGTGGGGGTATCGGTGACGCCATAGTCCTTCAGGACGGTGAAGCACTTAGAGCCATCGGGACGGACGTGGGAGTTCACAACGGCGATCTCCTCGGCGCGGGTCTGTGCAGCGGCGGTCAAAGCGTCATCGCCCATTTTCAGAGCAGTCAGACCATACTTTGCGCGCTGGGCATTGACCAGATTCAGAACTTCCTGACGGTAATCCTCGGTGTGAGAATTTTCGGGGTAAGAGAAGATCAGCACCCAATAGTTATTGTAAACACCGCCCTCATAGTAGCCAACGCTCACGGTGGTAGCATCGGCGTTCAGGATACGCTCGCGGGTGAAGTCGGTAGCCATCCACTGATCCATTGCGGAATCGGGGGTGGAGCAGCCGGCCATGTAGTTCTCGCCGATGGAGACATCGCTGATACCGTTCTCTGCCAGAACGGTGAAATCGCGCTGACCGTTGGGACGAACGTAGGAGTAAGAAACTGCCAGCTCTTCGGCACGCTCCATTGCAGCGGCGTTGTGGTTGCTGTCGCCCAAAGCAACAGGAGCCAGACCAGCCTGTGCACGCTCGTTATTGATCAGGGTCAGGAAGCTGCGCTGGTAAGCGTCTTCCTCAAAGTAGGAGTTCTCTTCTTCCACAGAAGCGGTGGCAGGCATGGCAGCCTGTGCAGCGTTTGCGGTGACGGGCTTGAAGCCTGCAAAGCCAAAAAACACAGCCAGCGTCATTGCAGCTGCTGCGATATTCTTCACGGTACTCATTGCACGCTTCATAAGATTGCCTCTGGTCTGTTGCCTTATGCAGTGTGATCTTGGATATTGCAACTCGTTTGCAACTCTGTCGTATCACATCCGCAACTCTTGTGTAACAAGAGTATCACAAAACCATACAGACGTCAAGAGGTTTAGAGCTTGATTTGCAGAAAAAATACAGATTTTTTAAAAAATTCTCGCCTTTTTATCGCAACTCAAGCGTAACAAAGAGTCCGAAAACGTTACAGTTGTGTTGCGATTCTCGCCAAAACAAGCCAAGTGCAACAGTTTCCGCACACTTTTTGGGACGCTTCGGTGCGTTTCGTTTTGTGTATCACTGTATTTATATGCACCGCTTTGCATATCGTGGTTTCTGTGTACGTTTTTGTGGCGCTTCGCTGTGTTCCCTTCTGCGTTCCTTTCCTGTGGAGCAAATCGGAGCTGCTGTGCAGTGGCCGGCACAACAGCTCCTTTATAAAAAACACAAAAAAGAGGCCGCTGCACAAAAATGTGCAACGGCCTCTCACAATTCAGGCTATGCTATTGAACAATGCTCAGGAACAGGCGATCACAGAGCAGCCTTTGCTGCCTCGATCTGCTTGATCAGCTCAGGCACGACCTTGAACAGATCGCCCACGATGCCGTAGTCAGCAACGCCGAAGATGGGAGCACCCTCGTTCTTGTTGACGGCGATGATGCACTCAGAATCCTGCATACCGGCGGTGTGCTGGATAGCACCAGAGATACCCAGAGCCACATAGATCTTGGGGTGCACAGTCTTGCCGGTCTGACCGACCTGATGGTCAGCGGTCATCCAGCCTGCATCGGTGACGGCACGGGAAGCGCCCACGACACCGCCGCCCAGAGCGGCTGCCAGCTGCTCGGCCAGCTCGATGCCCTTGTTGACATCCTTGCTGATACCACGACCAACGGAGACAATGACATCTGCGCCGATCAGGTCGACCAGCTTCTCAGCGGCCTTCTCCACGCTCAGCACTTCGGTCTTGATGTCCTCAGCGGTCAGGCTGAAGGCGGGCTTGACGATCTGGCAGGCATCAGCCTTGGCCTGATCGAAGGGAGCCTTCTTCATAACGCCGGGACGCACGGTGGACATCTGGGGACGGAAGCGGGGGCAGATGATGGTAGCCATCAGATGGCCGCCGAATGCGGGACGGGTCATCTTCAGGTTGCGGTCTTCCATATCGAACTTCTG
>JABLTR010001137.1_pt1 | contig 10722 bp, 6 predicted proteins | sample 7160071 | NCBI WGS metagenome assembly JABLTR01 (sample SAMN14651230, study PRJNA627086) | human gut metagenome | isolation source: feces | host: Homo sapiens
GATCTGGATGGGAGTCGAACCCACGACCTCTGCCGTGACAGGGCAGCGTTCTAACCAACTGAACTACCAGACCACTGGTGGAAACTATAGGGCTCGAACCTATGACCCTCTGCTTGTAAGGCAGATGCTCTCCCAGCTGAGCTAAGCTTCCATCATTTTTCTCAGTGTCGCATCTCTCAGCGACGTATATTATTATACACCATTCCAAGCGATTTGTCAAGGGTTTTTCAAAAATTTTTTCGAGTTTTTTGAAACAGAAAAAGTACCGAAACTGCGTTACTTTTCCCATTCCGCTCGATCGTTTACAAAAAGTTAATATCTAAATCGGAGAAAAATTTCTCCCCGGACAGCCATGTTTCCCTGCCAGAGTGCTGTATCCAGAGCATCTGGGAAAGCAAAAAGCCGCCTGCACCGCAAACCGGCACAGACAGCTTTTTCATCTCTGGTGGAAACTATAGGGCTCGAACCTATGACCCTCTGCTTGTAAGGCAGATGCTCTCCCAGCTGAGCTAAGCTTCCATTTCAGCGACGTGTTCTATTATAGCACATCTTTTCCCACGCCGCAAGGCATATCCGCAATATTTTTCAAAATGTTCACATATGGCATAAACAAAAACTGCCCGTACCAAAACGGTACAGGCAGTCGGTCTGCAAATTCGATGCAGTTTTGCTGCTTACATACCAGTTACGTTGAAAGTAACTTCGATGGTTGTCCAGTCGCCGATAGCAGACGGATCCAGGATAGTTGCAGAATAATCGGACTTGTTTGCCAGATCTGCAATGTTGCCCTCTGCACTTCTTGCATCGCCCGGCAGGCTGTCGTCCGGTACCCACTCATTAAAGATGTTGGAACGAACGTTGGAGTGCTTGGTGCCGTCGATCTCGGTGTCCTCGGTGTTGGTGAAGCTCTTCTTGGTCAGCGGGATCTCTGTGCCGTCAACCTTAACAGAAGTAACGTCGATCACTGCGTTCGGTGTTGCGGTTGCGCCGTCCATGATCTGTACTGCCATGAAGGAAGTGCCGTTTGCGATCAGTTCGCCGTTGATGTCGCCGGTTGCATCGTAGCGGACAGCGTTGGTGTCAACGGTTACGCTGACAGTGTATTCGCCGTTGCCGGTGATCGGAGCAACGCCTGCGTCATAGCACAGATAGTCCGCATCGCTGCCGGTGTACTGAAGCCACCACTGACCGTCAGCCATGCTCAGATAAGCTTCGCCAGCCTGCGGTACGACTGCCTCTTCGAAATCGCCGGTCTGTACCTGCTGCGGTGCAGAGCTTTCGTCTTCATCTGCGGCGGATTCCTCAACGGAATCTTCGCTGGACTCCTCACTGGATTCTTCGCTGGATTCTGCCTTGCTGCTAGATTCCTTGGAATCTTCCGAGCTGCCGCAGGCAGTGAATGCTGCGGTCATCATTGCGGATGCCAGCAGGAATGCCAGGATCTTCTTTGTCTTTAACATAAGTGTTTTCCTCATTTCTTTCCATGGAAAACAGATTCTGCTTTCCGGAAGTCTTTCGTTCAGGCGACCTGTATCTGGCACAGGTCTGCACATTATCTATGATACTCGATTTTTTCCCCGGATGCAAGATGCTTTTTACACAAATTTCACCTTTGCTGCAATGCCACAATTTGTGCAAATTCCACCACAGGCAGGAAATTTCCCGGCGCACCGCCGCATTTCCTGCACCCTGCGGCATGGGAAATGGATTTTCTCTATTATAATAGTATAGCATCCGGGTATGAAAAACGGCACGTACCTGCATACGTGCCGTCTGGAGCGAGCGACGAGAATCGAACTCGCAACCTCAGCTTGGGAAGCTGATGTTTTGCCACTAAACTACGCTCGCATCATCAGAACGCCGTCCAATGATACAAAAATGGAGCTGGAAACGTGACTTGAACACGCGACCTGCGCATTACGAATGCGCTGCTCTACCAACTGAGCTATTCCAGCACCGGTATGAATTTATGACAACTGGTACAGCGCAGAGAATACCCCACGTTCTGTACCATTTTATTATACCACAAATTCTCCGTTTGTCAAGAGGTTTCAAAAAAATTCTCAGAAAAATCAAAAAAACGATTGAAATTGCCGGGAAGATGTGCTATAATGATAGGGTACTGTAAAAATGCCGTCAGTCGGACAGGCATTCCCCCTGCAGATCCTGCACTTTTCTGCAAAAAAGTTGAAAAAAACAATTGAAATCGCAGAAAAGATGTGTTATAATAGGGTGAAAAGCATCATTTTGACTTCATAAAAAGGTAGGTAGCATTATGAAAAAGAAATCCAAATCCATCCTTGCTGTCGTTCTGGCAATCCTGCTGATCCTGGTGGTCGCAGTGTCCCTGACCACGAACATTCTGTTTTCCCGGAAAGATACGCCGAAGATCTTCGGTCACTACATCTATCTGATGGAATATGACACCATGGAGGCAGGTGCCGCCGCAGTTGCCACCGGCACAACGGATCTGAATGCTGCCGGCACGGTAGACAGTGAAAGCGCAGCAGCGTCCATTCACAAGCACACTGCCGTCATTGCCACCGCTTATCAGGAATCCGACCCCATCGCCAAGAACAATGCGGTTCTGTGCGTCCTGGCGCCGGATGACACCTCCACTGACATCGACTCCGACCGTGTGGCTGTCCGCCGCATCTACAACATCGAACAGGACGAGACCGGCGTACTGAAATACTATCCCACTACCATGAAAACCAACGACGTAGGAACAGAACCGCCCATCACCGTGGACAGCATCCTGGGCAAGTGCGCTTATGAAAGCGGCGAGCTGTACAGCTACGTGACATTTGCTACCGGCGTTCCGGGTATCCTGACCCTGCTGGTACTCCCCAGCGTGATCCTGGTCATCATGCTGATCGTTGCCATTGCACGTGCCAACGGCAAGCACGACGACGAGTATACCTTTGAAGAAAACTACGATGAAGTTTACAGCGAAGATTCCTACGATGACGACGATTCCGCTTATGATGATGAGGAACTGGGCGGACGTTCTCCTCTGTTCCGTCCGTCTGAGAACACTGCACAGAGCCGTTCATTTGAGCAGAAGCGTTCTTCTATCGCTGAAAACTTTGAGCGCAAGCAGGTCAACCCCAACTCTCCGTATCAGAAGGCACGCACCATGCAGTTCAAGGCACAGCATGACGTACCGATCTACACCAATCCGGCAGATCAGATCCCGCTGGACGGCGCAGGACAGAACAGCCAGCCCACCGGAAACACCGGCACCTATGAGGGCGCACACGCAGGCAGCGTTTCCAACACATCTACATTTTGCACACGCAGCAATCTGAACAGCACCGATACCTTCCGGACACCGCCGATCGAGAACAACACCCCGGATGAGACCGCAGCTCCGGTTTCCACTTACCGTGGCAGCCACGAGGCAAGCTCTCCGGAAGAGGCACGGAACCTGGGTGACACACCATTCCGCAGCAGCCGTGCAGCAGCACCGGAACAGAAACCGGCAGCTCCGGCAGTACCGAAAACCCGTGAGGACAAGATCGCAAACGCATCTGTGGATGAACTACTGGCAATGATCGAGGACGAAAAGAAAAAGCTGTAAGCAGCTTTTCGAAAATACAAGCGGAAAATAGAAAACCGGAGAGGGCGAAATGCTCTCTCCGGTTTTTGTTATGTCATATCTTCTTCTGTTATCCCAATTCCTCTTCCAGCAGGATCATCTGCTCCATAGTCTCATCCATCTGCACACGCAGTTCCTCCATGCGCTGGCACTTCTCCTGCATCAGCTGGTAGTCACTGCACACCGCCTCGTCCGTCAGCTCTGCGGTAAGGGTGTCCAGCTCTTCCTGCATCTTGTCCAGCTGCTGTTCCAGGCTACGCAGGTCGGCACGCATTTTCGCCTGCTGCGCACGCTGTTTCTTGGAACGGTACGCCGGCTTTTCCGCAGGCTTTCCGCCGGATGCGGCTGTCTTTGCCGCCGGCGTCTCCTCCGGTTCGGGCTGTTTCTGCTGCGCCTCCAGCCACTTCTGGAATCCGCCCTGGTAGGTGACAGCGCCGTCCGCTTTCAGTTCCAGGATGTGGTCTGCCACCTTATCCAACAGATACCGGTCATGGGAGACAAACAGCAGCGTCCCCGTAAAGGACTGCATTGCCTCTTCGATGACCTCTTTCATGGCAATATCCAGGTGGTTGGTGGGTGCGTCCAGAATCAGCACGTTGCCGTGTTCCAGCATCATCACCGCAAAGCAGACCTTTGCACGCTCGCCGCCGGAGAGAACACCCACCGGTTTGAACACGTTTTCCCCGGTCAGACGCACCTGCCCCAAAAGCTTGCGCACTTCCAGGTCTGTCCAGGACGGTACACGGTCGTGAATCTCCTGCATTACCGACTTTGCCGGATGCAGGTTGGTGCTTTCCTGCTCGAAATAGGAGATCTTGATGTTGCTGGTCCAGCGGACTTTTCCCTGGTGGGGCAGCTTGTTTTGCAAAATCTTCAGCAGGGTGGATTTCCCGATGCCGTTATCCCCGATAATGCCCCATTTTTCGCCACGACGCACCTCAAAGGACAACTCCGGCAGCAGGGTCTTTCGCGCTGCACCCTCGCCCACGGAAATGTCGATATTCTGCACTTTCAGCACTTCCTGCGGCGGCTCGATCTCATAGGTGAACTGCACCCGTGCCTGTTTCTGGGCAGAGACCGGCTTTTCGATGCGCTCCATCTTTTCCAGCTGTTTCACTCGGCTCTGTGCGCTCTTCGCCGTAGATGCCCGGGTGAGGTTGCGTGCCACGTAGTCCTCCAGCTTGGCGATCTCCTTTTGCTGCATCTCGTATTCTTTCCACTGGCGTGCCACAGCCGCCTCTTTCAGCTGGGTAAAGGTGGTGTAGTTGCCCTTGTACCGTGTCAGTGTGCCACGCTCGATCTCGCAGATGCTGGTGCAGAGACGATCCAGGAAGTAGCGGTCATGGGACACCAGCAGCAGTGCGCCCTTGTAGTCCTTGAGGTAATCTTCCAGCCACATCACGGTTTTGAAGTCCAGGTGGTTGGTCGGCTCGTCCAAAATCAGCAGGTTCGGCGCTTCCAGCAGCAGCCGTGCAATGGCAAGCCGTGTCTTTTCGCCGCCGCTGAATCCGGAGATCACCCGGTCATAGGTCTCCTGTTCGAATCCCATACCGTTGAGGACGGTGCGTATTTTCACGTCGATCTGATAGCCGTCGTTGTCCTCGAACCAGGTTTGCAGGCGGTGGTACTCCTCTGCTGCAGACATATCCCCGGACTGCATCTGCTCTTCCAGCTGGTGCAGGCGTTCCTGGGTGTCCAGCAGCGGACGGAACACGCTGCGCATCTCCGCCCAGACCGTGCTTTCCCGATCCAGACCGCCCATCTGTTCCAGGTAGCCGATACTGGTCTTGGCGGACTTGGCAATTTCGCCGTCGCCCTCCAGCAGATGGTCGGGCAGTTCCTGTCCCGTCAGAATGCGCAGCAGGGTAGATTTTCCGCAGCCGTTCACACCCACAAGCCCGATCCGGTCGTGGTCTTCTACCGTCAGAGAGACGTGGGAGAGAACCTGTCTGCCATTATAAAATTTATGGATATCTGTCATGCGTAACAGCATATTGTCTTTTCTCCTTGTTGTGATTGAGATTGCTTTTGGGCAACACTTTTTTTATTGTAGCATATTTTCCGGAAAATTACAACCTGTTTTTTTGAATGGCTGCGCAGGTCAATTTTCCCATGCCGAAAAGCCTCATCTGATATTGGATATGTCCGACATCAATCGGGTAAGATATCATTTTAGAACATATCCCCCTGTTCAAGGTGAACTCTTTTCGAATATCTCCCACAACAGAAAAGAAAAAACACCCCGTGAGTCTCTCACAGAGTGCTTTGTGTGGTTAAAAGAAAAACCACCCAGCCGTCTTGCAGCGAATAAAACCAAGCTATAATAGCAAGGTGGGTATCTTCCCTTCCGCTTCACGCTCCCTTCGTCCGTTACGGTCATTGCCGTAAACAGGAGGTCTGCAATCCACAGACGGAGTCAGATTCCCTTTCAAGGAGTGTTGGATTATAAAAACCGCAATGTCTCGAACTGGGCAGTAGTTTTCACTTTTTCAGAACTGATGTTTCAGTTTCTATGTTTATTATAACACGATCTTTCACAAAAATCAATAGGAATTTTGTGAAAATTTTTCTGGTCGGTTTGTGGAAAACGGCAGTTACTGTGCGTCCTGCTCTTCTTCCTCATCCTCATACAGATCGCTCAGATACTGGATGAACAGATTGCCGACTGCATCGTATTCGTCATCGTCCTCGATGGTGCAGAGCATTTCCTCACCGTCTACCATCTCACGTTTCAGTACAACGAATTCGCCGTCATCTTTCAGCAGATCTTCTTCGTTCTCATAGTACGGGATCAGTGCGCAGTAGTTTGCGCCCTCGTATTCCATCTCGCCCAGGACCTCAAACTCCTGTTCGTTTCCCTCTTCGTCTTCCAGGGTATACAGCATTCCCTGCATACTCTCATCCAGCATATTTTCCTCTGCCATGGGTAAAACTCCAATCTGCCATAGCGGCGTTTGTTCCGGGATCTTGGAAAACACTGAATAAAGCCCGCCTGACGGCTTTGCACGCAATCTGCGTGCAGTGTTTCCCTTGTTCCCGCTCTCATTATACATGATTTTCCGGGATGTGTCAATAGACGTTTTTTGTCTCCGCTCAGTCTACCATGCCACGGAGGATCCAGTCGTACATTCCCTGGTACTGCAAAGCGGAGCTGCTCCAGGAGAAATCCTGCTCCATGCCACGGCGGACGATATCATCCCAGTCCTCACGGTGGTCGAAGTAGATCTTCTTCGCATAGTTGATGGTGTACAGCAGATCGTCTGCGTTGTAGTGGGCAAAGGTAAAGCCTGTGCCGGTCTTTTCATATTCGTTGTAAGGTACGACAGTGTCCTTCAGACCGCCGGTCTCCCGAACGATCGGCACCGTGCCGTAGCGCAGGGAAATCAGCTGGGTCAGACCGCACGGCTCAAACCGGGACGGTACCAGCATAGCATCTGCCGCAGCATACAGCTTGTGCGCCAGCGGATCAGAATAGAAAATATTTGCCGAAACACGATCCGGATATTTGTTCTGATAATAGCGGAACATATTCTCATAGCGAGCCTCGCCTGTACCAATGATAACGAACTGGGTGAATTCGTCTGTAATGCGGTCGGCGATCCAGTCCACCAGATCCAGACCCTTCTGGTCGGTCAGACGGGAGATAATGGCGATCATGAACTTGTTCTCGTCCTCCGGCAGTCCCAGTTCTTTCTGGAGCGCCAGCTTCGCCTGCTTTTTCTTTTCCACAGCATCCTTGACGGAATAGTGTACGTCGATCTTCTTATCGGTCTGCGGATTGTATACCTCATAGTCGATGCCGTTCAGAATGCCACGGAGCGAACGGGAACGTGCGCAGAGCAGACCGTCCAGCTGTTCGCCGTAATACGGTGTCTTGATCTCTTCGGCATAGGTCTCGCTGACGGTGGTGATATAGTCTGCATAGACCAGACCGCCTTTCAGCATATTGGCATCGCTCTTGAATTCCAGCTTATCCGGCGTGAACATATAATCCGGCAGGTTGGTGTTATAGACAAAGTGACGGATGTCCCACACGCCCTGGAATTTCAGATTGTGGATGGTCATGATGCTCTTGGTTCCCCAATAAAAGCTGTGGGTCGCAAAGGTGCTTTTGAGGAATACGGGGATCATGCCGGTCTGCCAGTCGTGGCAGTGAATGATGTCCGGATGGAATCCGATCACCGGCATTGCCGCCAGGACAGCCTTTGAGAAGAAGATAAAGCGTTCAATGTCCCACTGGGTGGAGTCGCTGTAGGGACGGTCACACTTGAAGTAATATTCGTTGTCGATAAAGTAGAAATGCACGCCCTCATAGACGTATTCCATAATGCCTACGTGTACATTCTCCACGTGTCTGCCATAGTCCATGTAGAAGTGGCTGACATAGCGGAACTGACTCCGGTATTCCCACGGGATGCAGGTATAATTCGGAATGATAACACGGACATCGTACTCGCTGCGGTCCAGACTCTTGGGCAGTGCGCCGACTACGTCTGCCAGACCGCCGGTTTTAATGAAAGGGACGCATTCAGAGGCAGCAAACAAAATATTTTTCATGATCCAATCTACTGTGCCGAAAAGCGGCACATACTCCTTTCCTATGTATCGCAGAAAGCACGCCTTTTTGCGGCGCTTTCTATTTGCAGTGTCTGTGCGGCGGCAGTTCCGCCCATGCACAGTTTTTTCCTACTCCTCTATTATACTCTTTTTCGGGCAGTTCGTCAAGGGATTTCGCAAAAAATGAGAAAACATTTCCACAAAAAACTGTCGTAATTTGTAGGTGTTACACAAGATGCAGGAAAGTGTCGAGTTGAAATTGTATAAAATTCCGCAGAAAACAAAGGATATCTGTGACAGGCGGCACGTTCGGAAGCGCCGCACAGAGAAAGGAGCGAGATCATGCAGCAGCTGAAAAACCGTCTGGCATTCCTGCGTCTGCTATTGGTGCTGCTGTTCTGCACAGCGGCAGTATATCTGGCATGGCTGGTGCAGAAGCCGGAGCTGATACAGACCGCCGCCAGACAGGGCACGTATACCTGCACCGCCGGGACTGCCCGGGGGACGATCTACGACCGGAACGGCGTGCCGCTGGTGAATACCAAAACCGCCTGCATCGCAGTCGTCAGCCCTACGCCTGCGGCAGCCGAGGCACTGCTGTCCCACGTCACCGACACCGCAGCGTTTTATGAAAAGCTGGCACAGGGAATGCCGTTCACCTGCACGGTAGACACGGCAGACATCGACTGCCCGGATGTGACCATACTGCAGATCCCCCAGCGCAGCACGTCGCCACAGCTTGCCCAGCACGTGATCGGCTATACCCGGGAGGGCAGCGGCGTAGCAGGACTGGAAAGCGCCTATGATGCCATCCTGCACAGTGTGGATTCCCAGTGGAGCGTGACCTTTTCGGTAGACGGCACAGGCACGCCCCTTGCCGGAGAGCCGAAACAGATCCGCTACGGCGCAAATCCCACCGCAGGCATTATGACCACCCTGGACAGCCGCATCCAGCGCATCTGCGAATCCGCCGGCAGCGGACTGGAAAAGGGCTGTATCGTGGTCATGGACGTGGAAAGCGGCGACATTCTGGGGCTTGCCAGCTTTCCCGGTTATTCTGCCGACTCCCTGGGCGATGCCGTCAGCGACCCCGACAGCCCTATGATACAGCGTGCCTTGTATGCGTATCCGGTGGGTTCGATCTTCAAGCTGGTGACGGCGGCGTGTGCCTTTGACCAGGGCGTGGGCTACAATTTCACCTGGGACTGTGACGGGGCGATCTCTGTGGGAACGCAGCGATTTCGCTGTCACGAATTGCAGGGACACGGCGTGCAGCATATGGCAGATGCCATGCGCAGTTCCTGCAACCCCTATTTCATTGCCTTGGGACAGGCGCTTTCCGGGTCAGACCTGCTGCAAACGGCAAAGTCCCTGGGATTCGGCACGGAGATCATGCTGACCTCAAACATGATCGCATCCGGCGGCACGCTGCCCACATTACAGCAGCTGAAACTTCCGGCGGAACAGGCGAACTTTTCCTTCGGGCAGGGCGTTCTGACCGCATCGCCCCTGCAGATCGCCAGAATGACCTGTGCCATCGCCGGAGACGGCACGCTCCCGGCAGTGCGGCTGGTGCGTGGCGTCACGGATGACGGCAGGACGGTGCTGCGGGAAGAGCGTGGCATCCCGGAATCGGGAATTGCACCGGAAACAGCGGCGTTTCTCCGCCGGCTGATGTGTTACACTGCCGCCGACGAGGACTTCCAGGGCAGACCGGCGCACGTCTCTATGGGTGCGAAAACCTCCACCGCCCAGACCGGGCGCTGTGACGTTGACGGGACCGAGTACTGTCACGGCTGGGTAACGGCATTTTTCCCGGCGGAACAACCGAAATATGCGGTGACTGTTCTGGCAGAGGACGGCGGCTATGGAAATCAAGCCGCATCGCCCATTCTCCGGCAGATCGCAGGAGCGATCATGCAGGTGGAATAAGAACAGCACTGCACACAAAAACACCGCACCGTTCTTCGGATGTTTCCGAAAAGCGATGCGGTGTTTTGATTTGACAAATTTTGACGCGTCTGGTATAATGGTTAATCGAGGGCATACCTGAAACGGTAGGCGGTCGATTCCAGCTCCCGGAAGGGAGTGAGTGCAAATGAACATAGACATTCTCGTCAAGTGCATTAGCATGGTTTGTGAAGTATTCAAAGCATATCTTGCTTACTTAAACTTCAAGGAACGGAAATAACCGCCCCACAGCTTCCAACTAAAGGCGGTTATTTCAAATAATCACGAATGGGAGCAAACCGTCTACTGGTAGGCTCTTTCTATTTCTATTATACGCTATCATGCCCCGTTTGTCAAGGGCTTTTTTTGATTTGACAAATTTCGATGCGTCTGGTATAATGGTTAATTGAGGGCATACCTGAAACGGTAGGCGGTTTGAATTTTCTTTTGTTTCCACTCCCACTGCTGAATTTACAACAGTTGGGAGGTGGTTGCTATGATGGATCAGTACGTCACTTTTGACGACTTGCTGAAAATTTGCAGTATTCTGTTAAATCTCGCAAGTCTGATCTTTTACATTTACTATAATCATAAAAATAGTAATGCAGATCACC
>JABLTR010006159.1_pt1 | contig 10712 bp, 8 predicted proteins | sample 7160071 | NCBI WGS metagenome assembly JABLTR01 (sample SAMN14651230, study PRJNA627086) | human gut metagenome | isolation source: feces | host: Homo sapiens
AGGCCCAGCGCCCGGCAGCCGCCCTCCGTCGTCAGCGGCCCGGTGCTCGCCGAGGCGCACTGGTCGAGCAGACTCACGCCGTCGCGCATGCCGCCGTCCGCCAGACGCGCCAGCATCCGGATGGCCTCCGGCTCGGCCTCGATGCCCTCCTGATAGGCGATGAAATTCAGCCGCCCCGCGATGTCCTCCGGCGTCAGCCGCCGGAACGCGAAGCGCTGGCAGCGCGAGAGGATCGTCGCCGGGACCTTGTGCAGCTCGGTCGTAGCCAGGATGAACAGCAGATGCTCCGGCGGTTCCTCGATGATCTTCAGCAGCGCGTTGAACGCCGCTGTGGACAGCATGTGGACCTCGTCGATGATGTAGACGCGCATCTTGACCTCGGCCGGGGTATAGACCGCGTCGTCGCGCAGGACGCGGACGGAGTCCACACCGTTGTTCGACGCCGCGTCGATCTCCAGCACGTCCATGCACCCGCCGGAGTCGATGGCCCGGCAGGACGGACAGGCGTTGCACGGATTGCCGTCCTGTAAATTTTCGCAGTTGACAGCCTTGGCGAGGATCTTGGCGCAGGAGGTCTTGCCGGTGCCGCGCGTACCGGTGAAAAGATAGGCGTGGCTGAGCCGCCCGGTCTCGAGCTGGCTGCGCAGCGTGTCCGTCACGCCCTGCTGCCCCACAACGTCCGAAAACGTCTGCGGACGGTATTTGCGGTATAACGCCTGATACATGCCGGAACCTCCTTTGCGCATTTGGACATATTATACACGATTTCCGCGCAAAAGAAAAGCCCTTCACAGCATTTTCCGCCTGCGTGGGAAAGACCAAAGGCCCCCCTCTACCAAGAGGGGGCTGTCACCGAAGGTGACTGGGGGAGAAATCTCCGCCGCAGCGGATAGCCTCCCTTGTGTAAAGGGAGGTGTCGGCGAAGCCGACGGAGGGATTGTCGGGCGGGCAATGCCCGCCCCTACAGCCGTTCTTGCGAGTGCGGCAAATTCTTTCATTAGAAACGAAAAAAATACTTGCAAAACGGGACGGGCTGTGATACTATATCTAGGCGTTTGAACCAAGGGAAGGGCAGTCTGCCTTTTTACAGAAATCTGATGAGAGAGGTGAAATCCATGAAGGAAGGTATCCATCCCAAGTACGAACAGACGACTATCAGATGCGCGTGTGGTGCAGTTATTGAGACTGGTTCTACCAAAAAGGACATCAAGGTTGAAATTTGCTCCAAGTGTCACCCGTTCTACACCGGCAAGCAGAAGCTTGTTGACACCGGTGGACGTGTCGACCGTTTCAACAAGAAATACGGCCTGAAGTAAGAAGCAAGTCCGCACCGTGTATCGGTGCGGGCTTTTTTCATATTTGTCGGAATTTGCCGAACGCACCAATACACCGCCAGAGCGCGCCATGCGGCGCGATGGAGGTATTTTTATGGAACAGAATGTCAAGGTCATGCAGGAGAAGGCCGTTCTGGTCGGCCTGAACTGCGACCTGTTTCCCAAAGAAGAGGCCGCGAACGAGCGGACGCTGGACGAGCTGGAGGCCCTGCTCGAAACGGCGGGCGGCGTCTGCGTCGGGAAGATTTTGCAGAACCGGCACGAGCCGGATCCGCACTCGTTCATCGGCGAAGGAAAAGCTGAAGAGGTGCGCGAGTGGGTGCAGAACACGGGCGCGACGCTCGTCATCTTCGACAACGACCTCACGCCCTCGCAGGTGCGCGCGCTCGAGGAGGCCACAAAGGCCCACGTTCTCGACCGGAGCGCCCTCATCCTCGATATTTTCGCCCAGCGCGCAAAGACGCGCGAGGGCAAGCTGCAAGTGGAGCTTGCACAATATAAATATTATCTGCCGCGGCTGACGACGTGGAATGAAGAGATGGGCCGCCTCGGCGGCGGCATCGGCACGCGCGGCCCCGGCGAAACGCAACTCGAGACCGACAAGCGGCACATCCGCGCCCGCATCTCAAAGCTCCAGAACGAGCTGAAGGAGGTGCGCAAGATCCGCGCCGTCCAGCGCGAGCGGCGCATGAAAAACGACGTGCCTGTGATATGCCTCGTCGGCTATACGAACGCGGGCAAATCGACGCTGCTCAACGCCCTCACCGGCGCAGGCATCCCGGCGGATAACCGCCTGTTTGACACGCTGGACACGACGTCGCGGCAGCTGACCGTCTCGGATACGTGTCAGGCGATCCTGTCCGACACGGTCGGATTCATTGCCAAGCTGCCGCACCACCTCATCGAGGCGTTCCAGGCGACGCTGGAAGAGCTGCAGTATGCAGATCTCATCCTGCACGTCATCGATGCATCCGACCCCGACCGGAACGACCATATCGAGGTCGCGGAGCGGCTCATCGCCCAGCTCTGCAAGCCCGGCACGCCGGTCATCGAGTGCTATAACAAGTCCGACGTGGCCGAGGACGAGCTGTTCCGCCGCCGCGACGGCGCGGTCGCCATCTCGGCAAAGACCGGCGAGGGCCTGCCGCAGCTGCTGGAGATGATCGAAAAGGAGCTGGATCGTGGGCTGCACCATGTGAAGCTGCTGCTGCCCTACAGCGCGGCGGGCTTGGTCGATCTGCTGCACCAGAAGGCGAAGGTCACGGAGCTTTCCTACGAGGACGGCGGCATCGTCGCCCATGCCGTGGTGGACGAGCAGGTGTTCGGCAAAGTGCGCGACTATGTGGTGACGGAATGACAGAAGCTTACCTGACCCCGGCGGGCGAGGGATCGTCGGAATATGTGGAAAAAAAGAGCCGCTTTCTCGGGCGGGTGTTCGCCGTCTCGTCGGAGGACGAGGCGCGGGCCTTGCTCGAGGCGGTGAAAAGAGAGCACTATGACGCACGGCACAACTGCTGGTGCTATATCCTGCGCGGCGGCGCGAAGCGCTACAGCGACGACGGCGAGCCGCAGGGCACCGCCGGACAGCCGATGCTGAACGTGTTCGAGCGCGAGGGCGTTGAAAACGTCCTCTGCGTCGTGACACGGTATTTCGGCGGCATCCTGCTCGGCACAGGCGGATTGGTCCGCGCCTATACGGCGGCGGCGAAGGACGCGCTGCTGGACGCCGGCGTGAATGAAATGCGCCAGTGGGCCTCGCTCCGCGTCACCTGCCCCTACAGCCTCTACGACCGTGTGCGCCTCGAGGCGGAGAAACTCGGCGCGGTGTTTGAAAGCACCGACTACGGCGCGGACATCACGCTCTCGCTGCTGCTGCCCGAGGAGGCGGCGGAGCCGTTCGCGCAGACGCTGCGCGAGCTTTCGGCGGGGCGGCTCGTGCCGGAGCAGACCGGCTCGGTCTTCCGCGGCGCGCTGCGGAAGTAGAACAGAAATTTCCAACGGCTATTCAAGAAAAATTCATGTTTTTCTGCTATTCTGAGATACACAGGTGATGGAACATGACCGTGCGGGAACGGATGGAACAGGAAGAATACGATGTCCTTGCGCCTCATGCGCAGAAAGCCGCGGAGAGCCAGGGCCGCCTCTATCCCGAGGAGGACAACGACGTGCGCACCTGCTATCAGCGGGATGCCGACCGGATCTTACATAGCAAGTCGTTCCGGCGGCTGATGCACAAGACGCAGGTCTTCCTCTCGCCGGAGGGCGACCATTACCGCACGCGCATGACGCATACGCTCGAGGTCGCGCGCATCGCACGCACGATCTGCCGCGGCCTGCGGCTCAATCAGGACCTCGCCGAGGCGGCAGCCTATGGGCACGACCTCGGTCACACGCCGTTCGGCCATGCGGGTGAGGCGGCGCTCAGCGATATGATGGGTCGTCCGTTCCGGCACAACGAGCAATCGCTCCGCGTGGTCGACCAGCTCGAGCGCGACGGCCGCGGGCTGAACCTCACCTACGAGGTGCGCATGGGCATCCTCGGCCACACGGGCACGTTCATCCCCGAGACGTGGGAGGGGCAGATCGTCCGCGTGTCCGACCGCATCGCCTACATCAACCACGACATCGACGACGCCATGCGCGCCGGGATTTTGACGGAGGATGACATCCCGCGCGACATCGCGCTGGTGCTCGGCGGCTCCCATTCGGCCCGCATCAACACGCTCGTCGAAAACATGATCTATCATACGCAGGAGTCCGGCGTCCTCGGCATGGAGCCGGAGGTCGCCGGCGCGATGGATCGGCTGCGGACCTTCATGTTCCAGCACGTCTATACGAATCCCGTCGCCAAGGGCGAGGAATCGAAGGCGAAGGACATCATCCGCCGCCTCTTCGAGTACTACAGCAAGCACCCGGACAAGCTCCCTGCGGATTTCATTCCGCAGCTCGACTTTGACGGCATGGAGCGCATCGTCTGCGACTATATCGCGGGCATGACCGATAAATACGCGATCTATAAGTATTCCGAAATTTTCATCCCCACCGCCTGGCAGGTAAGGTGACATTTCGCTGCGCCCTGTAGGGGCCGATGCTCTCATCGGCCCGAAGGCTCCCTTGTGTAAAGGGCCGCGAAGCGGGGGCGCGGGAGTGAATGACATGCCGGTGGCATGTCAAAGCCGCGCCTCGGAATGCCCGCAGGCATTTGTCGCCGAAGGCGACTGAGGGATTGTCGGGCGACCAATGGTCGCCCCTACGTTCATCGCCGGAACTGCGATCAAATCCGTAGGGGCGGGCATTGCCCGCCCGCAGGGCCAATGCCCACATCGGCCCCCTGCAAAATGATATCCACAAACTGGAAAGGAGGTCCGCTGCTATGCCATTCCCACAGCCATTTTTGGACGCGCTCGTCGAGCGCAATCCGATCGAAGAAGTCGTGGGCCAGTACGTCACGCTGACGCGCAAGGGCAGCAACCTCTTCGGACTCTGCCCATTCCACTCGGAGAAGACCGGCTCGTTCTCCGTCGCGCCGGAGAAGGGCATCTATTATTGCTTCGGCTGCCACAAGGGCGGCGGCGTGATCAACTTCATCATGGAGATCGAGTCGCTCAGCTATCCGGACGCCGTCCGCTTCCTCGCCAAGCGCGCGGGGCTGGAGGTGCCGGAGGACGAGGAATACCGTGCGCAGTACAAGCGCACTGAGCGGCTCTACGCCCTCTGCAAGGACGCGGCCCGCTGGTTCCGCAAGCAGCTGCTTGCCGATTGCGGCCGCGAAGCGCGGGATTATATCGTAAAGCGCGGCCTTTCCACGCAGACGGTCAACCGCTTCGGACTCGGCTTCTCGCCGAACGAGTGGTCGGCCCTGCTGGACGCGATGCAGAAGCAGGGCTACACGCAGAAGGAGCTGCTCGACGCGGGCCTCGCGGTCAACGGCAAGAAGGGCGGCGTCTATGATCGGTTCCGCAACCGCCTGATGTTCCCCATCATCGACATTCGGGGCAACGTCATCGGCTTCGGCGGCCGCGTCATGGACGATTCCACGCCGAAATACTTGAACTCCCCGGAGACGGAGATCTTCAACAAGCGCAAAAATCTCTTCGCTCTGAACATCGCGAAAAAGAGCAAACAGGGCCGCATGATCCTGACAGAGGGCTATATGGACGCGATCTCGCTCCACCAATACGGCTTCGACTGCGCGGTCGCCTCGCTCGGCACGTCCCTGACGGAGGAACACGCGGCGATCCTGGCCAAATATGTCCCCGAGGTCGTCCTGACCTACGACGGCGACGAGGCCGGGCAGAACGCCACACGCCGCGCCATCCCGATGCTGGAGAAGATGGGTCTGCGGGTGAAGGTCCTGCGGATGCAGGGCGCGAAGGACCCGGACGAATTTTTGAAGAAATACGGGGCCGACCGGTTCAGCCTCCTGCTGGACAAGTCAGAAAATCAGGCGGAATATCAGCTCGAGAGCTTGAAGCGCAAGTATGACCTGACCGACGACGAACAGCGCGTCGAGTTTCTGCAGAAGGCCGCGCAGCTCATCTCCACGTTCCCGAGCGCCGTGCAGCGCGAAATTTACGGCGCGCGCGCGGCAGAGGCTGCGGGCATTTCCGCGGACGCAATGAAGCTCGAGGTCACGAAGGCGTACAAAAAGCGGCGCGCCATCGAGCAGAAAAAGCAGCGGGAAATTGACCTCTCGCCCGCGCGGCAGCAGCAGCCGCTCGTGCGCAGCATCCGCTATGACAATGTCCGCTCCGCGATGGCGGAGGAGGGGCTACTGCGGATGCTGCTGAAGGAGCCGGAGCTGATCCCGACGGTCCGTCTCCCGGGCGAGCACTGCTCCGTGCCGCTCTTCGGGCGCGTGCTGGAGCTGCTGCGGGAGCGCTTTGCGCACGGGCAGCCCGTGACGCTCGGCGCCCTCGAGGGGACGCTCAGCCGCGAGGAGATGGAGCACCTGACGATGGTGGTCAACCGCAAGGACATGACCGTCTCCGAACAGGCGATGGACGATTACATCCGCACGATCGAGGAGGAATATACAAGGACGCACTGCCGGGGCGGCGACACGCTCCTGCAGATGGCCAGACAGAAGAAGGAAACCGGCGGGTATGGAGGTTAGACGATGACGAAAGAAATGCAGCTTCTTGACAAAATGGAACTCACCGAGGAAAACCGCGCGAAATTGCTGGCGCTGCTCGAAGAGGGGAAGAAGACCGGCAAGGTCTCGTCAAAAAAGCTGGTCGAGACGCTCGACGCCGTCGACGCGACGGAGGAGCAGACCGAGCAGTTCTACGACGTGCTGGAAGCCGCCCATGTCGAGATCGACGTGTCCGACGTGCTCGACCTCATCGGCACCGCCGAGCTCGATAACCCGACGCTCGGCGAGATGGAGGCCATCGAGGCCGAGGCGCTCGAGCTGCAGGACAAGCAGCTCGAAGAGGAATACGAAAACGCCAAGCTTGACGACCCCGTCCGCATGTACCTCAAGGAGATCGGCAAGATCCCGCTGCTCACGCCGGAGGAGGAGCTCGAGGTCGCGAAGGATCTCGTCTCCGATGACGAGAAGACGCGCGACGCCGCGCGCAAGCGCATGTCCGAGGCGAATCTCCGCCTCGTCGTCTCCATCGCCAAGCGCTATGTGGGCCGCGGTATGCAGCTGCTCGACCTCATCCAGGAGGGCAACCTCGGTCTGATGAAGGCCGTGGAAAAATTCGACTATACCAAGGGCTATAAATTCTCTACTTATGCGACCTGGTGGATCCGGCAGTCTATCACCCGCGCCATTGCCGACCAGGCCCGTACCATCCGCATCCCGGTACACATGGTCGAGACGATCAACAAGGTGCTCCGCACCTCGCACTCCATGGTGCAGTCCCTCGGCCGCGAGCCGACCACGCAGGAGATCGCCGACGAGCTGCACATGGACCTCCAGAAGGTCGAGGAGATCCTGAAGATCGCGCAGGAGCCCGTCTCGCTCGAGACGCCGATCGGCGAGGAGGACGACAGCCACCTTGGCGACTTCATCCAGGACGACGACGCCTCGCAGCCCGCCGAGGAGGCCAGCTATACCCTCCTGCGCGAGCAGCTCGAAGAGGTGCTCAAAACGCTCACGCCGCGCGAGGAAGAGGTGCTCCGCATGCGCTTCGGCCTGATCGACGGCAAGCCGCACACGCTTGAGGAAGTGGGCAAAAAGTTCGACGTCACGCGCGAGCGCATCCGCCAGATCGAATCCAAGGCGCTGCGCAAGCTGCGCCACCCGTCACGGAGCAAAAAGCTCCGGGATTTCCTCAATTAAACGCAGAAATACGGACGTTTGGGCGCATCGAAAAATTTTTCTTGACATCTCGCAAATTTTTCGTATGATAGACGTTGTTACGATAAATCACCGTTTTCACGGAGGCAGTTATCATGTTTGAAAAGATTCGTTCGTATCTGGCGTCAGAGCTGGATATTTCTGAGGATGAGATCACCCGCGACACCACGTTCGAGAGCCTCGGCGTCGATTCGCTCGACACCGTCGAGATGGTCATGGACCTCGAGCAGGAGCTCGGCGTCGAGCTGGAGATCGAGGAAAAGATCGCCACTGTCGGCGAGTTGGTCGATTTTGTCGAGAGCAAGGTAGATTAACAAAACATGGGCTTCGGCCCATGGCAAGGCTGCACTACTCGGGGAGATAGCGGTGCCCTGTTACCCGCAATCCGCTCCAGCGGGGAGGAATTCCTGACCGAGGGTGCGTATCGTATCGTCTGACCTGTATAAGCGGCGTTGAAGATTTGGTCTTACGCAACAAGGCTCTGTGAACCGTGTCAGGTGGGGAACCAAGCAGCACTAAGCAGTCCCCCTTGTGTGCCGTGAGGGAGCCGTTTCCGAGCTGGCTGTGCAGGTAACGGGTGTGGTGCGCATTCGGAGAAAGGTGTGCAGTCTTGCCATGGGCCGAATTTTATACACATCATCAAAAACCGGGTCTGTCCTGCAGGACAGACCCGGTTCAGCTTTATTTACGGCTTATGTTATGGTTCGCGCACGGTGCCGCCCTCGATGCGGACGATCCCGTGCTCGGCGATCAATCCGTCCGCGCCGCCCGGCACGACGACCTCACCGCCCGTGATCGTGATGTCCCCGCTGCCGAGCCAGAGCCCCTCGCCGAAGACCACCGTTCCGCCCTCGATGACCACGCTTCCCTCGTCCAGATTGCAGGGCCCTTCAAAGGACACGGTGCCACCCGAGACGGTCATTGCCGCGTTCTGCATCCACGTCTCGCCCGTGCAGGTGAAGCTGCCGTCCGAGACTTCGAATGTGCCCGCCTCGCCGGTGTTGCACCCCATGCCAAAGCCGCCCGTCGTGACCGATGCGCCGCGCAGCACAAACGCCGGATGGTGGATGCTACCCCAGCCCCAGAGGTTGAGGTTCCCGGCAGAAAGGGCTCCGTCGCCCTCGACGAGCAGTCCCGTGCCGCCCACTTCGCCGGAGACGGTGCTTTCGCCAGCAAGGCGCAGCCAGAGCGCACCCCACGGCAGCAGCTCCTCCGCCGTCACATTCTCCATTGTGAGCGTCCCGGCGAACCATCCGCCGCCCGCGTCGGCCAGCGTCAGCGCGTCCCAGGTCATGCCCTCCTGCGCGCCGCTCCAATCCTCGCTGTACGTCGTCTGGAAATACCAGCTCACGGCTTCCTCGCCGCCGAGCACGCTGGCCCCATCGCCGCGGATCTCCGAGGCGGACACGTCCTGCGCGGCGAGCACGCCTGCGCCCGCCTCCACGACTGTGCCCTCGTTCAGCGGCCCGGCCAGATACGCCTCGCCGCCCGAGAGGACGAAGGTCATCTCATAGTCACTCGGCCAGTCGAGCAGGAGTACGCCGCCCCGGCACGTCACCGTGATGGGGTTGAATGTCGAGATACTCCGCGCGGTCATGACGCCGCCCGCGATCAGCATGTCGCCGTTGCGCCAGCGCAGCAGATCGGTGCGCAGCGTTCCGTTCAGAACGGCAGCCGTCAGCCCACAGCCTTCGTTCGGCTGCGCGAGGAAATTCTCACAGCAGACGTCCACGTCCCCATCCACGATCACCGCCGGGACCGGGAGCGTCCCGCCGCCGCACTCGAGTCCCGCCGTGTTTTCAAACCGCAGCGAGCCCTCGCCCGTGATCAGCACGCAGTCGAAGCCCTCAAAGCAGGAATAATCCTCGCCGCCGCCGTCGACATAGCAGTCGCCGGAGACATTCAGCCGCAGCACGCCGCCGAACGGCGACGCCACATTCGGCATCATCCCGTCCGTCACGTCGATCGTCAGCGCGTGATAGGCCTCGCCCTCCCAGCTCAGCTGCGCGTAGGAGCCCTCCTGCCGCACCGCGTCCGAGAGGCTCTCGAGGAAGTCGCCCTGCTGTGTCCGGTCGAGCGCAAGATCGTTGTAGGTGCCGTCCGTCTTCCGGACGGAGTAGCCCTCGCCAAAGCGGACGCCGTCGTCCGCCCGCGCCGCGAGCGGCACATCGAAGCCCAGCTGTTCCGTCGCGCCGCCGGTCTCCCGCGCGTCGTACCAGAGCATACATGCCTCCGGCAGCGTCTCCGCCGGGGCCTCGATCTCGGCGTCGTCAGTCCCGGCCGTATCCGCGGGCGCGGCATCCGGCTGCGCCGCTTCGCTGCTCGCATCCGGCACATCTGGCTGTACGGCATCGGTGTTCGTCTCTGCGCCGCAGCCGCTGAGCAGCAGGGCAAAGCAGAACAGCATGGCCCAGAAATATCGGTATTTCATTCCGCGTTCCTCCTTACATAGATGCGCTCATCCCGGAGCCGCGATGGCGGCGCACACACAGCGCCCTCGCCGAACAGACCGTAGAGGCCCGCCGCGCGAAGCTCCAGCGCAAAATAGTCTTTGTCTTCCGGCGTTTGCCCCGCATTGATGACCGGAATGGTTTTCAGATCCCGCATCTCCCGCAGCACGCGCCGCCCGGCGCCGTCCATCGCCAGCGCCCGCACGTAGGGGATCGCCTGTCTCAGGCCGTCCTCCGTCAGGCCAAGCGCCGCGCAGAGCAGCAGCCGCCGCACCCGCGTCATCGGGTAACGTCTTGATTTTACCATGCTTTCAAGTTCCTGTAAAGTCCCGCAGCACTGCGCCGCCCGCATCGCGAGGCTCCAGAGCCCCTCGGAGCCGTGCGCCGCGACCGACCAGTCCTCCGGCGTCATGCCGCGCAGCCGCGCGAGCATCGCCCGCTCGCCGCACTGCGGAAAATGCCGCTCCGCGCCCGTATACCGCTGCGCGGCGGCCTCCGGCACGAAGGGGGAGACATCGCCGCCCGCTTCCAGCACGCTCCGCAGCGACGAGGCCGACGGGGCCTCCGCGGCGCTCACCGCGTTCGAGGTCGAAGGCGCGGGCTCGTCCGAAGGCCAGC
>JABLTR010000439.1_pt1 | contig 10703 bp, 8 predicted proteins | sample 7160071 | NCBI WGS metagenome assembly JABLTR01 (sample SAMN14651230, study PRJNA627086) | human gut metagenome | isolation source: feces | host: Homo sapiens
TGCCTTTGCCCAGAAATTCGGTGTCCGCAAGATCATGGCGGACCATCCTGCGCTGAGCAGGAAGTGAGGGGAGGACGACCCATGGAGGAAGTAAAGCGGATCGAAGAGCTTCGTACCCTGCTGGAGAAGCTCTCGTATGAATATTATGTGCTCGATCATCCCAGCGTGAGCGATCAGGAATATGACCGTTACATGCAGGAGCTGATCGCGCTGGAACAGAAACACCCGGAATGCTACGATGCGAATTCCCCGACCCAGCGGGTCGGCGGTGCCGTGCTGGAGGGGTTTGAAAAGGTCGAACATCGACGGATGATGCTGTCGCTGGGCAATGTGTTCAACTATGAGGAGCTGGTTGCTTTCGATGAGCGGGTACGGGCCTTGGAACCGGATGTCCGCTACGTCGTCGAACTGAAGATCGACGGGCTGGCGATGTCGCTGATCTATCGCGACGGACGCTTCGTGCAGGCGGTCACCCGCGGAGATGGAACGATCGGGGAGGATGTCACCAGCAACATCAAGACGATCCCCAGCATCCCGATGCGCATCGATGAACCGGGCGAGGTGGAAGTGCGTGGGGAGGTCTACATGCCAAAGGCGAGCTTTCGCCGCCTCAACAGCGAGCGGGAGGCCAATGGGGAGGAGCTGTTCGCCAATCCCCGCAATGCCGCTGCCGGCAGCGTTCGGCAGCTGGACAGCACCGTCTGCGCAAAGCGCGGGCTGGATGCCTTCTGGTATTATTTCGTCAATGCGCAGGAACATGGCATCCACTCTCATGAAGAAGCGCTGGAGGAGCTGTCGCGCCTGCATCTGCGGGTCAACCCGCTGCGCCGTTGCTGTAACAACGTCGATGAGATCTGGGCGTTCATCGAGGAGATCAGCGCCCGCCGGCATGAGCTGCCGTATGAGATCGACGGCATGGTCATCAAGGTGGATGACCTCAATGCGCAGACCCGTCTGGGGACGACCGTGAAGGTGCCCCGCTGGGCGACGGCCTACAAATTTCCGGCAGAGGAGGTCACGACGCGCTTGCTCGATATTGTCCTCACGGTCGGACGGACCGGACGGATCACGCCCAATGCCGTGCTGGAGCCGGTGCGGGTGGCCGGAACGACGGTCAGCGCCGCACAGCTGCACAATGAAGACATGATCCGGGAGAAGGACATCCGCATCCACGACATCGTCGTCGTACGCAAGGCCGGTGACATCATACCGGAGGTCGTCCGTCCCGATGTCGAGCGCCGCGACGGTTCGCAGCAGCCCTATCAGTTTCCGACGACCTGTCCGGTCTGCGGCGGTCATCTGCTGCGCCTGCCACAGGAAGCCGCACATTACTGCATCAACCAGGATTGTCCGGCCCGCGTCGTGGAGAGCATGATCCACTTCGCCTCCCGTGATGCGATGGACATCGACACGCTGGGGGACAAACGGGTGGAACAGCTGCACGGCTGGGGACTGCTCGATTCGATCGAAGACATCTACCGGCTGAAGACACACAGAGAAGAGCTGACCGCAAAGGAAGGCTATCAGGAAAAATCGGTACAGAAACTGTTAGCAGCCATCGAAGACAGCAAGCAGCGGCCGCTGGAGGATCTGCTGTTCGGCCTTGGCATCCGCCAGGTCGGAAAGAAGGCGGCCCGTGTGCTCGCCAAGCATTTCCTGCACATGGATGCTTTGATGGCGGCAGAGGAGGACGAGCTGACAGCGATCCGCGACATCGGTGCGATCACCGCCAAGAGCATCGTGGCCTTCTTCGCCGAGGAGAAGAATCGCCAGCTCATCGAAGCGCTGCGACAGGAAGGGCTGCGCATGGACAGCGAGGCGGAAACGATACAGCAGAGCAGCTTTACCGGAAAGACGGTCGTTCTGACGGGGACGCTTTCGCTCTATACGCGCAATGAGGCCAAGGCGATCCTGCAGTCGCTGGGAGCCAATGTGGCCGGCAGCGTATCAAAGAAGACCGATCTGGTCATATATGGGGAAAACGCCGGCTCCAAGCTGACCAAGGCACAGGAGCTGGGCGTGGAAACGATGGATGAAGAAGCCTTTGCCCGGGAGGTGAACACACATGAAAACCAAGACGATTAAACTGTTTTCTGCCGCTTTGGCAGGGGCATTTCTGCTGAGCGCATGCGATGGGAACGATCAGAACCGACAGGAGACACAGACGATCGCCACCGAAGGTGATTACGCGGCGATCCTGCCGTTCGATACGAGCGATGCCCGTCAGAAGCACACCTCGGTCACTTCGGATCAGGGAGAGCGCTACAACATCACGACCGGACTGATGGAACTGTCCGAAAGTCATTTCAGCACCAATGATGTCGCTTTCAAGGAAAGTCAGTTTCTGACCTACGATGTGCTGGATGCGTCGGACTATACGACCGGTCTGCTGGGACGGGCCAGTGATTCCAATCCGGATGGGCTCAATCAGAGCAGAGACGAGAGCTTTGACACCGGCAACGGGGAAACGGTCAACGGCGTGGCTCCGCTGGTCGATATCTACGAGCTGGACTGGTATTCCGGCAGTGAACTGCGCGGGATCTCTCTGGCAATGGTGCTGAGCGCAGAGACGACTGGTTTTGATGAAAATGGTGACAGTCAGTCCGTGACGATCAGTGATGAACAGCTCAAGGTGTTTGCGGATGCGCAGGGCAAGAAGCTCAACAGCTATCTGCGGGAGAACTTCCCGGAGATCAGCAACGATACGCCGATCCTGATCGCGGTCTACGTGCTCAGTGAGGATGCGGTGCTGCCGGGCAATTACATCATGCAGGCATACTGCACGTCCAGCTCGGCCACTTTCAGCGACATCAACGAAGAATGGGTGCTGTTGCCAAGCGAGGATTTTACCAAAATGGATGCCGATGTGGCTTCCCAGTTTACCGAGCTGAAGAACGGGCTGATCGGATTTACGCCGGATGATGTCTACATCATCGGAGAGGCCCGCTTCAAGGACAATGCGCTGGTGGAACTGAACATCACCGTCAACCTGCATGCCAAGACGGCGGCGGAGGCGGTCGCGCTGTCGCAGTACATCAGCGGACAGACCTCGCTGTTTACCAGCACCAACTATGAATTGACGATCGATATTTCCAGCGATAATGATCACGTCGCCGTCATCCGGCGCTCACAGGGCTCTTCGGATGCGCAGACGATCATGCTGATATAGCGGATAGGAGGATTCGATGGAAACGTTTGATAAGGAGTATTTTCAAAAGCTCGCCGGCGGCATCATGCTGGATGTCAACGACGAGGAAGTGGAGGATCTGAAGCAGGAATTTGCGATCCTGACCAGTCAGATCCAGCTGTTCGACAAGGTCGATACCGAAGGGGTGGAACCGATGATCTACCCGTTTGAGGAGGAGACGCATTTTCTGCGTGAGGATGTCGTCGATCATGTCCTCTCCCAGCAGGATGCGCTGAAAAATGCAAAGAGCGTACGTGCCGGACACGTACATGTACCAAAGGTGGTGAAGTAAGATGCGTTTAAGTGATCAGAAAGATATCGAGATCCGCGAGCGCTGCGAACAGGCGCTGGCCCGTCTGCATGCGCTGCAGCCATCGCTCAATGCGGTGGTGACCTTCTGCGACATCGACGAGCAGCTCGAAGCGCTGAAGGAGAAAGATCCAAACGGGAAACTGTACGGTGTGCCCATCGTTCTCAAGGACAACGTCAGCACCAAAGGGATCCGCACGACGGCTTCCAGCCGCATCCTGGACAACTATGTGCCGGTCTATGATGCCTGCATCGTCGAACGGCTGAAGGCGGAAGGTGCGATCATCGTCGCCAAGGCCAGCATGGATGAGCTGGGCATGGGCGGCACCAACAAGAATGCCTATACCGGCAAGGTCAACAACCCTTACGATACCCGACGTATTTCCGGCGGCAGCAGCGGCGGCAGCGCCGTACTGGTCGCCGCAGGCGCAACGGCGGTCTCGATCGGAACGGATACCGGCGACAGCGTGCGCAAGCCGGCTGCCTATAACGGCATCATCGGTGTCAAGCCGACCTATGGCCGCATCAGCCGCTACGGCATCATCCCCTATGCGTCCTCACTGGATCATGTCGGTTATTTTACGACCAATGTGGAAGATGCCTGCACGATGCTGGAGGTGCTCGCCGGCCGGGATGACCGGGACATGACGAGCTCTCTGCGACCGGTGGAAGCCTATCGGGATCATCTCAACAGCGATCTCCGCGGCAATGTCATCGGTGTGCTGGAGAACGTACAGGAGGTGATCCGGGACCAGGCCATCCGCGACAACGTCGAAGCGCTCTGTGAGAAGCTGGCGGCGCGCGGTGCGCAGATCCGCCGTGTACGGATGCCGCAGGAGCTGATGGAGACGATCCTGCCGGTGTACCTGACGATCGCCAATGCGGAAGCGACCGCCAATCATTCCAATCTGGACGGCATCCGCTTCGGCATGCGTGAAGATGGAGAAAGCGTGGAAGAGGTCATGAAGAACTCCCGCACCAAAGGCTTCTCCGCCTATGTGCGCAAGCGTTTCATCATCGGCAGCTATTCGCTGTTCGTGGAAAATCAGGATAAACTGTTCCGTAAGGCGCAGAAGATCCGCCGTCTGCTGGTGGATCACTACCGTGCGCTCTTTGCGGAATGCGACTGCATCCTCGCCAGCGCGGCACCGACGGTGGCTCCGCTGGAGGATGAGGCGAGCGATGAGGCACTGGGCAAAGAACACCTGGTGGCCGACAATCACATGCAGCTGGGCAATTTCTCCGGCTATCCGAGCATGACGCTGCCAAGCGGCTTCGTGGATGGCCTGCCGATCGGCGTGAACATCACCTGCCGTCCGTTTGAGGAACAGATGATGTTCGACATCGCCAAGGCGATCGAAGAGGAAACCGGTCTGGCAGACCATACGGTGGAGGTGAAGGCATGAATTACGAAACAGTGATCGGCATCGAGATCCATTGTGAATTAAAGACGAAGACCAAGATGTTTTCCAGCGCGCCGGTGAGCTTTGGCGAGGTGGCGAACACCTGTGTCAACGAGATCGATCTGGGGCATCCCGGCTGTCTGCCCTGTGTGAACAGGGAAGCGGTGCGTCTGGCAATCAAGGCGGCGACGGCGCTGCACTGCACGATCGACCCGCTCGTTCGCTTTGACCGGAAGAACTATTATTATTCCGACCTGCCAAAGGGCTTTCAGATCACTCAGCAGTTCCACCCGATCGGCAGCGGCGGCTATGTGGAGATCGATACCGAGGAAGGAAAGAAGAAGATCCGCCTCAACCGCATGCACATGGAGGAGGATACGGCCAAGCAGTTCCACAGCGATGCCGGCACCTTGATCGATTTCAACCGTGCGGGCACACCGCTGATCGAGATCGTCAGTGAACCGGATATGCGAAGCGGTGCACAAGCGGCCGCTTATGTGGAAAAGCTGCGCATGATCTTGCTGTATCTGGGCGTCAGCGATGTCAAGATGGAAGAGGGCAGCATGCGCTGCGACGTCAACATCTCCCTGCGCCCGCAGGGCAGCGACACCTTCGGCACCAAGACGGAGATCAAGAACCTCAACTCCATCTCCAACGTGCAGAAGGCCATCGATGCCGAGGTGGAGCGCCAGCGCGCCATCTTGGAGGAAGGCGGCGTCATCGAGCAGGCGACCCGTCGCTACGACGAGACGAAAAAGACGACGGTGATGATGCGCAAGAAGGAAGGCAACGTCGATTACAAATACTTCCCGGAACCCAACATCTTCCCGATCCGTCTGGATGATCGCTGGATCGCAGACATCCAGGAACACCTGGAGGAACTGCCGGATCAGCGCAAGGAGCGCTACATGCGCGATTTCGGCCTCAGCGACTATGATGCCGGCGTGCTGGTGGCGACCCGTGAGCTGGCCGATTTCTATGAAGCGGTCTGCGCACATACCAACGCCTACAAGAAGGCAGCCAACTGGGTGATCGTCGAACTGACGGCAGCCCTCAACAAGACGAATACCAAATGGAAGGACAATCCATGCAAGGCCGCTTCACTGGCAGAGATGATCAATATGGTCGAAAAAGGCGACATCAGCGGTAAGCAGGCGAAGATCGTCTTTGAGGAGATCCTCAAAGGCAAAGAGCCAAAGCAGGTCGTCGAAGAAAAGGGCATGAAGCAGATGAGCGATACCGGCGAGCTGTTAACCATGATCCAGAGCGTTCTCGATGCCAATCCGCAGTCCATCGCCGACTTTAAAAACGGCAAGGACCGTGCGGTCGGCTTCCTGGTCGGACAGGTGATGAAGGCCAGCAAGGGACAGGCCAATCCGGCGATGACCAATCGCCTGATTCAGGAAGAATTGAAGAAAAGATAGCAATATCGTTCATTTTCTAGTAGAATAGAGATGGTCAGGAGTGATAACGATGAAAAAGAAAGAAAAGAAACAGCAGGGGACGAAGAAACAGGGCGAAAAGCAGAGCCATCTTCTCGTATGGATCGCGGCCGCCGTTATCCTGATACCGACACTGATCGTGGGAATAGTCGTTATGACTTCAACCGAGAATTCGGGAGAGCCGGTCGTCGGCAGCCGTTTTTCAGAGAATGATCTGGATCCGGCCATCAGTGAGGATGCGATCACACAGGTGCAGGAAGCGATGCAGGGACTGGACTATGTGGAAAGCGTAGAGGTCAACCTGAAGAGCGCGACGCTGCGCATCAACATCAACCTGGAGGATCAGGTGGATGAGGCCGATCAGGACCTGGTCGAGAACATCGCACAGGATGCCTATGATGCGGTCAATGAGATCCTGCCGGTCGATACGTACTTCTCACAGAAGGAGGATGGCAAGATGTATGATCTTTCGATCAACGTCTACAACTATTCCAGCTTTGATGAGGAGCATACGGAAGACCACTGGATCTATGTGTGTCTGACGAAGACCTCGGCATCGCAGGAGAGCGTCATCGATGTGCCCAGCGTTGCCAGAGATCCGGATACGGCAGAGGCGGTCATGAACGGCACGGCAGAATGAGAAACAAACGAGGACAATGGTGACATTGTCCTTTTTCATGGCAGAAATGTGATCGGTCATGTATAATGGATGTAAGCGAAATGGGGAAATGACGATGAAGAAAAATGATGCGTTTCTCACGACGTGTGAGAACTACACCTATGAAGGACTGGGCGTTGTCCGCGTGGATGGCTTTCCTTTGTTTGTCAAGGGACTGCTGGCCGGTGAGCGGGCATGGGTCGCCGTCACCAAGCTGAAAAAGACCTACGGCTATGCGCGGATCGTGGAGGTGCTGGATGCCTCGCCACAGCGCCGGCAGCCGTCCTGTCCGCTGGCCGCCCGCTGTGGCGGCTGTCAGCTGCAGCACATGTCCTATGAGGAACAGCTGCGCTTCAAGCGGCAGAAGGTGCAGGATGTGATCGATCGCATCGCACAGCTGTCTCTGGAGGTGCGGCCGGTCAGGGGAATGGAGATTCCGTACTTTTACCGCAACAAGGCACAGATCCCGTTTCGTATGGAAAAAGGGGAACTGCACAGCGGGTTTTACCGCATCAACAGCAATGATATCATCGACATGGAGGTCTGTGCGATCCAGAGCCATGCGATCAATGCGGTGTATGCGGATGTCCGCCGGCTGCTGAAGGAGCGTCCCGCGCTTTGGGAAGGACTGCGTCATGTGCTGATCAAGCACGCCTTTGAAGGCAAAGAACTCATGGTGGTCTTCATCAGCCGACCATCGGGATCATCCGCATGGAAGGAACTGGCAACGGAACTGATGCGCCTGCATCCGCAGATCACAAGCGTCCTGCGGAACATCAATGATCGCTCGGACAATGTGATCTTGGGAGAAGAGGAGATCCTGCTGGCCGGGCGTGCCTATATCGAAGATCAGATGGAGGGACTGTCTTTTCACATCTCCGCAAAGTCGTTTTATCAGGTGAATCCGCCGCAGACGCGCGTGCTGTATCAGACGGCGCTGGAGGCGTGCGGGCTGAGCGGGACAGAAACCGTGCTGGATCTGTATTGCGGCGTTGGAACGATCTCTCTGTTTCTGGCAAGACATGCGAAGAAGGTCGTCGGCATCGAGATCGTCGAGCCGGCCATCCGCAACGCGAAGGAAAACGCAAGGAGAAACGGCATCACCAATGTGGAGTTCATCTGCAGCGATGCGGCCGCCTATGCCCGAACGGTCGTGCAAGAGGGCATCCATCCCGATGTGATCTGTGTGGATCCTCCGCGCAAAGGCTGTGCGAAGAGCGTGCTGGAAGACATCGTGCGCATGGCACCCGAGCGTATCGTCTATGTCTCCTGTGATCCGGGCACGCTGGCCAGAGATCTGCGCATCCTGGAAGATCTCGGCTATGAGACGACATGGGTACAGCCGGTGGACATGTTTCCGCAGACCCATTCGGTCGAATCCGTGGTGCAGCTCTTAAGGAAATAACAGATATGGACGGATGTTCACAGTGCAGGCAGGGATACAGACGGGTTTCTGCGCTGATCCGTCTTTTTCTTTGCGGATATTTGCAGAGAAATCGTCTCAGGAAGGATCTCTCACGGTGCTGCCCGATCGAATCTGGCTTTGGATCATAACGATGTATCAAAAGCAAAATGCGCTCTCTGCAGGCATTCCGACACCTGTCAAAATATGTACGGATTTCCTTTTTGTCGTCGCATGGTCTGCGGATGAGGATGATCGCAGGGCCATCGGGCGATTTGAAAGAAGCCGCAAGACAAAGAAAGACCTCTCACAGATGCCACAGACAGAAGCTGTGTGATCGGGAGAGGTCGTTTTTTGTAAAAAGGACTAACGCAGGGCACCGATGCCTTTGATCTCCTGATACAGGGTCTTGGCGTAGGTATCGGTCATGCCGGCGATGAAATCAGCGGCCAACAGCAGCCGGTAATAGACCTTGTCGCGGTCGTCGGTCAGGTCTTTGACGGACGCATGGTAACATTCGATGTAATTGGGAGAGAGCAGCCGGCAGTATTTTTCCTGGATCTCGTTCTGTTCGCGGTCGCTGTCAAAGTGGAGCAGGGCATCGACGAAGCGCTCCAGCAGAAAGGAGATGATCTCATTGCCCATGAGCTCCAGCTTGATGATCGAACGTGTCTGATAGACGCGGTCAAAGGCAAAGCGCTTGAGCTGACGGATCACGGCTGCCTCGCTGCAGACGGCGAGCAGTTCCTGTTCAAAGGTGCCCTGCATGATTGCTTCATAATGGGCGATGAAGGCCTTGCTGGCTTCGGAGATGCAGTACAGCTGTTTGACGGTCAGCCAGTTGAACACGGCGGAACGGTAAGGATCGTTTACCGCATGTGGATCTGCCTGACAGCGGGCCAGCAGCTTTTCCAGCCGCTGCAGTCCTGCCTGATCGCCGCATGCCGTCAGCTGCTGACAGAGGTCTCCATAGGTGTAGAGCCCTTTGTTGTAACCATCTTCCAGATCGGAGAATGTGTAGGCGAGATCATCGGCGGCCTCCAGGATGAAGGTCAGCGGATTGCGTCCGCCAGAAGTGCCGGTGTTGTTCTTGATCGTTTCATAGATGTCGCGCTCACTGTAAAAATAGCTGTGCTTCTTTCGCAGCAGGGAGCGCTCTTCCTTTGGCTTCTGCAGTTCCTGTTTCTTTTCGCTGGAGCTGCATGGATATTTGAGGATCGTATCGAGCACTCCGCTGGTCAGATGCATGCCTTCGCTGGCGCTGAGGCGATGCAGACGGGTCACGATGCGCAGTGACTGTGCGTTGCCCTCATAAAAGCAGAGATCGTTGCGCTGCTGTTCGCTGAGCACGTCGTACAGCGTCTGTGTTTCATCATAGGCGATCGTCTGCAGATGCGTGGAAAACCAGTTCTGGATCGCACTTTCGCCAAAATGACCGAAGGGCGGATTGCCGATATCGTGCAAAAGCGATGCGCAGGCGAGGGTTTCTACGATGTCGTGGGTGTTGATCGCTTCCTCCTCCAGCTGCTGTTCGATGATCTGTGCACACACCTGTTTGCCGATGAATTTGGCGATCGCGGAAACCTCCAGCGAATGGGTCAGGCGCGTGCGCACAAAGTCGCTTCGATCGAGCGGGAACACCTGCGTCTTATCCTGCAGCCGTCGAAACGACGCACTGTTGATGATCCGGTAATAGTCGCTTTCCACCTCACTGCGCAATGAAGAAAGATTGGCCGTCTTCGGTCGATCCGGTATGCGCCGTTCGCTGATCAGCCGGTTCCAGTTGTATCTGCTCATATAGATCCCTCCGTCTTCTCGTTTCATTATAGCACGATTGGCTGTCGGCTGCTTGCGCTTTGCATGGGGAACGGGTAGAATAGGAACATGTGAACAGAGAGGGGCAGAGAGATGCAGACATATGAGGAACGGCTGCGGCATTTCATCGAGAGCCGCCGGTCACTGGAAGGGACGATCAACGCCATGGTGAACCTGCAGCTGGAAGCGGCATCCGCGGATGAGCGAACGCTCGTGTTTTCTTTCCTGTTAGAAGAATGGGAGATGAATCCGGCCGGCCATACACACGGCGGCATGCTTTCCACGATGCTGGATATCGCGATGGGAGGGGCTGCGTACACCTTTTCGCAGGCAGCGTTTACGCCGACGATCCAGCTGTCGGTCAACTTCGTGAAAAGCAGCCACGCTTCCCAGCAGCTGCGGGTGGAGGCCGTCTGCGACCATGTGGGAAGCCGGATGATCCAGACCCGTGCGATCGCATATCAGACATCCGGGGAGATCGTGGCCA
>JABLTR010101931.1_pt1 | contig 10685 bp, 7 predicted proteins | sample 7160071 | NCBI WGS metagenome assembly JABLTR01 (sample SAMN14651230, study PRJNA627086) | human gut metagenome | isolation source: feces | host: Homo sapiens
AGGAGACGGCCTCCTCCTCGGGCGCGAAGCCGGCGGCATGCACCTCGAAACGCGGACGGCCCTGCTCGTCAAGCTCGATGCGCTCGGCCCATACGGCGGGAGGAGCGGATTCTTCTGCGCCGGCGCCTGCATGGCGCGAAGCGGCACGCTCGGAGCCGTCGAACAGCACGGTCTCGACTTGGCGGGCATCGAGGCGCGCATGCACGCGCATGAAGTCCGCGAAGTCGTCATCGGCGTTCACGAACGCCCGGCCCGACCCCTCGGGCAGCGCGCACAGCAGCTCCGCTTTGGCGCACGCGATGTTCTCGCGGCTGCCGAGAAGTTCGATGTGGCTCTCGCCCACGTTCACTACGAGGCCCCAGTCGGGACGCACGTAGTCGCAGAGGTCGGCGATCTGGCCCGCACCGCGCATGCCCATCTCGACGACGACCATCTCGGTCTCGGGCTCGGCGGACAGTAGCGTCTTAGGCACGCCCAATTCGTTATTTTGGTTTCCCGCTGTGGCCACGACCGAATAGGCGCTGGCCAGCACTGCACGAACAAGGTTTTTTGTGGTGGTCTTGCCGGTGGAGCCGGTGAGCGCGATCACGCGCCCATGCAGGTGAGCGCGCCATTCGCGCGCGAGGTCGGACACGGCATGCGCCGTGTCGGGCACCTCAATCACGGCGGCTCCCATCTCGCGCGCAAGCAAGCGCGCGGCCTCGTCGAGCGGCTGCATGACAAGCGCTACGATGGCGCCGGCGCGCAGGGACGCGCCCACGAAATCATGCCCATCCACGCGCTCGCCGGGCAAAGCCACGTACACGTCGCCAGGTTTCACATCACGTGAATCCCAGGTGAGCCCCGTCGCGAGCGAGCGGGAATCGAGCGGATCCACGATGAACGAGCCACCCGTGCACGCCGCGATCTGCTTCGCGTTCAATCTCATTTCGTCTAGTCTCCGCTCACTGGCTCGTCGACCTGATCGCCGAAAGCGCGCTCAAGCTCCTCGGCAGCCACCACGCGGTCGTCGAACGAGAGCGTCTTCTCGCCCACCAGCTGGTAGTCTTCGTGCCCCTTGCCGGCAACAAGAATGGAATCGCCCGGCTCGGCCATCGAGATGGCTCGGGCGATGGCGGCACGGCGGTCGGGTTGCACGTCGAAGCGACCCGCTCCTGCCGCCATGCCGCTTACGATGTCGGCAATGATGGCGTTCGGATCCTCGGTACGCGGGTTGTCGCTGGTCACCACGGCATGGTTGGCCGCGAGCGCCGCTCTGCCCATGATGGGGCGCTTGCTCGCATCGCGGTCGCCTCCGCAGCCAAACACGCAGATGGTGCGTCCAGACGTGAGCGCCACGATGGATGAGAGTGCCTTTTCGAGCGCATCGGGAGTGTGCGCATAGTCCACGAACACGGAGACGCCGCCGTCGTGCGATGCTTTCACGCGCTCAAGCCGACCGGGGATCTGCGGGGCCTCCTCGAGCGCCTCCACGATCACGTCGGCCGAGAAGCCCAGCTGCAGCCCGATACCGAACGCGCACATAACGTTCTCCACGTTGAACCTACCCACCAACGGGTAGTCGAACGAGTAACGGCTCCCGCGCACATCGAGCGTGACGGAAGTGTGCGTGGGCTCGTAGGACACGTCCACGGGATGAATCTGCGCCGAGGAATCGAAGCCGGTGGTCACGATGCTGTCCTCAGCAACCGAGCACCGGCGCAGAAGTTCGTTTCCCCACTTGTCATCAATACAGATGACACGTCTGGCCGGGTAGCCTTTCGAAAACAACCGGGCCTTCGCCTCGAAGTACGCCTCGAACGTATGATGATAGTCCAGATGATCCTGCGTGAGATTGGAGAACGCCGTCACGGCGAACGTCGTGCCCCACGTGCGCTCTAAATCGAGGGCATGCGAGCTCACCTCCATGGCCACCACATCGCAGCGCTCGTCGCGCATGCGCGCGAGCAGCTTCTGCAAATCAGGCGACTCGGGGGTGGTGTGCGCCGTCTTCTCCTGCGCATTGCCGATGCGTACGCCCACGGTTCCGATGACGCCCGTGCGCTTGCCGGCCACGCGCGCCATGTGCTCCACAAGATAGGTGGTGGTGGTCTTGCCGTTCGTGCCCGTGATGCCCACGAGCGCGAAGTCCTTGGAAGGATGCTCGTAGAAGTTTGCCGCTGCAAGCGCCATGGCCTTGCGGGTGTCGGACACCACGACCTCGGTCACATCCGTGGCGTCGGCTAGATACACCTTGCGTTCCACAACGAGCACCTTCGCTCCGCGGTCAATGGCGTCCTGAGCGAACGAATGGCCGTCGGTCGTCATGCCGACGATGCAGAAGAACGCGTCGCCGGGCCGCACCCGGTCGCTGCGATAGGCGATGCCGCTCACTTCGTCGTCGGGATTGCCGAGAACGGTGCAGTCCAGCCCCGCGAACAGCTCGGTACAGGTCTTGCCCATGGCGCTTCCTCACTCAGACGTTATCTTGAACCGGTCGATAGCAGTAGCCATTATATCCTTAAAAATCGGCGTGACCACACGACTGCCGGGAACCTCGTTTGCACCCACAAAACAAACCAATTGACTCGACGAGCCGGCTAAGAATCCGGTGAAGGCCAGGTTGTAGACCCCTTTTCGATAGCCGCCATTCTCTTCGTCGTAAATCTCGGCGGTGGACGTCTTGCCGGCGACATTGTAGCCTTCAATGGCTGCCGCCGTTCCCGTGCCATCAGTCACCACGGTCTTGAGCATGTCCACCATGGTGGGGATGGCTTGCTTGTTGCCGATAACGTCCTCGGAACCATACTGCGCCGTCTCGCCCGACTGCGGCTTCGACACGAGGAAATGCGGGGTACACTCAACGCCGTCGTTGACAAGGGCGCCGTAGAAGCGCGTCATCTGCAACGGAGTTACCGATATACCCTGGCCGAAGCTGACGTTGTAAGCGCCGACGGTGCTCAGGCTTTCAAAGGGCACCATGTACCCCAAGACATCGGTCCCCTCTTCGCCCTCGGCGGGATAGTCGACGCCGGTCTTCTCGTGCAGATTGTATTTGAGTATATAGTCGTAGAGTTCTCGGAAGCCCATGTTCTCGGTGGCAAGCGAGATGCCCACGTTCGACGACTGATCGAGAATCTGGCGCAGAGTGAACGTTGCGTCGCCGCGCTCATGAGCGTCGGAGATGGTGTAGCCGTCAGCCTCGATGACCGCCGGGCAAAACAACGTATCATCAGGACCCATCGTTCCGGTTTCCAAGATGGCCATGGCCGAAACCGATTTGAAGATGGAACCTGGCTCGAACAGGTCGGTTACCGCCTTGAGTTCAGTGGCGCCCTCTTCCACGGTCGAACGGTCGGCAGGATTGAACAGCGGCAACGACGCCGCGGCGTATATCTCGCCCGTGCCGCCGTCCATCACCACCGAGGTGCCGCTGCTGCCTTCGAGTTCTTGAACGCCCGTCGCGAGGCGTTCCTCGACGTATTGCTGCAGTTCCAGATCGATGGAAATAATGATGTCCTGTCCGTCGACGGCCGCGCGCTCTTCATGCACACCGCCCGGGATGGGTGTTCCGTCACGTCCGCGCTCGGCTTCATAGTAACCCGGCTCCCCTGCGAGGATGTCATCGTAATAGCGTTCCAAGCCGGAGATGCCGTAATAGTACTCGCGGTTGTTCTCGGCGTCGACCGCTGTGCTGCAGGCGCCGATGATCTGGCCTGCCACCTGGCCGTTCGGGTACTCACGACGCATATCTTCGACAACATAGACTCCATCGAGAGAAAGGGCCTTCACCCGATCGCCCACGTCAACATCCAGCTTGCGCTTCACGGCGGCGAAATTGGTCTTGTCTGCGGTAAGTGCGGGCAGATAGTCTTTCGCCTCGCCTCCCAGCACGGATGCAAGGGATGAAGCGGTCGCGTTCGGATCCTTCACTTCGGAGGGGTTGGCATAGACGCTCGAAGCCTCCACACTCACGGCGAGGATGGTGCCGTTGCGATCATAGATGGTGCCCCGCCGCGGTTCGATGGGCAGCTGGACCGTACGCGCCTTCTCGGCCATGGACGAGAAGGAAGGGGCTGCGATAACCTGCAAATACACGAGCCTCCCCAAGAACAGCAGGGCCACGATAGCGAACAGCGCGATCGGTATAAGCATACGGTTGGAGGTGGGGGCAAACTCCGTTTGAGTGGGCCGAGGCCGACGTGCGGAAGATCCTCGGCCCACGCGCGTCGAACGCGCGGTGGAACGCGAGCTTCCATGGCCGCGCCGAGAACTGCGCGAACCCTGCGGGGCATGAGACCGGTCGGACACGGCGCTACTCTCCGGCGGAGACAGCGAGGGCCACGCTCTTCGAAAGCGACAGGTTGCCCGCGCCGTCGTAAGCAACCACATCGGCGCCCAGTTCGATCGTGGCGATCGTTTCTGGAGCCGCCATGCCCAGCCCTGCAGCTTGCTGCTTCAAATACGTCGGGTTCGTAAGCAGGCTTTGAGACACCTCGAGGGAGGATCCGCTCGAACGAGCCTGATCGATCTGGCTCGACAGCTCCTGCGCCTGCACCGACGTCGCTACGGTAGCCGACGAGAGGGCGATGCGCGCAAAAGCCACCAGCGAGACGACGATGAGCACCGCAGCCACTGCCTTCGCCAAAAAAACAACACTCGAAGGGAGAGCCGGGGACTGCGTGCGCGGACCTTGACCCGGCACAACGCTGATACGCGTGCGCGGGGCACGTTCGGGAGCGCGCTCAGGATAGTACGTATAAGCAGGTGCTGCGCCCATGCCCAACCCCCTTTCTTCGTTTAGCGTGTGTGTGGCGGGTCGTGCGCGTTCAATCGGTTCGTTCTATTCGCTGCGAGCACCGAGCCGCCTTTGGAGACGGCGTCGTGCCGCGGATGCACTCAGCGCTTTTGCGCGACACGGAGCTTGGCGCTGCGCGCACGGGGGTTGCGCTCCACCTCGTCTGCACGTGGCAGAATCGGTTTCCTGGTGACGATATCGAGTATCGGCTGCTTCCCGCACGCGCAGACCGGCAGGTCGGGCGGGCAGGTGCACCGGTTCGCGAACGAGGCGAACATCTCCTTGACGATGCGATCCTCGAGCGAGTGGTAGCTGATGACCGCGATCCTGCCGCCAGGGTTGAGCCAGCGGACAGCGGCATCGAGGCCGCTCCGAAGCACGTCGAGCTCGCCGTTCACCTCGATGCGCAGCGCCTGGAACGTGCGCTTCGCCGGATGCCCCCCGGCTCTGCGAGCCGAGGCAGGGATGGCGGCTTTGATGATGGCAACGAGCTGCTCGCTTGTCTCAATGGGGGCGGTTTGCCGTGCGCGCACTGCGAACTCCGCAATACGGCTTGCCCATTTCTCGTCCGAGTAGGTACGGATGATCCGAGTGAGATCTGCTGCGGTATAGGTATTGATGATCTCTGCTGCGGTGAGGGTTTGTTTCCCCGGATCCATCCGCATATCAAGAGGGCCGTTCTCCTTGAAGGAGAAGCCGCGAGACGGCGTGTCTATCTGCACCGAAGATACGCCGAGGTCGAAGAGGAACGCATCGACGCCGGGTACTTCCGTGCTCAGGAGCGCTTCGTCCATATCCCCGAAGTTGCCGCGCACGAGTTCGAGGCGCGGGCGCATCCCATCGGGCAACGTCCCGAGTTTGCGGAGGGCGGCGGCAAGCGCCACCTCGTCCTGATCGATGCCGATGAGCGTACCCGCGCTCCCGATGAGCTTGGCCGCTTCGAAGGAATGCCCTGCACCGCCGAGTGTTGCATCCACGAATGTGTACTGTGGTTGGAGCTTCATGTATTCGAGGCACTCGGCGAGCAGAACCGGTGTATGCCGATATTCGCTTGTCATTTCGCTCACGCCTTACGACTAGCCGAACAACAGACCGAGATCGGTGTCGTCGTCCACGACGTCGTAGCGCTTTGCGTCCCAAATTTCGAAGTAGCCCGTGTTGCCAACGACGACGACGTCCTTGTCGATGCCCACCGCCTCGCGCTGCTCAGCCGAGAGCATGATGCGGCCCGACGCGTCGATGGACACGTCGGCCGCCCGCGACTTGAGCTTGCGACGCAGACGTAGATGCAGATCGTTCGTATCGTCGAACTCGCCGAACTTATCCTTGAACACCTTGGTCACCCACGCATTGAAGCCCTGGGGCTCGAACACGTAGAGGCACTCGTCCTTCGGATTGCGGGTTACCACCAAATCCGTCGAAAGAACCTTGCGGAATGTCGAGGGAAGCGACATACGGCCTTTGGCGTCCACCTTATGGCGGTACGCGCTGTTGAGATCGACGATCTTTTCGGTCTCTTCGGCCAAGGCCTTCCTTCCCGCCGCGTCCCACACGGCCTTTCGATGTTTGGAATTCTATCCCACTTCGCCCCACTTCGCAACATAATATGCGATTTCAGCCCCATTTCAACCTATCGGAAACCCCTTCGTTTTCTCGCCGTTGCAAGGTACGTCGGGTTTGCTCAAGCACATCCGGCAACATGTAGACAGAAACGCGATAGAAGGGCACAACATGTGGGATTGTGCGCGTTCCACCACCGCCGAGCGAGAAGTTATGCGAAAAGTGTGTCTGTACGCTCGACCCGGCAATCGCACCGCCGGCCGGCACATCCGCCGAGGAGCTCGACAGCAAATCCATAGCCGTCCTCATCCGCTTTTTGCACAGCATCCGCCGATCTACCCGCCCCTGGCTCAGAGCGCCGCTCGTCCCAGGCAGCCTGATAGGACGGATCGATACACGAGCATTCGAGACACTGCACGCCGAGGTTCGCGAGCGCGGCTTCCTGCCATGGAAAGAGGGGTGGGTTTGCATGGGCCTCGAGTTTTGCATCGCTCTGCAAGGGCACGAAGCTTCGTTCAGTCGTAAGCTCGTAGATATCTTGCGACGAAATCCCAGGTCGGATTTTCGGCTTTGGAGAAACACGCCGAAAGCCCCCGCTTGAAGATCGCAAAACTCGAGAACCCTGCATTTTTGAGGCTTTCCAATGACAGAGAGGTGCAAAGCTCAAAGACTTTGCGGAAAGCACCTCGGCTGCCCCTTGCCGATATGCGGCGCAGGAACCTGAACAGCGCGCACCGACGTCAGGCGCGGGGATGCGCGCCCAGATATTCCTTGCGGATGTGCGAGCGGTTCACGTGCGTGTATATCTGGGTCGTAGAAATGTCCGAGTGGCCGAGTATTTCCTGGATGACGCGCAGATCGGCGCCGCCTTCCAACAGATGGGTAGCAAAGGAGTGGCGCAGCGTATGGGGATGGAGGTTCGCTATCCCGATCGTCCGGCCAGCATCGGCGACGATGGCGTGCATGCCCTGTCGCGTGAGGCGGCCGCCGCGCGCGTTCAGGAACACAGCCGCCGTTGGCTTTGCGAAGGGCTTCGCAAGCGCGGGCCTGGCCTGCTCGAGATACACGACGAGCGCACGCAAAGCGGCGCCTGCTATCGGAGCGATGCGCTCCTTGCCGCCCTTGCCCACGACGCGCAGGTATCCCTCGTCGAGCATCGTATCGCTCATATCGAGCCCGGAGCATTCGCTCACGCGCAGGCCGCATCCGTACATGACCTCCAGAATCGCGCGATCGCGCAATGGCGCAGGCCCCGGTTCGAGCGGCTGCGACAACATCTCGTCGACCTGCTCGACAGATAGGACGTCAGGCAAGCGATCGGGCGTTTTAGGGAGCGGTAGCGTATCGGCGGGATTGCGGCGGGTATAGCCTTCTCGCACGAGAAATCGATGGAATCCCTTGAGTACCGAGATTCGGCGCTCGATACTGGAAGCAGCATAGCCGCGCGAAAACAGGTCGGCCTCGAAGGAGGCGACCGTGCCGCGTTCGATCTCGTCGACGCCCGAGATACCCTTCCCCTTCAGGAATGCAGTGTAATCCCGCAGGTCGTTCGCGTACGCCTCCACGGTGAGCAGAGAGCTGCCGCGTTCTATGCGCAGATAGTCGAGGTATTCTCGAACCAACTCATCCATTCGCCATCCTCGTTGCAATACTATGAAGCACATGCCTCATGTCATGTCTGATCCGGTCGAACCGTCCATACCCTCCTAGCATAGCACGACTGAACGGCGGGTGCACCGCCGCGACATGCCCTCCGGCTTTACAGCGTCGAGGCCGAGACGCAGCGCCCTTGTCTCCCCGGCATCCTCCTGCTCGGCCATGAGATCGATCATCGGGAAAGCGGCTCGGCGTCGAACTCGGTCGACGTCGAGCCGGACATGCCAGCTACGTGCTGCGAAAACTCGCACTCAGCAGCCTGCAACCCCAGGCAGACGGCCTAAACGGTACGCCGCTATCGCGATATAAGGGCAGCAGCGATATGCTCGGAAAGCCGCCACTTGAGAGCGCATATGAGCGCCTACTGGGTCGTCTTTTCGTAAAAGACCATTCCCGACCTCGAAGAGGTGCCCGACGCGATGCGAAAGTAGGCTATAATCTAACGGTTGCATCGAGCCGTCCGCGTCGCAGGCGGCTCTTCCGTTTGCTTCGGACACCAATGCGTCCGCAAGCAGGCTCGTCCACGCCGAGAAAGGTTCGCCTCCATGCGCATCGGATTCGACAACGACAAGTACATCGCATTGCAAGCGGAGCATATCCGCAACCGCATCGACCAGTTCGGCGGCAAGCTCTACTTGGAGTTCGGCGGCAAGCTATTCGACGACTACCATGCTTCGCGCGTGCTGCCCGGCTTCGAGCCCGATACCAAGATCCGCATGCTGAAGAACCTCATCGACGACGTCGAGATCATCGTCGCCATCAACGCCAATGACATTGAGAAAAGCAAGGTGCGCGGCGATTTAGGCATCACCTATGACGACGACGTGCTGCGCCTCATGGACATCTTCCGCAGCATGGGTTTTCTGGTGGGCAGCATCGTCATAACCCACTATGCCAACCAACCCGCCGCCGACGCGTTCCGACATCGGCTGGACAGTCTCGGCATCACAAGCCGGTTGCACTACCCCATCGCCGGCTACCCTTACGACATCGATCATATCGTCAGCGACGAAGGGTACGGGAAGAACGAGTTCGTCGAGACGAGCCGCCCGCTCGTTGTTGTCACTGCTCCCGGCCCCGGATCGGGCAAGATGGCCACCTGCCTCTCGCAACTCTACCACGAGCACAAGCGAGGGGTGACCGCCGGCTACGCCAAGTACGAGACGTTCCCCGTATGGAACCTGCCGTTGAAGCACCCCGTAAACGTGGCCTACGAGGCCGCCACGGTCGATCTTGACGATGCGAACATCATCGATCCGTTCCATTTGGAGGCTTACGGGCAGACCACGGTCAACTACAATCGCGACGTGGAGATTTTCCCCGTGCTCAAAGCCATGATGGAGCGTATTTCAGGTTCGAGCCCCTACCAATCCCCCACCGACATGGGCGTGAACATGGCGGGCTCGGCTATCGTCGACGACGAGGTGGTATGCGACGCGGCCCGCATGGAAATCGTGCGCCGTTACTTCCAGACCGCCGTCGAGGTAAAGCGCACCGGCGTCGGACACGCACAGGTGGAGAAACTCGAATTGCTCATGAACCAAGCCGGCGTGAACGCAAGTTTATCCCCTGCGCGCAGCGCCGCCCTACTGAAGGAGGAGATGACCGGACGTCCCGCCGGCGCGATGGTGCTGCCGAACGGCGCGGTGGTGACCGGCAAAACTTCGACGCTTCTGGGCGCGGCATCCTCGCTCATGATGAACGCGCTCAAAGGCGTGGCGGGCGTAGACGACGGCATCGACGTCATCAGCGACAACGCCATCGAGCCCATCTGTCGGCTCAAGACCGAGCGGCTTCACAGCAAAAACCCGCGTCTGCATTCCGACGAGACGCTCATCGCGTTGTCCATCAGCTCGGCAACCGACCCTTTGGCCGCACAGCTCATCGAACATGTGGACGACCTGCGCGGATGCGACGCATTCTTCTCCGTCATCATCTCATCGACCGATGAGAAGCTCTACCGCACATTGGGCATCAACGTCTGCTGCGAGCCGAAGTACGAACAGCACCGCTACTACCACAAGTAGAGCGCCGGAAAAAGCCCCGAATCGAAAGAGGGTGCCCGTTTTATGCGGGCACCCTCTTTTAGCGGCTGCTGCAACGAATGCCGCCGAGCGCTACGGCCGGCGAACGAACACCATGCCGCTCTGCACAGAGCTCACCTTCACGACGTCGCCCGTGCGGGGAGCGTGGATCATCTGGCCGCCTCCGATGTAGATACCAGTGTGTTGGCGCGAGGAAGTGTGGATGACACATACGTCGCCGGGCTGGGGGTTGCTCACACGCGGCCAGCCAATAAACGTGCCGGTGGTCCCCAAACGCGAGTAGCTGCCGGTGAGCGCATAGCTCACAAGACCGGAACAGTCGTAGGAGTTCGGACCCGAAGCGCCCCAGGAGTAGGGTTTGCCGAGCTGGCTGTATGCGCGGTCAACCACGGCGTTGCCGGTAGAGGGATTGTAGGACGGACCGGACGAGCCTCCGCCGCCGTTCGAGTTGCCGCCCGAATTGGCGTTGTTGTTACCACTCGATCCGCCGTTGTTCGTGCTGGCGCCGCCGTTGTTCGATCCGTTGTTGCCGGAAGCGCCGGCGTTATCGCTCTCGGCCGCCTGAGCAGCCGCTGCAAGCACGGCTTCGGCCTGCGCCGCTGCAGCGGCCTCTTCGGCGGCGCGCTCCTGTTCCAGAAGCTCGGCGG
>JABLTR010074348.1_pt1 | contig 10670 bp, 8 predicted proteins | sample 7160071 | NCBI WGS metagenome assembly JABLTR01 (sample SAMN14651230, study PRJNA627086) | human gut metagenome | isolation source: feces | host: Homo sapiens
CATCTTCTCTCTGGGATATTGGAGAGTATGTACTCCTCCTTGTCACTGCATTTTTACTAATATTGTATTATCTATAAGTATAGCAGGGCGGCGAATTGTTGTCAACTGATGAATTTAACCACTTTTTCACCAACACCACTTTTTCAGCGTTACACTCTTCTCATTTCTTCAGCATTCCCTTTTCCTTCATATATTTCTTAGCATCCTTGATGAAGCTCCATATCATCAGGATCATGATGATTCCTATCGGGAAGGCACTAATTATTGAGACGCTCTGGATGTTGTTCATCGAGCTCGCAGAGAATACCAAAGCAATCGGCAGCACAATCAGCAGAATGCACCACAGTAGTATGATCAATGTGTGGGGCTTTTCATTTTCATCCAGTTTCTTATAACTATAGCATGCCGCTGTGTATGCAATGGAGTCAAAGCTCGTGGCATAGAAAGCGATCATACAAAGCAGAATCCAGACAAGAAACAGACTACTCCCCGGCATGCTGTGTATGATCTTCATAATTAGCTCATACAAATCACCGCTTGCCTGATACTGCGCAATAAAGTCTTTAGCGCCCGCCGTCTGAAGACCCAAACTGTAGTTTCCAAGAACAATAAAGGAACTGACAGTACTTCCAACACCAAAGATATAACCACCCAGAATGGTCTGTTTTACCGTTCTGCCTCTGGAAATGTTGCCAATAAAAAACGGAGCAGCGATACACCAAACCATCCAGTAAGCCCAGTAGTAAAACGTCCAATCCTGTGGGAAGTTGTTCGTACGGCCCGGGTCTGAATATGTACTTAGTCCAATAAAGTTCTGAACCATCTTACCAAAGGACTCGACTCCGTTTTCAATGATAAAGCGGCCTTGACCGCCGATGAGAAGAACGGCGATTTGCAGACCGAAAAACAGGTAAATGCAGAGCTTGGCAAGGAAGCTGATTCCTTTGAATCCGTAGAGAACGGCGTAGGTATATACCGCACAAGTAAGCAGCAGAATGATAATTGTCACTGCGGTACGGGAAATAGAAATTTCAAACAGCGTCACAATAATCTCAGCTATCAGAGGAGTGGCAACGGAGAATGTTGTTGCAGTACCGGCCAGCAGTGCAAACAGCGCGAACAGATCGATGACACGTCCCAGGAAGCCATGCGCATGTTTTTCGCCAATCACCGGCAAGCAAGCTTCACTATATCTTTGCTTATCACGCTTCCTGCAATGGAGCATAAAGCCGAACGCAACGGCAAGGACAAGATAGAAGGACCAGGGGATAAAGCTCCAATGAAACAGTGGGAAAACACCTGCCCATTCTGTTATTGATCCGCCCATTTCAACAATATGGGGGTTCGCCGCATACATAACCCATTCCGCGAAGCTGTAAAACAGGATGTCGGCGGCAAGCCCGCAGGTGAACATCATACTGCCCCAAGTGAAAAAGTTATATTTGGGCTTCTCATTCGGTTCACCAAGAACGATATCTCCGTACTTTGAAAAGGAAAGGAAAATGGAAATGATCAGGACACCAAGTCCAATGATCAGGTAGTAGCTTCCCAGCGTGTCTCCGAAAAAGTAACGGACCTGGCTGATGACGCCATTCGCCTGCTCCGGGAAGATGAAAAGGTAAATGGCAAGTCCAATGATCAGCAAGAACGGCACCAGTGTGATCATCCAGTCTATTCTGCTCTTGTCCGCTGCATTTGATTTATTGTTCATTGGTATAATCCTCCGCCCTTTCTGCCGTTGCCGGCGATACTATGGCGCGTTTCACAATATATGTTTTCCACTGTCACTTCCTCACTCCTCCTCGCTCTCCATCAGTTCCTTCGCGTATCTGTAATAGTCCTTTGCAAAGCGGTACTGGCACAAGCTGTATTCACCGAATTCCACGCTCAGCTTTCGCTTATACTCACACCAGTTCGACCAAAGAAGCCCACACACGGCAATGTAACAGTAGATTTTAGTTCTGGTGGTCTTGTCACAGGCTCCATCGAAATAGATATCAATCAGCCGGTCACATTGTCTCTTGCTGTATAGGCTGTAGATGCAGAACATAGCAATGTCTACATGGGGATCCTGCATTCCTGAGTATTCCCAATCAATCAGCTGCAGCTGCTCCTTTGTCGTTCCATCGGGCGTATAGAACAGGAAATTATCTGGCACGGCATCGATGTGTGTGAGACACCAACCTTTCTTCAGCCCGTCAATAAACGGTCGCAGACTTAGCACATTCGCTTTCGTTTTCCTGTAGTCTTTATATACGGAAGGCGAACCCTCCCACAATGTTTCATAGCGCTCAATTTGCCCGAAGATATCGAAGGTGTGGTCTACCCTCAGTTTCATCTCATGAAAAGCTTTTAGTTTCTCCATACACCTTTTCAGGTCAGGCACACTTTCTGCATCACACCTACGGATACCATCCAGATATTTAGTAATCTTATATCCGTTTTCCGGGTTGATATAAACCGGATCATCACAGAGGCCCAACCCACTGATTGTCCTGAATACCTCTGCCTCCTCTTTCCGATTGATCAGCCGGTCCGTTCCCTCGCCCGGAATACGCATAATGTAATTCTCACCATTCGCCCTGAATTGGAACGATCTATTGGTCATTCCCTGCTTCAGCACGCGGATATCTGTAACATCCGTATCCTTGCAGCCAAGTGCTGCTGCTATCGCATGGATTGCGTCAGACTTCAGATGATTGGAATCAAAATCCAGGTCACGGAGTTGCTCGTAGGTATTAATTTCTATTACATCTGAGCTTCTTGCTACCCTTGCCTGAACAATCATCCGGTCTTTCCTATACAGTGTCTTTTCCCAGAAATCCTCGGCATGCTTGTTATCATCCAACTGTTTCAGTCTTTCTCTTATAATTGCTGCTTCCGGTTCCAAAAGATAAGCAATACCTATCATCGCATTACCGGCATCTTTTTCCGGGATGGTTACCAATTCCATCTTGCGGTTGACTCGGACGCTGCTCTCTTCATCGATCAGATCTGAAACCATATACCAGCTATACAGTTCCGAACTGTTGAACGGATTTTTATCGCACCAAATATCGCAAGGAACAATATAGGTATTATGGATACGATCAGCAACGAGAGCGAGTGAGTGAAGATTATTCTTCTCCGCGTACTCTTCATTCACCACCAACTCGACACCCTTCTCATCAATCAGATACTCGAAATACTCCTTCATATACCCGACCACAACAGTGATGTCTATCACTCCGGCATCATTCAGCTGCGCTATAATGCGGTCTATCAGCTTTTCCTCATTTACCTCTAGCAGCGCTTTCGGTGTCGTAAGATTTATAGGTACCATTCTCATTCCAAAGCCAGCTGCAAGAATGATCGCATTGCGAGGAGCTTTCTCCTTGATTTCCTCTTTCGCCTTCTCTGACAGCAGTGCACGTTCATCGAGATAACCATCATCCATAAGCCGCTTCAAGCTCCGATTAACCACACCAAGACTATGCCCGGATGTCTCGGCAAGAATCCGCTGATTGATAAACGGCTCGTATAGTAAAGTTCTCAAGATGTCTGATTCCTGCAGATTCATGAACTTCTCTCCTTTCCAATTTCGTGAACACGAAGGTATGCAGAAAGGGAATGGTTAGTTCCCACAATGGGTGCATTGCTATGACGCAATAGGTACTGTTCTCTAATGAATCCATGTCTATTGTTTTATCCTTTCCAGCTGCTTATTTTCATACCAGTAAATGTATCTGCAGTTTCGGCATGTAAAAGAAAAGCCTGCTGTGTGATTTGCAGCATCATGCTCCGGAATAATATGGATAATATCCTTTTCTAAGCAATGCAGGATATCTGCTATACTTTGCAGTATCGCAGATCCGGAATGTTCCATATAGCTCCGGTCAAATTCCCGCAGTTCCTCCAGAGAATCAAATTCATATATTTCATGATCTGCAAACTTGCGCACCTTCAGCTTAAGAAGATCCAGATGCTCTATATAGAGCGCTTCCCACAGCTTATCCCTGGTTTCCTCTCTCCCATACTCTTCTTCCAGTATACGTCTAAATATTTTGCTGAATTCCTCCGACCAGAAAACATGTCCCAGCATATACCACTGCCCATTTCCACCTATGCTTACTCCGGTGATCCAATCATCCTCATCCAATGTAAGGCACCATTCCTTTGTCTCACCCGGTGCATACAATGCCGCATAATAAGCTTGTTCCACCTCTGATTCAAATGGATTGACCGTAAAATAGTTGTCCGCCGAACAAATATAGGTGTTATTCAACTGGTTTCGGACGACATAGATAGAGGAATGATTATTCCTTACATTGTAAACAGGATTTTCTACTAACTGTACTGCATATTTATCCTGCAGATAATAAAAACACTCTTTCATATAGCCGATCACAATAATAATCCTGTCGATTCCGGCCTCCTTCAACTGTCGAATCTGCCGTTCTATCAGTACCTCACCCTTTACCTTCATCAAAGCTTTCGGACATTCATAGGAAATCGGTGCAAAACGGCTTGCATATCCCGCAGCCATGATGATTGCATTATCAACCTTATAAGCCATTTATTCTCTGCCTTTCATTTAAATGTTCACGACTGGACTTTAGATTTTATTAACGACTTGTCTTTCATGTACTACTGCAGTTTTTTTCATACTTTCCCAATTCCAGCGAATAAATATTGTGACATTCTCGATGTTTTTCATCCGGTATTTTCTGATAATCCCCATATACTTTCATCAAATAATCTTTATATTTTTCAGGCACTTTAAAGCATTCATCTTCATACTGCAAATCAATTAGAGTTTCAAACCAGCACTTCGGAAATAACCATCTCGTTCCACACTGTCCATCCCCAACATATACCTCCTGTACTGGTTCGCCTGAATGGCGTCCAAAAATCTCCATCATTTTATTTCTGATTCTCTCTGTATTGATGAAATAGGAACAGAATCTGATCGGAAGGAATTTAAGCATCTTACCAACGCCCTCTCCGGCCCAAACCTCATACTTCATTTTACATAACAATAAATCTGTTAAAAGCTTCAGCTTTTTTGCTTCATGATTTCTCTCCTTTTCAGTAGCAGCACATGGATAATACGGAAAAACGTCTATGAAAATAGCTCTTTTAGCGCTGCTTTTCCTGTTTTTCTCCTCAATATATTCAGTTCCTTTCAAACATATCTTACCATAAGGAAAACCATAAAGAGGATCTGTCTCCCAATCTTCCCAAAAGAAGTCCTCACCTAGCTCCCCTGCAAGAGCTAGCTCCTTTAATCTTTTGTAATCATGCTCCAATAATCCGATATCAAGATCATCGTCCCATGGAATAACACCTTTATGCCGAACAGCTCCCAATAATGTACCCGCATCGAGCCAATAGGAAATATTATTAGCGTCACATACTCTTTTCACTTCTTTTAATATTTTCAGCTGCAATAGTTGAAGCTGTCTTAATCGTTTATCACTCACTTACATGCCCCCCGCTTTTCATACAAATTTTCTAATTGTTCGATAGTATGTTCAATCGAAAATCTTTCTGCAGTCGCAACAGCCTGTGCACATACTGAATTTTTCTCTTCCTTCTTCATATTAAAAATATGGTAAAGACAGTCTTTCAAAGCCTGTTCATCACCTGCCTGAAACAAAAATCCATTTATCCGGTGTTCTATGAGTTCAGGAATCCCTCCAGTGTCTGATGCAACACAAATAAGTTCATACCACATTGCCTCTGCTATTGATATTCCAAAAGCTTCTTGACAGATTGATGGATATAGAAAAATATCTGCCTGACAATAATATTTTTCTTTGTCTAAGGTCTCTTCCTCCAGAATAACTATATTCTCCAGCTTCTCTGCAACTATCAGTCTCATCATCTCTTTTTTATAGGAGCCAGAACCAACAACGATAATTTTAAAATTAAACCGACCCTCATTCGCCATAAACTTGGCAGTCTTCAGCAACACTAAAAGTCCTTTTTCTTCCTCTAATCTGCCAATATAAAGCAATGTGTGTCCATTTTTCGGCAGTCTAGAAAAACGACATTGCTTTAAAGGTATCCCATTATACACAACCGCAATTCGATCACTATTGCATGGAAAGCATTTCACAAAACTTGCCTTAACATAATTTGATACAGCGACAATATGGTCAGAAACCCTGAAAATACGTTTTAGTGACCAGCGGATCAAAAAATCATGGATCCAATTATCTTTATAATAAAAATTCTCATCAAATGCAGAATGCAGATACTTGATGTATATTTTTAACGGAAATACAGCCTGTATAAATAAATAATACAGGAAAATACTTAACGACCCATGATGCGCAATAATCACATCATACCGTTGTTTTCTAACCAGATTCATCAAGTGCACAGTTCTGCAAATCCGACCCTTTTTCATATAAAGCCGATAAACACACTGCCCCTCTCCATCCAGTTCATCCGCAATTTTTCCCCCGGAGAACAAAAACACAAATTCATGCTCATGATTTGATTTATGGGCAATATCCATACAGAGGACTTCAATGCCGCCAAGGCCGCCTCCGCTTAACAGATGAAGTATTCTCATGATTTATTGTTCAATCCTTAATCTATTTAATATCTTGCACCTAGTAAAACATCCTATCCGCGAATCCATATCATTTTTCTTATTACAATTATCCAAATAAGAATATGTCTAGATAATGCCACTTTGAAACAATAGTTTTAACTACCAGAAATGCTATAATTGCCAAAATAGTTATCAATAAACCGACACAGTACACAGTAAATTCTACATTACATAAAAAGAAACTACTTAGAGGCTTGATATACCTAATCAGCATCATAAGCAACGTTTCTACAAACACTACTTGCATTACATAAATTTCCATACTTTTACGTCCAATATTTGCAATTAAACTTATAACATTACTATCTGATAACTTCTCTATAATAAGTTTTATAAACCCAATAACAGCGATGCAGCCAAGGCATCCAATTATAAATCTAAACAAATCAATTAAAAGTTGGCTATATATAGGATTTACGCCAAAAATACTACTCCCCGAATAATAAACCAAGTATTCATATTTAAATAAAGGCAAAACAATGCTATATAAGGTTGTACAAAATAACCAAATTTTCCAACCCACTTTATCAGATATTTTAAAACAGTCAAAGTTCAGTAGTACTCCAATACTAAAAAACGGATATACCCATGCAATATACCATAAATCTGTTGGACACAAGATTAATATAATCGATATTATGACACTACTCGCTATTAACAAATTACGTTTTATCATTAATTTTAATTGTACAAGCATTATCATCTCACAGATAAAAACTGCCCATAGGAACCATACACCAGTTAAATCAAACCTTGGAATACTTCGATCTCCCAGTGTTACTTTAACTGCCGAAGTAATGAGCCATCCTATTATATTCCACACTATACATGGAATTAATATTCTCTTAATACGTTTAAATATGTAGCTTTTTAGATCACATTTCATAATTGATTTATACGAAAAGAATCCGCATATACCCATAAATAATGGCATAACAAATGTTGCTGATATAAGTTTTAAAGGAAAATAATATATTAATTCGCCCGAAAACAAAGCATTTGTTACATGACCCCATGTAACAAGTATAATAGCTATTCCTCTTAATATATCAAATAAAACCTCTCGCTTTGAACTATCCCCCTTTCCGAGCAAAATCTTATTCATCAAAGAATCTCCCATCTACTTTTTTCATAAGCAGGTTTATAACAATGTCATATACCCGCTCACAGTTGCAACCATCGTTATAATGATTGAATAGTTTCATTAATTTACAGTACTTGCTATTTTGAGTTTCTTCTCTAATCTTACTAACAATTGCATCAAGCACTTGTTCCCACGTAAAACAAATATCACCCGGTGCTACATCATCAAAATTGTAATAAAGACCTGCATCACTTTTAAGATATGCATCTAAATCATATGGAAACAAAACAATAGGTTTACCCGAACATAAATAATCAACAAATACACTTGAGTAATCACTAATAAGTGCATCACAATATGGAAGGAATGCATAAACATCAGAAAATATTTTCTCATCTGTCCCTAAAATAATATTCGTAAACTCCTGTCCTATATGTAAATAATTTTTCAATTCATGAAAATGAGGTTTAAAGATAAGTATTATATTATTTTCTCTTAAAATACTATCAGTATTTTTCAGTACATCTTTGTTAATCGGGCTATTATTTTGGGTACCAAAATTTCTATGGGTAGGCAAATAACACACTATTTTTACATCAGGATTTTTTTCTTTGATTTGATCAAAATACTCATTATTTTTTGGATGTATAAAGCAATCATTTCTCGGCTGACCAGTTATAAAAACTTGGTTTGGCATTGCCCGGAATGCTGTAATAAATTTATTTTTAACCTCTTCAGAGGAAACTGTATATATAGTGTGTATTGAATCTCTGTTCACATATGGAATGAATTTTTCCTTAAATTTTTGTATTTTAGACTTAGCTAAATATTTTTCCCATGCAATATTATCATAGCCAATCTTTTTTAAAGGCGTTCCATGCCAAAGACTTACATGTAGAGTATTAGGATGCGCCCACTCTGCTACATCTCCGTAACCGCTTGTAGTAAATATAACTGCGGCTCTAACGGAAGAAACTATTCCCCTCCATTCATGATAAAAGTAACACTTGTAACCTAGTTCACGCATTGCTAAAGCTAAGTTCTTTTCTTTTGTAATCCAGACAGCCTTAATATCACGATGCTTCTCCAAAATATAGGTATACATGTATTTCGAGTTATCAGAGAACAATTTTCCGTCCCATGCTCCAAAAATCCACGTTTTATCATCTTTTGGAACGATTTTTGATAATTGCCAGCAAATCTCATGAACAAAAGTCCACCCAAGTTTTTTCATACGACTACCGATACCCATTATTTATTCCTCCGTTTAAGGACATCTATAAGACGAAGCATAATATCGTTTTTTGATATGTACGCTAATAAGAGATACGTTATGGCACCAATTAAAATCTGCAATAATAATGTTAATACCGTCCATATTTTCAACTGACCTACGAGATAAACGAATATTGCCATTACTGCTGACATTATCGCAAACGGAAACAAATCCATTACCTGTTCCCTGTATGTATAATCTAGAAGTTTTCGATTTGGTGATGCATTAGCAACCACTGCAATAACCGAATATACAACTCCAGACCAAGCAATAGCCATAACACCAAATTTCATAGCCAGCAAAACAAGCGCTAACCCTGTTGCCTTTTTGAATATTTCCAATCTCATAACTATATCACTTCTGCCAAGCGCTTTTAAAGACTGCAAATTAGCCGAACTTAAAGGCACTGTTATGTAAGAAAAACACGCTAACTGCAAATATGGAACACAAAAAAGCCATTTATCAGTTAAAATAAGCTTGACAAACGGTTCTGCTATGGTACACAATCCGACCAGAACTGGAAAAAGCAAAAAAGAACTTGTTCGAATTGTTGTTCTTGTCAATTCCTTTAATTCATCCATTTTATCATTTACCTTTGCCATCGCAGGATATAGAACAGTGATCACAGACGAATTTATATTGTTTATTACTAACTTTGGAAGTTGTTCACCCTTATCAAAGTATGCTAAATCCGCACTTGAATACGTTTTTCCAATAATTAAAGATTTCAGTTCACTATATATTGTTCCTACTAAGTCACCCACAGTCAACTTCCACGCAAAAGAAAACATCTTCTTAGCTTTTTCCTTTGAAAATATCATCTTTGGTTTCCAACCAATAGTGATAGCTAAAATAAGAGTATCTATTGTAGAATTTGTCAAATATTGTGAAACCAGTGCCCAACATCCAAATCCTTTATATGCCATATAGCAACCAACCACTCCAGATATTATGGTTCCACCAAGTGTAGAAAAAAAGAATTTCCTAAAATCCATTTTTTTCTGGATATAAGCTTGCTGTATTGAATTATATCCAGCCAACGGAAGTTTTAGAGCCAAGACACGAAGGATAGGGCTCAATTGCTTCATGTTATAAAAATCAGCAAAAACCGGTGCCGCAACAAAAAGAATTATATATAAAACAATGGAAATACCTACACTTACGTATGTCATTGTAGAGAATTCCAAGTCACCGGCATCATTATCTTGTATAAGTGACTGCCCGAATCCGCTAGTAACAAAAACATTAGCTATATTGATAAAAACCAGAACCATTGTAACAACACCATACTCTTCCGGTAAAAGCAACCTCGCTAAAATGATGGATACTAATGTTGAAACGCCTTGGGCAAGAATCCTTTCAGCAAACTTCCACGAAAGACTAGCAGCTATTTTTTTGCCACTCACTTTTTCAGACATATTACGTCATTCACTCTCTTTCTCTTATATATAAGCATAGATATGACACATATGAAAACATATTCGCTAACATCTTGAAGTTCTAACAGTGATATGTTGTGTTGATATTATACTCTGGTGAAATTGTAATCTTACCAGGGTTTAAATTTAAATAGGCCCCCCACCACCCGAAAGAACTATTTGTTATAATATTATGCTTACATGTGCTCATCAATTGCATATCACAATAACTTGTTTCTCCACTATTCCAATCCACAAAATTTATACTATCCCTTGAAAGGTCCAAAC
>JABLTR010042125.1_pt1 | contig 10666 bp, 10 predicted proteins | sample 7160071 | NCBI WGS metagenome assembly JABLTR01 (sample SAMN14651230, study PRJNA627086) | human gut metagenome | isolation source: feces | host: Homo sapiens
ATGTAGCCGTCGGGGCCGGCGAAGTAGGTGACCTTGGCGCCCAGCTCAGCGGCCTTCTTCATGATGCCCCAGCCCACGTTGCCGTAGCCGGACATAGCGATGCGCTTACCCTCGATGGACTCGCCGTCGTGAGCCAGAGCCTCGACCAGATAGTACACGGCGCCGTAGCCGGTAGCCTCGGGACGCAGGATGGAACCGCCGGTGGTCACGGCCTTGCCGGACAGAGCGCCGAACTCGGCAGCGCCCACGATGCGGCGATACTGGCCGTACATATAGCCGATCTCACGGCCGCCGCAGCCCAGGTCGCCGGCGGGGCAGTCGATGTCCTGACCAATGTGACGATACAGCTCGGTGATGAAGGCCTGGCAGAAACGCATGATCTCAGCGTCGCTCTTGCCGCGAGGATCGAAGTCGGAACCGCCCTTGGCGCCACCGATGGGCAGACCAGTCATAGCGTCCTTGAAGACCTGCTCGAAGCCCAGGAACTTGATGATGGACAGGTTAACGGAGGGGTCAAAGCGGATGCCGCCCTTGTAGGGGCCAAGAGCCGCGTTGTACTGAACGCGGTAGCCGCGGTTGACGTGCCACTCGTGGTTGTCGTCCTCCCAGGTCACGCGGAACTCGATCACGCGCTCGGGCTCGACCATGCGCTCCAGCAGAGCGACCTTCTCATACTCGGGATGGGCGTTGATGACGGGCTCCAGGGAGCTCAGGACCTCTTCCACAGTCTGCAGGAACTCAGGCTCATTGGCATTCTTAGCCTTGGTCTCAGCCAGAACCTTCTCAATGTACTTGTTCATTGCTACATTCCTCCTACGATAAAAATTTGTGGCTTGAACTTTGAAAACTGACGGAGTTCCTTCATTCTATGTCCGCTGTGGGAAAAAAGCGTCGGAAAAAAGGACCCATCACGTATCCTATATGTATAGCATAACATAAAATGCCTGGAAGTAAAGCAAATTTTTTGTGGATGTCACCACAACGAAATGGCTGTGGCAAACCCGCCTTTTTCGTTTGAATTTACAGGGATACGGGACTTTGACTGTATAAATAGACAAAAAATGGTTGGATTCCAAAAATGAAATCCAACCATTGATAAACAGAATGACAGAAACCCTGCCTTTTTCACAGCGCCCTTTGGGCACTTTTTCAGTCGAATGCAAGGCCCAGATAAGCCTGCGTCACCGCTGGGGGATCAGAGGTCAGCCACTTCACCATGCCGAAGGGGACCTCGTCTCCCGGCTGGTGCCAGATGCCAGACCACCGAGGCAGCAGGGCGGGCAGCCAGGGGAGAAGGGCGGCGGTGGCCTCGGGGATGCCCAGCAGCTCCTTGACCAGCAGGGAGCCGTCCTCCATGCCCTCGGCGCAGAGGATGGCCGCCCCCGCACCGGTGTCGGCGGCGTACAGTCCGCCCCCGGGGGTGAGGGCGCAGGCCCCTGCCTGGTAGGCCAGGGCCCGCTGGTCCAGGGCGATGTGGGGCGTTCCGGCCAGAATGGCCTCCCGCAGGCCCTGGTAAACCTGGGGCGTCAGCCGGTCCAGAGAGAAGGGCGGGGTGCCCTGGGGGGCGGGACCGGGCTGGGCGTGGAGCTGGCTGTGGGTGAAGCACTCCTGAAAGCCGTTGGCGGCAAAGAAGTTGTGCAGGCTGGGGGAGGCGGGGACGGTGGTCACCGCGGGAATCTCCCAGGACCGGAAAAACTGGTCCGCTCCGGCCAGCATCTGACCCGCCAGGCCCCGGCCCCGGCACTGGGGATGGGTGGCCACGGCGTAGAGGTAGGCGGCCCGCAGCTCCTCCCCCTCAGGGAGGACCAGGCGGGTGTCGAACCAGGCGGTCATGGACTGCACGGTCCCTTCCTCCTCCAGCACGATCATGGTCTCCGGGCGGTAGTAGGAGGAGAAAAAGTTGTCCACATAGGCCCCGTCGTCACCGAAGGCCAAAAACCAAAGCTCCCGCAGGCGGGGGATGTCCTCCCGCCGGGACAGGCGTACTTCCATAGCGGCTCCTTTCTGGGTGGGAAACAGGGCGGCGGAACACTCCGCCGCCCTAGACTGTCGAAAAAGTGGCATAGCCACTTTTTCGAGAAGGGCTGCACGCAAGCTGGCCCTCGATTCCATGCGGAAAAGTCGGCCCATCTTGCGTGAGAAGTGTCATTTCCGACGCACATGTCGCCGGAAATGACGGATTCAAATTGATTCCGTCGCCTTCGGGCGCCGGAACTCCTTGCAGGAGGGCTTTTTCGACAAGCTGAGGGCGGCGGAACACTCCGCCGCCCTATTGGGGTGGTTTGTTACATACCGGGGTATATATCACTCTTGCGGGGGACAATGAGGGCGCAGGCCAGATAGGCCCAGAAGCCCAGGGAGCCCATAAAGAAGGCAATGACCCAGGCCACTCGCACCAGGGAGGGATCGATGTCAAAATACTCCGCGATGCCGCCGCACACGCCGGCCAGCATCTTGTAGGGACCTTCCGTCCGGTATAGGCGCTTTCCGTTCATAAGCTTCGCTCCGTTTCTCACATGATTTATTTTATCATACTAGGGCGGGCGTCAAAAAGTCCTGACAAAAGGATTAAAATCCCCTGAAAAAATCCGACTTATTTCTTCTCCACAGGCACCAGCTGGCCCTCCTCGTCCAGGCGGACGGGCTGGATCTGGTTGCCGGTGTTCTTGCGGATGTCGTCCAGGCGCACCCCCTCGGTGACCGAGGACACCAGGGTGAAGGCCACGCCGTGGCGGCGGGCCCGGCCGGTACGGCCGATGCGGTGGATGTAGTACTCGTTCTCGTCGGGCACATCGTAGTTGAACACGGCGTCCACGTCGTCGATGTCCAGACCCCGGGCGGCCACGTCGGTGGCGGCCAGCACCCGCAGCTGTCCCTCCCGGAATTTTTGGAGGGTCTTCTCCCGCACCCGCTGCTGGATGTCGCCGTGGATGGCCTCACAGGTGATGTGGCGCATGCGCAGAAGGCCGGAGAGACGGTCGGTCATGTTCTTGGTGTTGCAGAAGGCGATGACCCGGTCGTAGCCCCCCTGCTCCATGAGGCGCACCATCAGGTCCACCTTCTGGCCCCGGTCCACTTCCAGGCTGTACTGGGTGATGTCGGGCTTGTTCTCCTCGTCGGGGCGCACGGTGATCTCCACGGGGTCACGCTGGTAGACCCAGGAGATGTCCATGACCTCCCGGGAGATGGTGGCGGAGAACAGACCCAGGTTGCGCCGCTGGGGCATCAGGTCCAGAATGCGGGTCACGTCCTTGATAAAGCCCATGTCCAGCATGCGGTCGGCCTCGTCCAGCACCACGGTCTGGACCTTGTCCAGGCGCACGGTGCGCCGCTTCACGTGGTCCATGAGACGGCCGGGGGTGGCCACCACGATCTGGGGGTGCTTCTTCAGCTGGGTGATCTGCTTGTCAATGGGTTGGCCGCCGTACAGGCATACGGTGCGCACCCCCTCTTTGAAGGCGCACAGGTCCCGCAGCTCGTCCCGGATCTGAATGGCCAGCTCCCGGGTGGGGGCCAGCACCAGGGCAAGCACATCGCTGCTCTCGGGGTCCACATGCTCCACCATGGGAATGCCGAAGGCAAAGGTTTTTCCTGTGCCCGTGGGGGCCTTGGCAATCACGTCCTTCCACTCCATGAAGAAGGGGATGGAGCCGCCCTGAACGGGGGTGGCCTGGACGTAGCCCTTTTTGTCAATGGCCCGCATGAGCTCGGGGGAGAGCCCCAGCTGGTCATAGCGGACCTGGTCGTTTACAATCTCGCCGTTGATTTCCATATTCGGGATTCCTTTCTCTCTGTGTTTGTGATCCAAGGCCTACCCATCCACAGAAAGTCTGACGCCCTTTTCCCGGCGCGGCCCCGAATCCTGGGGAGAAAATGGTTTCTCTCCATAGTAATACAGTTTCCATTATAACGGGCCATTCCGGCCTTGTCCACCGCTATTTTGCCCAAAAGGCGCAAAAAAAGCCTCTGAGCCCCACAAAGTGGGGCCCAGAGGAGGAGAGAGGGAATATGAGAAACCCATGGATTCATGGGGAATTGGTGGGTTACCAGGAGTAGCCGTTGAAGGGCCAGCCGTAATAGCCGCCGGACTGCTGCTGTTGCTGCTGCTGGTTGGACTCCTGCTGGATCTGATTGGCCGCCTCGGTCTGCTCGTTCTTCTCATCAAAGGTGATGGAGAGGGTGAGGGTCTCGGTGCCCCGGATGACGGTGAGCTTGGCGGTGTCTCCCGCCTTATAGCCGCTGGACAGGGCTGCGGTGAGGGCGGTGGAGGAGTCGATGGCGGTGTCGTCGATGGCGGTGATGATGTCGCCCGCCTGCAGGCCGGCCTTCTGGGCGCAGGAGCCGTCGGCCACGCTCTCCACATAGGCGCCGGCGCTGATGCCGTAGCGCTGGGCGTAATCGGGCACAGAGGAGACCTGAACGCCCATGTAGGGCTTGCCGGTGACGTAGCCGTGCTCAATGAGGTCGGTGAGGATGTCCTTCACGTCGTTGATGGGGATGGCGAAGCCCAGGCCCTCGGCAGACACGCCGGAGGAGGACTCGGTCATCTTGGCGGAGACCACGCCCACCACGTTGCCGTAGCTGTCAAACAGGGGGCCGCCGGAGTTGCCGGGGTTGATGGCGCAGTTGGTCTGCAGCACGTTGAGGGTGGTGGACACGGTGTTGCCGTTGGCGTCGGTGCTGGAGGTGGTGATGAGCCGGTCCAGGGCGGAGACGATGCCGTCGGTGAGGGTGTAGGTCAGCTCACCCAGGGGGTTGCCGATGGCGTAGATGCTCTCGCCTACCACCAGCTGGCTGCTGTCGCCCAGGGTGACGGCCTGCAGGCCGGTGGCGTCGATCTTTAAGACGGCGATGTCGTTGTCCTGCTCGCCGCCCACCAGCTGGGCGGTGTACTGGGTGCCGTCGGCAAAGGAAACCTCAATGGTGACGGAGGAGTCGTTGGCGGCGTCCTCGATCACGTGGTAGTTGGTGACGATGTAGCCGTCCTGAGTGAGCACAAAGCCCGAACCGCTGGCGGCGGAGGTGGTGGTCTGGCCGAAGATGTTCACGGTGGTGTTCACCGTGATGCCCACGCAAGAGGCCAGGTTGGCGGCGTAGAGCTGCTCAGGGGTCATGGGCTGGCCGTCGTTGTTGTTCACCACGGTCTGTACCGTGGGACGATCGCCCTCATAGACCACAGTGCCGCCCCGGCTCAGGTTCTGGTACAGGGCCGCACCCCCCACACCAGCGCCGCCGCCTACGATGGCACAGGCCAGGACCAAGGCTACGATCTTTTTGGAAAAGCCTTTGCCCGGCTTCTTTCCCCCGGGAGCGGGGACGGGCGCGTCGGGTGTGGGATCGGTGTAGTCGCCAAAGCCGCCCCGGTATCCGTCATTCTCACTATTATAAAAGTTGAATTCGTTTTCCATGGTGGTCACTCCTTTATGTCTGGGAACTTTCTTTCCCCCGTTGACAAGGGACAGTATAACGGGAAAATATGAAGAAAGCATGAAGATTCAGTATCGGCTTTTTAAACATTCCCCAAACAAAATTTGACCAAAACCCTCTTCTTACGGCTGGTCGGGCCGCTCCCGCAGCAGGGCCATCACGTCGTCCGCCGCGGCGGTAATATCCCGCCGTACTCCGTCGAACAGTCCCAATTTTGCCAGATTCAGGGCAATGAGAGCCACCGTGGGGCCCAGGATCATGCCCAGCACCCCCGCCAGCTTCATGCCCACATAGATGCTCACCAGGGACAAAATGGGGGACAGGCCTGTCTGGTCGCCCACGAACTTGGGCTCCATCACCCGGCGGAACAGGGCGATGATGCCCCAAATGAGCATCAGCTCAAAGGCGGTGGCAAAGTTTCCGGTAAACAGGCAGACAAAGGCCCAGGGCACCATCACGGTGCCCGCGCCGATGATGGGGATAAAGTCCATCACCGCAAGACCCAGGGCCAGCAGCAGGCCGTAGGGCTGGCCGATGAGGAAGAAGCCCGCCATCAGGATAAAGAACACGCCCACAGACAGGAGAAACTCCGCCTTCAGATAGCCGCCGAAGGCGGCCACCGCCACATCCCGCACCTGGGTGAGGAAGTTCAGCAGCCGCTGGTGGGTGTGCCGGGCGGCCTGGCTGCGGAGGTAGGGGTAGTCGGCGGTGAGCAGGTAGGAGGCCATGATATAGATAATGAGGGCCAGGCCGAAGGAGGGCAGGCCCATGGCCTTGTCCTTCAGCCAGGTGACGCTGCCCTCCAGCATGCCGGGCAGGGAGGTCTGCAGCCACTCCAGGAGACTATCCATAGTGGCGCTCACCGTGTCGTTGAGGGTGGGGGGCACCAGGGCCCACAGCTGGGAGAACAGGGCTTCGATCTGGTCCATGGCGTTTTGCAGACTGGCCAGCAGGCCGTCCCAGTTCTGCACCAGGGAGGCCAGCTGGCTCACCCCGGCGTAGCCCAGATAGCCCAGAGCGGCCCCCAGAAGGCCGAAAAGCAGCACCAGGATGAACAGGGACAGCAGTTTTCGGGACCAGCCCAGCTTTCGCTGCAGCCACCGCACCGGGGGGTGGAGCAGGGCGGCGGTGATGAGGGCGGCCACAAAGGGGGCCAGCAGGGACAGCAGGGGCAGCCCCACCTTCCACACCAGCCATACCAGCACCACCGTCAGCACCAGGCGGATGCCCAGGCGCAGCCAGAGTTTGCCCCGCTGGGGCCAGGAGAGTTGAGTTTCACGCATGGTATTACCACCTTTCCAAGGAAACAAAGACGGCCCCATCCCGGACAGTCCGGGACGGGGCCGCAGGGGTTATTTCTCCCGGTAAATCATACCGATGAGGTTGGGACCGGCGTTGATGGCGATGACCCCGCCGATGGGGTAGACCAGGTTGGGAGCGGCCCCCAGAGTCTGGGTGCAGGCGTCGGCCAGGGCCTGGGCCTGGGCGGCGTTGTTGCCCCGGATGACCAGATAGGGGGTGTCCTCCTGGCGGGTCTTCTGGCACAGCTCCAGCATGGCGGGGATGACGTTCTTCTCCCCGCGGACCTTGGTAAGGACCTTGGAGTCGCCGTTTTCAAAGGTCATAATGGGCTTGAGACCCAGGGCGTCGCCCACAAAGGCGGCCGCCGCGGACACACGGCCCGACTTTTTGGCAAAGCGCAGGTCCAGGGGGCAGAACAGCACCCGCACGTGGTCCACCCAGTCCTGGATGTAGGCGGCGATCTCCTCGGGATCGCCCCCGGTGGCGCCCATCTTGGCCCCCTGGACCACGGCCCAGCCGTAGGCCATGGTGTAGCTGCGGGAGTTGATGATGGTGATGCGGAAGTTCTCCTTGGCCTCGGGGTGGTCCTCGTAGAACTCCTCCCGGGCCTGGATGGAGTTTTGATAGGTGGCAGAGCCCTTGGAGTTGATGGAGATGTAGATGAGGTGGGTGTACCCGTTCTCATAGGCCTGCTCGTAGCACTCGGAAAAGACGAAGGGGGTGAGCTGGGCGTGGGTGGGGATCTGAGGGGCGGCCAGGAGCTTCTCATAAAACTCGTCGGGGGTAAAGTCTACCCCGTCCTGATACTCCCGGTCCCCCATGGCAATGGGGAAGGACAGGACCTGGATATCCAGCTCCTTCTGCACCTGGGGAGAAATGTCCGCGGCAGAATCGGTAACAAACTTAATGTAAGCCATTTGGGCCTCCTGATTGAGATAAAAGAATGATCGGTTTCTCGAAACCGAGGGAATCAGCATCTGGAAACATTATTGCAGAAAGCGGGGGTGCTGTCAATGCGGAGGGGGTCAATCTTTGCGCTTCTCTAACTTTTTCCGGGTTCCGTCGGGCTCCTGGATATAGGTGTTTTCCAGCTGGGCGGTGAGGTTTGCCTTCACTGCGTCCAGATACTCCCGGCGCAGGTCGGCCTGCTCCAGGCGCTCCTCGGGGGTGAGCCCCTCGGGGGTCTTGGCCTTCTTGGCCAGGGCGTTGATGCGGGCGATCTTTTCCTGTGTCATCATGGTCGTTCTCTCCTTATTCCTGTGCCGTTTCCCGGCAAAATACCAATTCGATGGCCTCCACATGGCCGGTGGCCCGCTGCCGAAGGGGCAGCCATCCGGCATAGCGCCAGCCCTCCCGGGCCCGGCGGAGGATGACCTCCCGGTGGCCCTCCAGCTGGATGCCCACCCCGCCGAACAGGCTGTAGCCTCCGGCGGACAGCTCCAGGGTCTCAAAGTCGTACTCCACCTTGTTCATGGCGGCCTCCTTTTAAATATAGCGCTCCATGACCAGCATGATCCGGCCCTTTTTGGACTGGCCCAGCACCTCTTTTACCACGCACTTGCCCAGTCCCCGGCAGGACAGCACGTCCCCCTGCTCCACCGTCCGGTCACTCTTGGCGCACTCCCGGTGGTTGACGCTGACCCGCCCGGCGCTCACCAGGGCGGCGGCCTTGGAGCGGGAGGTGGAAAAGCCGCTGGCCAGCACGGCGTCCAGGCGCAGGGCGGCCACCGTGTCCCGGATGACCTTCACCTGGGGCGGCTTGGGGGCGAGCTGGTCCAGGGGGATCTCCCGCAGCTTCAGCCGCCAGCGCCCCGCGCTCTCCCACTGGGACAGGAGGATGGGCAGGGCCTCCCGCAGCAGCACCAGCTGGCAGTGGTCCTCCTCCACCAGAATGTCCCCCAGCTTCTCCCGGGTGAGTCCCAGGCCCATAAGGGCCCCCAGAATATCCCGGTGGCTCAGTCCCGCTTCGGGGGAGAAGGCGGCCTCCAGAGCGGCCAAGGGGCCTTCGGGGTCGCAGAGGGCGTCCTCTGGGGCCTGCCACTGGGGCAGAAACAGGCATACCGTCCGCTCGGCTCCCTCATAGCCCCCGAAAAACAGGTGGGAGCAGCCGCCCCAGGCCCGCAGCAGGTCCTCCACCAGGGCCCGTTCCCCCGGGGAGAGGAAGGGGGTGTGGGCGGGAATGTCCCGGTTCTGGGTCAGCTCCAGCTTGTCCAGCACCCGGGCCAGCAGGACGCGCTCCTCCCCGTCCCGGGCGCAGCGGTCCAGCAGTTCCCGTTTGTTCATGGTCCATCGCTCCCTTCCTGTTTTGTACAATCAGTTCCCAGTCAGTATAACAGGTTCTCCCGCGCCGTCAAGGGGAAAGGGGGCTCTCCCAGGGGGGCAAGAGAAAAGTTTACACTTTTATGGAGATTTTCCCGGCAAAGGGTGGTATCCTATCCTCACAACCACCTGGGCCGGACACTCCGGCCGGAGAGGAGCGCAACATATGAAACAGGATACACCCATGGCCGCCATGGCGGCGGGCTGCAGCGCCCTGAGCTGGAGCACCCGGGAGGGGCCCCCCCTGTGGGGCCGCAATCTGGATTTTAACCGTCTGGCCGCCGGAACGGCGGTGACCTATGTGCCCGCGGGGACCCAGTACCACTTCTGCGGCAGTGCCATGGAGGGCAGCCAGGTGCCCGAAACGGAGCGCCAGGCCCGCTATGCCGCCGTGGGCACAGGATTTCTGCTCTGTCCCACCACCCCCCTCATCTACGAGGGAGTCAACGAGGCGGGGCTCATGGGCGGACAGCTCTACTTCCGGGGCTTTGCCCACTATCCCCAGCAGCCCGAGGAAGGAAAGCTGCCCATCCAGCCCCCCATGCTGGTCTACCACGTGCTGGCCCAGTGCGCCACGGTGGAGGAGGCCGCCCGGGTGCTGGAGGAGCAGTGCACCCTGTGCGCCGTCCCCCTGCTGGGCACGGTGCCGCCCCTGCACTGGTCCTTCACCGACGCCAGCGGGGAGAACATGGTGGTGGAGTCCGACCAGGAGGGCCTTCACATCTACCGCAAGGCCATGGGGGTCATGACCAACAGCCCCAGCTACGCCTGGCACCGGCTGAATCTGCTCAACTACGCGGGGCTGCGGGACCTGGACTACGACACCGTGGAGTATAACGGGGACCGGCAGGAGCAGTGCTTCTCGGGCAGCGGCGCCCAGGGCCTGCCCGGGGACTGGAGCTCCCCCTCCCGCTTTGTGCGCCTGAGTTTCCTGCGCCAGTACGGCGACCGGGGCGCGGGGGAACAGCAGGGCGTGAGCCGCATGTTCCGCCTGCTGCAAAGCGCCGCCTTCCCCCTGGGGGCCGTGCGGGTGAGCCAGCCCGGCCAGGCCACAGAGCTGGACCAGGGCGAGGTCCCCTTTGACTACACCGTATATACCAGCGTCATGAGCGCCAAAACCCAGCGCTTCTACTGGACCACCTATGAAAACCAGCGCATCCGCTGCGTGGACCTGAACCATCTGAAAGGAAAGGCCGAGCCCTGTTCCTTCCCCCTGGACGGGGAGGAGGACATCCTCTGCCTGACCCGGCCCTGAAAAAATGCCTGCGGCAAACGCCGCAGGCATTTTTGATTCCACTCAGACTTCCATGATGACGGGCAGGATCATGGGGCTGCGGCGGGTTTTCTTGTAGAGGTAGTTGGACAGGTCGCCCTTGATGGACTGCTTGATGGCGGACCAGTCGGTGGCGTAGCGTGCGTCCACGTCCAGAATGGCGTTGAGGGCCACCTGGCGAAGCTCCTCCATGAGCCCCTCGGACTCCTTCACATAGACAAAGCCGCGGGTGATGATGTCGGGGCCGGAGACCAGAGCGCCGTCCTCCCCGGACATGGAGGCGACGACCACCACCATGCCGTCCTGGGCCAGGTGGCGGCGGTCCCGCAGCACCACGCTGCCCAC
>JABLTR010090542.1_pt1 | contig 10651 bp, 12 predicted proteins | sample 7160071 | NCBI WGS metagenome assembly JABLTR01 (sample SAMN14651230, study PRJNA627086) | human gut metagenome | isolation source: feces | host: Homo sapiens
AACAACCTGCCTGCCCTGAAGCCACGCAGCTTCAGCGAAGCCCTGATTGCCTGCCAGAGCCGCTACAATCTGGAATACTGCAACAATGTGACCAACGCAGCCGGACGGCGGGTGCGTGGATTTCTGGGGATTGAGGTATTGGTGAGAAATCATATATCAGTGTTTTCCGGTGATTCGATGCGTACGTACGTACCGGAAGATGTGCCGGAGGAATTGCGGCGTTAATACTGGGGCCCCCAGCGGAACCCTGTAAAGCGGTTCCGTTGGGGAAAGGACGAGCAGCGGAACGAGTGAGCTTTCGGCTTTAGCCGGAAGCGAAGGATGTGGAGTTTGTGAGGACGCTGTACGTACGTACGCTTTGATTGACCGTTGTTCTCCCTTTTATAGCAATTCGACGGCTATACCAGTCAGAATCACCGATCAAATCCCCATGCTAAACCAAAGCAAGTGGGAATCGAAAAGTATTTGACAGTTGGAAGAAATCATTTTGCGAAACCGTGCTTCTCGAACCAGCGAACCGGGTGCATGGAATTATGGGAAAATGAACGGTTTCAAGCCAAGTCACACGGAATGGGAAAGTCGGAAGGTGCGACCTATGAGCAGGACATCACACTGTCAATTCTGAGCGGATTTGGTGACAAGGAGATTTTTCGCCACACAGCGAAGCGGTTATGCCAGAGGGCGTACCGGCTTCGCTTTTTTATCAAGTAAATTTAGGAGGATTTTTTATGATGACGGTACGCAACGAGATTAAGGCACAGATCGTCCGGGCTGGATATACCATGCAGGAGGTAGTTGACCGGCTCCATGAGGAATACGGCTGGTCGGACAGTGTTTCCAACCTGTCGGCCAAGCTCCAGCGTGAATCTATTCCTACAAGGAGGTCGTAGAACTGGCCGAAGTGCTGGGCTATGACCTGATCTGGCAAAAACGGAGGTAAACCTATGACAAGTGAAGAAAAGAAACTGTTGCAGGCAAAGCACCGCTTGGAGGAAGCCCAGGCACGGGACCGGGTGAAGGAACGAAAAGTCCGGACAAGGCGGCTCATTCAGGAGGGCGCTGTGCTGGAAAAAGTGCTGCCGGAAGTACAGGCGGTAGGGCTTGATAATCTGGAAGAATACCTGCGGCGAAAGCTGGCAGCGCACGATTGAAAACGGCTGGGAGGTCTCCGGGAAACCGGGGGCCTTCCTCTTTTTTATCCCGAAGGGCGCACTTACTCACCACCTGCTAAAGCAGGCGGTGGCAGCCCTCCCGTTGGTCGGGCTCGTGCGCTCTCCGAGGGGGATTGCGTCTCCTGCGGGAGCCGCCGGACGATGCCACGGCCCGGTTGGTTCTGCTGTCATCGTCCACGCAGTTATCGCAAGCACACCCGCTTTTGCGTCTGTGAGCTGGGGTACAGTTTGTACCCCGCCTTGCGCCAACTGCCTGCGAAAACCTGCCACCGGCAGCTTTATCGCAGATATGGGTATCGCTACTCCGGCGACACCCATTTTCTTTTTGCGAAAAAGAAACAAAAATAAAGGGAAGGTGAAAACGAATGGCGATCTACCATTTGGAAGCAAAAGTGGTCAGCCGGGGCAATGGACGTTCTGCTGTTGCCGCTTCCGCCTATTTGAGCTGTTCCAAAATTTTGAATGGCTATGACGGGGTACAGCATGACTTCACACGAAAGAAAGGGCTTGTATGGCAGGATGTGCTTCTTCCTGAGTTTGCTCCGCCGGAATGGAAAGACCGCAGCGTTTTATGGAATGCGGTGGAGAAAAATGAAAAGACGAAGGACAGCCGCCTTGCCCGTGAGTTTGTTCCTGCTCTCCCCATTGAACTGACACCGGCACAATGGCAGGAGCTTCTGGATGATTTTATTCAGAACAATTTTGTTGCCGATGGGATGTGCGCCGATGTTGCTATCCACGATCCATATCCGCCCAGGCACAATCCCCATGCCCATATTATGGTAACGGTTCGCCCTTTGGACGAAAAAGGAAACTGGCAGTACAAGACCGAGAAAGAATATCTCTGTGTCCGAAACGGCGAAGAACGGGGCTTTACCGCCGCCGAGTTCAAGGCTGTACAGGCTGATGGGTGGGAGAAGCAGTACCCTTACAAGGTTGGTCGCAAGAAGGTATATCTGCCGCCCTCTGAAGCGGAAAAACGCGGATATGAACGAGTCAGCAAATACCCGAAAAGCACGAAATACGGAAGGCAAAATCCTATCTCCGAGCGTTGGAACAGCGAAGAACAGCTTATCCAGTGGCGCAAGGCATGGGCAGATGCAGCGAATCGTTATCTGGAATGGTACGGCTATGAAGAACGCATTGACCACCGCAGCCATGCAGAACGGGGATTGGACGAACAGCCAACCATTCATGAGGGCGTTGCCGCCCGTGCGCTGGAACGGCAGGGAGTCATCTCTGACCGTTGCGAGATAAACCGGCAGATCAAAGCAGACAATGCTTTGCTTCGTGAACTGAAAGCCGCCGTCAGAAAGCTGACACAGGCAGTAAAAAACACGATTCCCGCCCTTGCGGAAGCGATGGAACGACTGCGTGGCAATATGATAATCTTTCGCTACCAGCTTCGCCATATCGGTATGGGAAAACACCGTATGAACGAGCATATTCAGGCGGCCATACCCAAGCTGGAGCGGTATATGGGCTTGGTACGGCAGATTAAGGAAAAAACGAGGGAACGGAAAAATCTGCTTGCCGAGAAAAAGGAAACACCATTTTATCAGATACCAAAGCTACGTGACCTTACCCGGCGCATTGCCGAGCTGACGGAAGAATTGGAAGAACTGAAAACGGAAAAGGAAATGTTGCTCCGCTCTTTGGACTGCGCCGATGATATCGGCATTTCTTCTGTAAAGAAGGATATTGCCGCAATGGAAAGTGCGCTGAAAAAACTGGAAGCGCAGGAGACAAAGTATTCTGCTGAATTGGATGCCGCACTGAAGGAATACGGCGAATTGAAGGAACAGGCTTCAGAATTTGACGCTGGCGAGCTGATGGAGACACGGCTTGCCATCCGCGGGGAAAAGGAACGCTCTGCGGTTACTCGTGTGCAGGACGCCTACGGCGAGAAATACGATTCGCTGATGATGTTTGACAGCAAGCGGGATGTCGCAAATCTGCTCCATGAGGAAGCGGAAATACGCTCCGTCCGGGAGCGCCTGAGGAAGAAACAGCAGCAGGCACAGCAGAAGCAGAACAAAAAGAAAAACAGAGACAATTGGGAACGATAAAATTTCAGTCGGAGGGCATTTTTGAACGATACACTCCCGCTTTTTCTGTTTTATTCGTGAAACTGATAGAATTTTTTGCGTTTTTGCGCTATAATTATTATGAGTTTTTGTGTTAATACGCAAGGCGGGTTGCTATGATAACAAATTGACTTATGAACGGAGGCGAAATGCTGTGCAGCTCTTTTATGGAGTACCCGAAGATATTGAACAATGGATGAGCCTTGTAACACGGGTTCGATGGAACTTTCCTGGTCTGGAAACACAAGAGAAGCTAAACGAGCATCGAGCCACCGTCCTCAAATTCATGGGCAAGCGACATGCTATCTGTGTAAAAGAAGATAACGAGATTGCCGGTGTTATGTTGTTTTCACGAGGACACAACATGATCTGCTGCCTTGCTGTTGCACCCGAATACCGTCGGCGTGGCATAGCTTCAATGCTTATGGATGAAGCGTTGAGTAATTTAGATAGGACAAAAGAGATATCTGTTTCCACTTTCAGAGCCGATGATGAGAAGGGGCCTGCCCCGAGAGCACTGTACGAGAAATACGATTTTATCGAGGATGAACTAACCGAGGCGATGGATTATCCAAATCAGAAGTACGTTCTTCATCCTGCAGGTTCGGAGCGTAAAGACAGACAAATTGCGATCAACAAGATGGTGCGGGAAATCAGCAGTATACTGCAAGGTAACGAACCATCAATTTACCTGTATGGCTCCTCTGTTCTGAATGACTTTAGACTGGGGTGGAGCGATATTGATATCTTAGTTTTGACGGATAAACAGATTACGGAAGAACAGGCTAAAAAGCTCGGCGGACTTCGACAAGTGATGCTCGAGAAAGAACCCGGCAATCTATATTACCGTTCCTTTGAAGGCGGAATGCTCACACTGGACGCTTTCCTTACCGGAAAGGCAGATCGAGTGGTATATTGGGGTACCAGTAACGAAAACATTACCGATCATTATGTACTGGACAGCTTCTGCATGACAGAGCTGATTGAAAGTAGTGTCTTACTATATGGCAACGACATCCGAACTCAGCTGAAGGCACCTGAGTTCAGTGAACTGTATGCCGATGTAAAGCACCATTATAAAACCATAAGAAAATTTGCGCAGAAAACCGGGCGGAGCATCTATTCCTTTAGCTGGATATTGGATATCGCACGGTGCATCTACACACTGCGTACCGGCAAGATTATTGAAAAGACTGATGCCGGGCAATGGGCGTTGGAAAACAATCTCTGCCCTGCTCCGGATGCACTGAAAACAGCACTAAAGGTTCGCAAAGCACCGTTAGAATTTAAAAAAGATGAGTCGACACTGGATTATGCTCAAACGCTCGGTAAACCGATACAGAAGTTTGCGGATGTTTTGGAGAAGGAATTGGTAACCGCAAAGGAGGCGTAATTGATGATTGGATACTGCAAGGATTATCGGTATTGTGCACCGGCACAATAATGTTGAAGATAAGCTGGTAATTGCACCTGAAGGAATCAGCTTTACGGCAGAAGAAATTGCTGACGCTGTCAGGTTTCAGGAACAGTATTATGATAGTGAAATCGAGGTTGAATAGGAGTAAGTGATGATTAATATTTTACTTGAAGGATTTGACATAGATGCGCCCTGGCTCTATGATGAACTGAAGAATTATATAAAGCCGGATCATTCGGTTGCGGTGGTTGCATTCTCTTTCAGGGATAATCGAGTAAAGACTTCCTCAGACTGGGATGCACTTTACAGTAAAGAAAACGGTAAGTTTTATTCCGGAATTGTTGGAGGGTTTATGGCTTACGGTATTTCAGAGGACAACATAAGCTTTGTGAATTATTTCGCAGACACTAAAGAGTCTGCTGCGGCTAAAATTTTATCCTCTGATATAGTCTATTTTCTCGGGGGGTTGCCGGATAGAATGATGGATAGAATCAACGAGTTTGCTCTTTATAATATTTTGTTGAACCACAAAGGAATCGTTATGGGATATAGCGCAGGCGCCGTAATCCAACTGAGTGAATACCATCTGTCTCCCGATGACGATTATCCGGAGTTTAAGTTTTATAACGGTATCCCATATTTAAAGGATTTCTATTTGGAAGTTCACTATGAGGGAACCGAAGCACAACAAGATTCAATAAAAAGAGTAATAGAGGAGCGCAACAAGACGGTTTATGCAACAGCAGTGCGAGCCGGTGGAATTCTTGTAGATAATGGAAAGATTAAACTGCTTGGAGATGTTCGTGTTTTTGATAGCATTTAAGTCATAGTTGCGGAGGATCACTACAATGAATTTTGTTTCAAAATGCCCTATCAATAAAGGCTGGTCAAGCGATAAAAAATACTGTGTAACCGATAAAAACGGTACACGGTATCTTCTGCGTGTTTCGGATATAGCGGAATATGATAAGAAACAATTGGAATTCAATATGATGAAACAAGTAGCTGCTTTGGATGTTCCCATGTGTCAGCCGATCGAGTTTGGCGTTTGTGATGAAGGCGTTTATTCCATCCAGAGCTGGATTGACGGCGAAGATGCAGAGGAAATTATTCCCGTGCTTTCTGATACCGAGCAATATGTATACGGTTTGGAAGCCGGGCGGATTCTTAAAAGAATTCACTCCATACCGGCTCCTGCAACGCAGGAAGATTGGGAAGTTTGGTTTAACCGCAAAATGGATTATAAAATCAAAAAATATATCGAATGTCCTTTGACGTATGAAAACGGACAGGCATTTATAGACTATATAAACGATAACCGCCATTTACTCAAAGGCAGACCGCAAACTTATCAGCATGGCGACTACCACATCGGTAATATGATGATCGGCAGGGACGGAAAGCTGTATATTATTGATTTTAACCGTAATGACTATGGTGATCCTTGGGAGGAGTTCAACCGTATCGTTTGGGGTGCCCAAAAGTCTCCGCTCTTTGCGTCCGGCATGGTAAACGGATATTTTGATCATGACGTTCCCATGGAGTTTTGGAAGCTACTCGCACTCTATATCAGCAGTAATACTTTATCATCACTCCCTTGGGCGATTCCTTTTGGGAAAGGTAAAATTGAAACCATGTGCAACCAGGCGAAAGAGGTTTTATCGTGGTATGACAATATGAAGAATCCCATACCGACTTGGTATTTCAAGGGCTATTATTTGCAGTACATTGACGGAATTCCTTTCAAATTAAAAAACGCCTTTGATTTCAATTTTCTGAGTGAATACGGCAGAGTTTTTAAGGTTTTTGACGATCAGGATTCCGGAAATATATGTTTCGGAATCGAAAAAGACGGCCAGCGTTATTTCATTAAGTTCGCTGGTGCTCCAACCGAGCAGTATAACGGTGATCCTGCAGACGCTATTGCCAGACTGAAAGCAACTTTGCCGGTATACAGCGCTCTGCAACATACAAATCTGATTGAACTGGTTGAAGCCAAGGATATTAGTGGTGGATTTGCCATGGTATTCAAGTGGGCAACGGGCAATTGCATGGGAAGAATGTACCCTGCACAGCACAAAAAGTTCATGGCATTACCTGCCCAGGATAAGCTTAATGTATTTGCGGATATTCTTGATTTCTTTGAATATATTGCCTCTCAGAACTATGTGGCAATCGATTTTTATGACGGCAGTATTATGTATGACTTTGAGTGCGGGAAGACAACGATTTGTGACATCGATTTTTTCCGCAAGCAACCGTGTATTAACGATATGGGACGTATGTGGGGTAGTTCTCTCTTTCAATCACCGGAGGAATACCAATTGGGAGCAGTGATTGATGAAATCACGAATGTCTATACTATTGGAGCTACAGCCTTTGCCCTCTTTGGCGAATACAACCGCACACGAGACAAATGGCAGCTTAGCGATGAACTTTTTGAGGTTGCAGCAAGAGCGATAAGCGATGATAGATCTCAAAGACAGCAATCTATCAAACAGCTAAGAAAAGAATGGGAGGCGGTAATATGATTATGATTGACGCTGGCGACTTTTTCTTGGTTGAGCCAAGTGAAATATACGCAGAACAAATCAGAGAATACAGACAGGATTTTCTGGATACCAATTGTTCGATGGATGGTTGCGGTCCGCTTCGCAAATGCGATGATCCAATCACATACATTTCAGAATGCGAAAAATGTACGGCGCAGGACACTCTTCCAGAAGGATTGGTTATAGCAACTCAGTTCTTCTATGTTCGTAAAGAGGATAATCGTCTTATTGGAATGATTCAAGTGAGGCATTACTTTAATGACTATCTTTCTAAATTCGGTGGACACATTGGTTATTCGATAAAGCCGAGTGAAAGAAGAAAAGGATATGCCACTTCAATGCTGAACGCCATTCTTCCATATTGTAGAGAAATTGGTCTCGATAAACTACTCATAACCTGTATTGACGACAATATTGGCAGTGAGAAAACGATACGCAATAATGGTGGTGTTTACGAATCTACCGTATATGAATCAGGCAAAAATTGTAGCCTGAAGAGATTCTGGATAACACTATAACTGAAGTAATTAAAACTGGTGAATGATATGAATCGACTACTCATAGTTGACGGTAGCAATTTGCTGTTCCAAATGTTTTTTGGAATGCCGTCGAGAATAACAAATTCAGAAGGTAAAGCAATCCAAGGCACCCTTGGATTTGTTGGTGCACTGCTCAAGATCATCCGCAAAACCGAGCCGACACACATTGCGATTTTGTTTGATGGTGAGCACGAGAATGAACGTACCAAGCTGAACGCCGACTATAAGGCAAACCGAGTCGATTACAGTCAGGAACCTGAAGAAGATTCACCGTTCTCACAGCTTCCTGATGTGTATGCTGCGCTCGATTATATGGGCATCAAGCATACGGAGACCACAGCTTGTGAAACAGATGACTGGATTGCGGGATATGTTCATACATACGGTGAGAACACCGAAGTAATAGTTGCTTCCTTTGACAGCGACTTCTTCCAGCTCATCACCGAGAACGTATCTATTCTCAGATATCGGGGTGATAATACCGTTATCTGTACCCCTGCATACCTGAGAGAGAAATTCGGCATTGAACCGAGTCAGTATGCAGACTTCAAATCCCTTACCGGTGATGCTTCTGATAACATTAAAGGCGCCGATAAGGTCGGACCGAAAACAGCATCTACGCTGCTATGCGAGTTTGGGAATCTTGAAAATGTGCTTCTGAATGCGGAAGCGATAAAGAAACCATCTATACGAGAGTCTATCATCAGAAATGCCGGCAGACTCAGAACGAATTATAAGATTATAAAACTCGAAGGAACGGTACCGTTGCCGTTTACTATAGAGGATCTTCCGTATACATATGACGGTATTACGACCAACGAGGTTTTAAAAGGTATAGGTGTCAAATGACAAAACAAATTGAAACCTACATTGAGGAAAACTTATCCGGTGAGACGAAAAGGACCGCCCTGAAATTGATCGAGTTTCTGAAGGCTAATGAGTTGACCTTCTATAAGGATACGTGCGACTGCTGGAAAGACAAAATTTACTACTGGGTGAAGCTTGGCGATGAGTGCGTGTGTTTTATTGCCATCAAGGATCCCGATGAGCCGGATAATCTTTGGACCATATGGTCTGATGACAGTTCCGCCTATGAAGATGCATCCGTAAGTAATGAAATCAAAAATGTTGGATGGCAATATGTAGATCATTGCGGAAACTGTGGCTCCTGCGGCGGTGGCAAAGAAAAAGTTATTTTCGGGAAGAGTTTTCCGCGAGTTTGTGGATGTACCTTCAGAATTGACAATGCCACACAGGGAGACCTGCCGTTTTTGAAAAGTATGGTAGACCTGCGATTGAAAGAACTGCGATATGTGTTTGCCAAGAGCGAAAGTATGCGACAATAATCATCGTTCAAAAAGCAGTTCAAAGCGGCTTGGGGGACAAAACATGAAAAATGTTATCATCGTTTGTGGATTAAACGGTGCAGGTAAAAGCACATTGGGAAAAGCTCTTGCCGAAGAATTGAATTACCGATTTATTGACATTGAAGATATATATTTCCCGAAAGACAATCCAGAGTATAAGTATTTAAATCCGCGACCTTTTGAGGAAGTGGAGCGCATTCTGTCGAATATTATTTCGGAAAATAATAACTTTGTTTTGGCGTCGGTTAAAGGAATTTTCAATAAGGATATAGTATCTCACTTCAAGTGCGCGGTTTACATCGAAGCTCCGAAAGAAACACGAATTAAGAGAGTTTATCAACGGTCATACAACAAATTCGGAGAAAGAATGCTGGAAGGAGGAGACTTATACGAAAAAGAAAAGGCATTCTTCGACTTTGTTAAATCCAAAGATGAAAACACGGTTGAAGTTTGGATGTCTTCAATATCTTGCCCGATTATCAGGGTTAACGGCACTTTGCCGATTGATGTTAATGTGACTTTTATTGCTAATAGGGTTGCAAAGGGAGTATTATGATGATTGAAAAGGATTGGCTGTTTTCTTCGGACGAATATATTTGCGATTTAAGAACGGTAGGCGTTTTAGTTAAGAATAACAGGGTCTTGGTGCAATGGGACAAAAACGGAAGTGAATACGCTCTGCCCGGCGGTCACATTAAAATTGGAGAAACTTTGGAAGCAGGACTTGTGCGTGAGTATAAAGAAGAAACCGGAGTGGACATCGAAGTAAAACGCTTGTTGTGGAGCGAGGAATGCTTTTGGGAATGGAACGGCAAGTTGGCACATAACATCGCATTTTACTATTTGATTGAAGAATGTGATGGCTGTAAGATCCCCGATAACGGCGAGTTTGTTTCACACAAGGATAATTGCAATGTGGTTATTGGTTGGATGGACATTGAAGAAATCCAAAATGTGACCATCTATCCAGAGTTTATCAAAACGGAAATTCACAATCTTAATGGCGAAATCAAGCATTTTATTTCCAAATAACTATAAAAGAGCCCATATCCATATTATGTTGTGGACATAGGCTCCGTGCCTGTTTATTAAAAGGTTACAACTTTTCGCAGAAAGCCCCCTTGACAAATCTCATCTCAGAAAAGGATTTTGGAAACCTACGCCAAGCAGAACGGCTTTACTAATCTGCGCTGGTACACCGACGACGGTTTCTCCGGCGCGAACTTTCAAAGACCCGGTTTTCAAGCCATGCTTGCAGATATTGAAGCCGGGAAAGTGGGTACGGTCATAGTCAAGGACATGAGCCGGTTAGGGCGAAACTACTTGCAGGTAGGGTTTTACACGGAAATGCTGTTCCCCCAAAAGGGAGTGCGTTTTATCGCTGTCAACGACAATGTGGACAGCGCAAACGGCGGCATGGACAACGATTTTACCCCTCTGCGAAATCTGTTCAACGAATGGCTGGTGAGAGATACGAGCAAGAAAATCAAGGCAGTAAAACGAGCAAAAGGCATGAG
>JABLTR010113708.1_pt1 | contig 10651 bp, 11 predicted proteins | sample 7160071 | NCBI WGS metagenome assembly JABLTR01 (sample SAMN14651230, study PRJNA627086) | human gut metagenome | isolation source: feces | host: Homo sapiens
CATCGTGGCGCGCGGGCGCGACGCGCTCTGCGTGATCCACGGCGGCATCCTCTGCGGCCTGCTCGCCCGCTGGTTCGGCGGCACGCGGTTCGACTATCCGTGTGAGCCGGGGCGGGGCTATGTGATCGAATGGGACGGCGAAAAGCCCGTGTCCTATCGTGCAATCTGAATCCGAAAAGCGCTGAGATCCCCGCCGTTTTCGGCGGGGATTTTTTGGGTGGTTGCAATCTGCAACGGTTTTTGCTATAATAGAAACAATTTTGTAACCTTTTTGGAAGGGTGAAGCCTATGACAACGCGAATGACACGGGCTCTGGCGGCCGGATTGCTGGTCTGCATGCTGGCGGGAAGCGCAGCTGCGACAGACTGGGACGACAACTATGACCCGTTTGTGGAGCTTCCGCCCGCGACCTCGGAACAGGCCGAGCAGACCGAGCAGACGGACGGGACGGCTGAGGCGCAGCGGTTTTCCGACGTGGCGGCGACGGACTGGTATTATTCCGTCGTGATGCAGCTGGTGGAGGCCGGAACGATCGACGGCTTCCCGGACGGGACGTTCCGCCCGAAGAACACCGTGACGACCGGGCAGGCGCTGAAGATGATCCTGCTCGCGGCGGGCTATCCGGAGCCGGAGCGCGTCGCGTCCCACTGGGCGCGCGGGTATCTCGACCTTGCGATCGAGCAGGGCTTTGTGACGCGGTTCAAGGAGATCACCGACCTTGACGTGCCGATCAGCCGCGCGCTCGTCGCGCAGATCGCGGCGAAGGCGATGGGCCTGACGCGGCCAGAGACGGTGGAGGTCTCGTTTACGGACACGGATGACGAAAATGTGCTGGCGCTGGCGGCGATCGGCATTGTGGATGGATACAAGGACGGGACGTTTTTGCCCGCCAAATCGCTGACGCGGGCGGAGCTCGCGGCGATCACGGCGCGCATCACGAACTATCTCGCGCCGGCGACGCCGGACAGCGGCGACACGGATCTTGACGACAACACACCCATCACGCTGCGCACGACGGAAAATGGCGTGGCCTTCATCAAGGCACGCGAGGGCTTCCGTTCGACGGCCTACTGGGACTATTCGCAGTATTCCATCGGCTACGGCTCGCGCTGCGAGGCGAACGAGTACCCGAACGGCATCACGCAGGAGCAGGCCGACCGGCTGCTGCGGAAAAAGCTTCAGGAATTTGAGGCAAAGCTGGATGCGTTCCTCGCGAAAAACAACCTGACGCTGAGCAATACGCAGTATGACGCGCTGATCTCGCTTACATACAACATCGGCTCGACGTGGATGAACGGAACGCGGCTGGCCAGCTATCTGGCGGGCGGCCAGTATACGCACAACGAGCTGGCCTCCGCGATGGGCATCTGGTGCCACGTGACGGATAAGTCCGGCACGTCCATCCACGACGGCTTGATCGCGCGGCGTATTCTGGAGATCAAGCTGTTCCTCTACGGTGATTACAGCGGGAGCAGCTCGCCCAGCTATCACTATGTGAAGTTTGAGACGGAGCAGGGCAAGGTCGAGGTCGACATCGCGTTCTACGAGAGCGGCAGCGCGTTTGCGCCGTATTTCAAGGCGACGTGCGATACGGACACCTTCCTCGGCTGGTACAGGGCCGACGGCGCGGAGCTGCGCGAGGGCGACAGCGTGACGCAGGATCTGACGCTCACGGCGATGTGGGCCGGACAGACGGCCGGCACGGGCGAGAGCGGAACGGACAGCTCCGGGGATCAGGAATTTGACTGGTGGAACTGAATAAGTCCGTACTATGGGACTTGGCGTCTGCTATACTATGCACAGATCGACCGGAAGGGGAGCTGTGCAATGGAGATCAGAATGCGCTATGTGAGAGGACACGTCGAGGTCTATGACGCGCGCGGAACGTTTTTGTTTTCCGCGGACAACGAGGCCGAGGCCGAACGGATGCTGGAGGAATAAGGTTTGAATATTCAGATTTTCGGGAGATCGAAGTGCTTTGACACGAAAAAGGCCGAGCGCTGGTTCAAGGAGCGGCGGATCAGATTTCAGTCGATCGACCTGGTGAAATACGGCATGTCGGGCGGCGAATTCGACAGCGTGCTGCGCGCCGTCGGCGGGATCGACAATTTGATCGACTGGACCGTCAAGGACCCGGAGATCGACCTGATGCGCTATATGGACGACAAGCGGGCGAAGGAGGATAAGGTCTTCGACCATGTGAAGCTGATGAAGACGCCCATCGTCCGCAACGGAAAACAGGCGACCGTGGGCTATCGCCCGGACGTCTGGGAGACATGGGAATAAAACAAAGCAGCACCCCATCCGGGGGTGCTGCTTTTTGCGCTTTGTGCCGTCCGGGAGACCGGGCGGCTTATTTTTTTGCGCTGCGGCATATTGCGCCGCAGCGGTGAATAGGGATGGGAACAGAGGTATTCTGAGGACGGGGGAGGATGTATGATGCAACAAGCATTCGAGTTTTATCTGCCGACAAGGATCCTGTTTGCGTGCGGGGCGCGGCGAAAGCTGCCGGACCAGCTGGCACGGCTCGGCATAAAGAACCTGCTGCTCTGCACGGACAAAATGCTGCGCAGCGCCGGAGTTGTGGAAAAGGTCACAGCGATTCTTGATGGATGTACGGACGTGCGGTATACGATCTACGACGAGGTGACAGAAAATCCGGGCAATTCGGTGGTCGATGGCGGCTATGCGCTGGCACGGGAGCTGCGCTGCGACGGTGTGCTCGGCCTTGGCGGCGGCAGCGCGCTCGACACGGCGACGGGCGTCGCGATGCTGATGACGAATGGCGGGCGCGCGCTCGACTACTTCCACGGAAAGCCCGTCGCGCATCCGTCGCTGCCGACGATCCTGATCCCGACGACGTCCGGCACGGGCAGCGAGGTGAACCGCTGCTTCGTCGTGACCGACGAGGCGACGGGCTTCAAGGACGGCGTCGCGGACGATTTGATGTGCCCCGCGGTCACGATCCTCGACCCGGAGCTGTGCGTGACGATGCCGCGGAAGGTGACGGCTTCATCTGGGATCGATGCGTTCACGCACGCGCTCGAGGCGCTTCTTTCCCGTAACGCGCACCCGCTCTCCGATGCGCTGAACCTGCACGCGATGCGGCTCATCGCGCGTTATCTGCGGCGGGCGTATGCAGACGGAAGCGATCTGGAGGCGCGGAGCGGCATGTGTCTGGCGGCGGCAATTGCCGGGATCGGGTTTGATCAGGTGGGGCTGGTGCTGACGCATGCGATGGCCCATCCGCTCAGCGGGCGGTTCGGCGTGCCGCACGGGGTCGCCTGCGCGCTGCTGACGCCGCCGGTCATGGAGTTCAACGCCATTGCCGCGCCGGAGCGGCTGGCAGAGGTCGGGCACATTCTCGGTGTGCCGCGCGATCCCAACAAAACGGTCTATGAACAGGCGTATCAGGCGGCGGAGGCGTTCCGCGCGCTGATGCGGCAGCTCGACCTGCCGCTGACGCTGACGGAGCTCGGCGCGCGCGGCCTCGCCTGGCCCGCGATCACGGAAGCGGATCTCGATACGCTGACGGCGGACGCGATGCTGGCCCGCGGGATGCGCGGGCGCAACCCGCGCGTCAACGGTGAACGGGACATCCGGGCGCTCTATGCGAGCGTGCTGTGAGGGGACGGCGATGACGGAGCGGATCACAGCGCTGCGCATCCAGCCGCGCGACAATGTCGCGACGTGCGTGCTGGCGCAGCGGGCCGGGGAGACGGCAGTTTATGCGGACGGCGGAGAGACCGCGGAAGTGCGGCTGCGGGAGGACATCCCGTTCGGGCACAAGTTCGCCGTCCGGCCCATCGCGGCGGGCGAGGAGATCGTAAAATACGGCTATCCCATCGGCCGGGCCATCCGGGACATTCCGGCCGGAGAGCATGTGCATGTCCACAACGTGGGCAGCCTGCGCTGCAATGGGACGGAAGGGGGATGAGTGGATGGAATTCTGGGGTTACTCTCGGCCGGACGGGTCCGTCGGCGTGCGGAACCACGTCCTCATTTTACCCGCGACGCGGAATGTCAATTACATCTGCCACCGCATCGCCCTTGCGGTCCCCGGCGTGACGACGTTTTACACGACGGGCGAATATGGCCGCACGGGCGGCGACCGGAAGCGGCTGGCACGGTTTCTGACCGGCATTGCGCGGAACCCGAACGTGGCGAACGTATTGCTGATCGGGATGCCGCATGGCTATGGATACCCGGAATTTCAGACCGACGCGCTGGCGGCGGAGATCGCAAGGAGCGGAAAGCGGCTGGAAGTCCTGAACGTCGACCGCTGCGGCGGACTGGAAGGGACGGTCACGCGGGGCATCCGCCTTGCGCGGGAGCTGGTGCGCGAGGCGACGGCAATGCGGCGCGAGGCCGCGCCGCTCTCCAAGCTGACGATCGGGATGAAGTGCGGCGATTCGGATGCGACGAGCGGCCTGGCCGGGAATCCCGCGCTGGGAAGAGCGGTCGACCGGCTGATCGATGCGGGCGGCACGGCGCTGTTTTCCGAGACATTGGAGCTGATCGGCGCGGAGCAGACGCTGGTGCAGCGGGCGAAGACGCCGGAGGTGGCGCGGCGGCTGCTGCGGCTGATCGCAAAGTGGGAGGCGCGGGCCGCGTCCATCGGCGAGGACATCCGGACGATCAACCCCATCCCGGAGAACATCGCAGCGGGCATCACGACGCTCGAGGAAAAGTCGCTCGGGGCGGTGGAGAAGACGGGGACGCGGGAGCTTTCCGGCGTGCTCGACTACTGCGAGCGGCCGGGCGGACCGGGCCTCTGGCTGATGGATGCGTGGATGTCTTCTTACTCGCTGCTGCCGAGCTTTGCGGCTGCGGGCGCGCAGATCGTCCTCTATCAGCTGGGCGGCAACGAGCTTCCGCCGGAGGATGCGCCGCTCTCGGCGAACGATCCGGGGCTGGTCGCCCCGCTGCTGACGATCAGCGGCAATCCGCGCACGGCAAAGGCGGCGGGAGACTACCTCGACGTGTCGACCGGCGGCGTCCTGCTCGGGACCGAGACGCTGGACGCGGCGGGCGAACACATCCTCGGGGAGATCGTCCGCGCGGCGAATGGCCGGGCGACGCGCGGCGAGACGATGCGCTATCCGGAGCCGTTTGAGGTGTTTTTCGAGGGGCCGTTTATTTGAACGGGCCGCATTTAGAACTGCAGTCGTAGCGAAAAGCCCCCCTCTATTAAGAGGGGGGACAGATTGCCGAAGGCAATCAGGGGGAGAAGAATTTTAAGCTCCCCCAGTCATGCTTCGCATGACAGCCCCCTCTTGGTAGAGGGGGCCTTCGGGCGGACAGAGCCGTCCGCCCCTACAAGAGGTGCGGTGCAAAGCGGAAGGGCGGACAGGGGCATCGGTCCGTAAGCAAATTTGGGATCTCTAAATTTCATGATAGGGGGAGAAGGAAACATGGGTAAAAAGGTGATCGCACTTAGTCTGGCGCTGGTGCTGCTGTGCGGGATGCTGGCGGGCTGCGGCGCACAGAAGAAGGAGACCGCGGCGGCCTCCGGCGGGAACGTCATCAAGGTGGGCTTTGCCGGGCCACTCTCCGGCGCGTCGGGCCAGGTGGGCGCGTCGTGCTACAACGGGGCGCTGATGGCGTTCAACGAGCGGAAGGCGGAGCTGGAAGAAAAGTCGGGCTGCACGCTGGAATTTGTGACGAACGACGACCAGTCTGACCCGACGGTCGCCGTGACGATCGGGCAGAAGATGGTGTCCGACCCGGATGTGCTCATCATGATCGGGCACTGCAACTCGAGCTGCACGATCTCGTCGTCGGCCATCACGTGCCCGGCGGAGCTCGGCATGGTGACGGGCCAGTCGACGAACGTGGATGTCACGGAGCGGGGGCTGAAGGGGATGCTCCGCGTCTGCCAGCGGGATGATTTTGAGGCCCCGGCGACGGCAAAATTCTGCAAGGAGACGCTCGGTATCGGGACCATTTTCCTCGTCAACGACCAGCAGGCGTTCGGCGCGGGGCAGTGTGAGGCGTTTGAGGCCGCGGCGAAGGAGCTGGGGCTGGAGGTCGTGGCGAACGAGGGCATCGTCTCAAACGAGGTCGACTTCTCCGCGGTCGTCAACCAGATCGCCGCGGCGAACCCCGACGCGGTCTACTACGGCGGGAACTATCCCGAGGGCTCGCTGCTGCTCAAGCAGATCCGCGACAAGGGCATCACGTCGATCTACGTCGGCTCGAGCGGCGTGGACACGGCGGAGCTGGTAAACATCGCGGGAAAGGAGAACGCGGTCGGCGCGTACTACATCTCGTCCAGCCCGGCGTTCGATTCGAGCGAGAAGCTCCAGAGCTGGGTGGACGCCTATCAGCAGACCTCCGGCCTCGCTGCGGACGGCTATGCCATCTACTTCTACGAGGCGGCGGCCGTCGCGCTCGAATCCCTCTCGAACGCCATCGACGCGGCGGGCGGCAAGCCGACGCGCGCACAGGTCGTCGAGGCGATGGCGGGCGTACAGGTGGAGAGCATCACGGGCACGTTCCAGTTCGACGAAAAGGGCGACAACCGCAACGCAAAGGCCTACGCATACGAGATCGTGGACGGGTATCCCGGAAAGATGGTCGGGGAACTGACAGGGGCGTAAGCAAGAACAGGAACAGGTGGGGGCCGCCCGGACGGGCGGCCCCGGAGGGAAAGAGGGCTGTTTCGGAATGAGGTGATGGTGTGCTTCTGAAATTACTGCCGCAGATGGTCATCGACGGCCTGCAGCTCGGCTTTGTCTATGCCATCGTGGCGCTCGGCTATACGATGGTCTACGGTGCGCTGCATTTCATCAACTTTGCCAACGCGGAGATCTTCATGTGCGGCGCGTTCATCGGCGCGGAGACGCTGATCGCCCTGCTGGGCTCCGCGGCCTCCGGCGGGTGGACCGTGTTTTCGTTCCTCCTCGCGCTGCTGACGGCGCTGGTACTGACGGGGCTGCTCGGTGTATTCATCGAGCGTGTGGCCTATCGCCCGCTGCGCAGCGCGCCGCGGCTCGTGCCGCTGATCTCGGCGTTCGGCGTGTCGTATTTTCTGCAGGACTTTGTGCGCGTGGCCGAGACGTTCGCGCACAACAGCTTTTATCTGACGCTGCCGTCCATCTTCAGGCGGGAATTCGTGCTGAACGAGTCGACGAAGATCACGGTGCGCGCGATCATCATCGTCGGCGTCTGCTTTGCGGCGCTGCTGATCCTGCACACGTTCATCAACCGGACGAAGGTCGGCAATGCGATCCGCTGCGTGTCGCAGAACCAGACGATGAGCGCACTGCTCGGTATCCACGTAAACAAGACCATCACGACGACGTTTTTCGTCGGCGCGGCGATGGGCGGCGTGGCCGGGACGATGTTCGCCATCCAGTACGGCATGATCAACCCCTATATCGGCATCACGATCGGCAACAAGGCGTTCACGGCGGCGGTCTTCGGCGGGATCGGGAGCATCCCTGGTTCGATGCTCGGCGGGATCCTGCTGGGGCTGATCGAGTCGCTCGCGGCGGGGTATCTCAATACGCTGACCGGCGGCGTGATCGGCTCGGGCTACAAGGACATCTTTGCGTTCGTGGTGCTGATCGTGGTGCTCATCATCCGGCCGCACGGTCTGCTCGGCAAAAAGACGGCGGAGAAAGTCTGAGGTGAGAGCATGAAAACATGTGTTGCAAAACTTCAGGGCCTGTGGCGCGCGGGGCCCAGGGTCCAGATCCCGGTGATGGCGGCGGGAACGGCGCTGGCGTTCTGGTTCGCGTATGCAGATCCGTCCGGCGCGTTCGCCATGCTGGCGATGTTTGCCGCGGCGGGGCTCCCGTTCCTGTCCGGGCTGCCGAAGGCGGCGAAATACGGCTGGTGCCTCGTGGTGCTTTGTGTGCTGATGCCGGTCATCGGCACGAGATCGTCCTATTTCATGGATGTGGCGACGCAGGTCGGGATGTATGTGGTGCTGGCGCTGGGGCTGAACATCACGGTGGGCTACTGCGGGCTTTTTAACCTCGGGTACATCGCGTTCTATGCGCTGGGGGCCTATGCCTATGGCCTGCTCTGCACGAACCAGTGCCTCAACTTCCTCGCGGCGGGCGGAATCTTTCCGCTCAGCGGGAGCTATTTCTGGCTGTTTCTGCTGATCGGTGGGGCCATCGGCTGTCTGGTGGGCTTTTTGATCGCGCTGCCGGTCATCCGCATCAGCGGCGACTATCTCTGCATCGTGACGCTGGCGTTCTGCGAGATCATCCGCAATCTGCTGAACAACATGATCAAGCCGCTGAACATCACGAACGGCGCGAAGGGCATCGCGAACATCCCGAAGCCGGTGCTCTTCGGCAAGACGCTGGACAGCGTGACCTACATGTATTTTATCGTGCTGGCGATCGTGGCGGTGGTCATCCTGATCTGCCACTGCCTGGAAAACTCCAAGCTCGGACGGGCCTGGACGGCCATCCGCGAGGACGAGACGGCGGCGCGCGCCGTCGGCATCCCGATCGTGAAGATGAAGATCGCGTCGTTCGTCATCAGCGCGTGCTTCGGCGGGGTGATGGGCGTGGTGTTCGCGGCGAAGCAGGGCTTTGTCAGCCCGGAGAGCTTCACGGTGCAGATCTCGTTCATGGTGCTGGCGATGGTTATTCTCGGCGGCACGGGGAATATCCCCGGCGTCATCATGGGCGCGTCGCTCATCTCGATTTTGAACCTGCAGATCCTGAAGGCGTTTTCCGAGGTGCTGAGCAGCGCGCGCGTCAACGGCGGACTGAACATCCCGGAGCAGCTGGATCCTTCGAAGCTGGAGAAGTTCTTCTTCGGGCTGATCTTGATCGTGATGATGATCTTCCGGCCCGGCGGCATCCTGCCGACGAAGAAAAAGCCCGTCACGCTCCAGAGCGCGGCGGCGCACGGGAAGGAGGCAGAACGATGACGGAGACGGTGCAGGCCCCCATCCTGGAGGCGGAAAACCTCTCGATCCAGTTCGGCGGGCTGAAGGCCCTGCAGGAGCTGAGCTTCACGATCCCGGAGAAGACGGTCTTCAGCATCATCGGGCCGAACGGCGCGGGCAAGACGACGTTTTTCAACATCGTGACCGGCATCTACCGGCCGACGGCCGGGGACATCCGCTTCTGCGGCGAGAGCATCGTGGGGCTGGAGCCGAGCCGCATCGTGGAGCGCGGGATCTGCCGGACGTTCCAGAACATCCGCCTGTTCCAGAACCTGACGGTGCTGGAAAACGTGATGATCGGCGAGCATCTGCACTACCGCTGCGGCCTGCCGGACATTCTGCTGCGGACCAAGCGGTTCCGCGCGGAGGAGCGGGCATCGGCCCTGCGGGCGGCGGAGATCCTGGACTACGTCGGGATCCTGGACGATGCGAACGAGCTGGCGAAGAACCTGCCGTATGGCCGCCAGCGGCGGCTGGAGATCGCGCGGGCGCTGGCCACGCGGCCGCGGCTGCTCCTGCTCGACGAGCCAACGGCGGGGATGAACCCGGCGGAGTCGGAGGAGATGGTGCGGCTGTTCCTGCGGATCTGCGACGAGAAGGACGTCTGCGTGCTGATGATCGAGCACGACATGAAGGTCGTCATGGGCGTGTCGCAGAAGATCATGGTCCTCAACTTCGGGCGGCAGATCGCCTGCGGCGCGCCGCGCGAGGTGCTCCAGAACGAGGAGGTCGTCACGGCCTATCTCGGACATCAGAAGGTGGTTTGAACGGACGGGAACGGAGCGGCGATATGGCATTTTTGGAACTGACAAAGGTGGAGGCGTATTACGGGAAGATCCGGGCGCTGAAGGGCATCGACCTGACGGTCGAACAGGGCGAGATCGTGACGCTCATCGGCGCAAACGGCGCAGGCAAGAGCACGACGCTCAAGGCCATCTCGGGGCTGATGAAGCTCGGGCCGGAGGCGAAGATCACATTCGGTGGAGAGGACATCACACACCTGCCGCCGCATGAGATCGCCGCGCGCGGCATCGCACATGTGCCGGAGGGGCGGGGCATCTTTGCGGAGAATACGGTGTCGGAAAATCTGCGGATGGGCGCGTATCTCTGCCGCGACAAGGCCCGCATGCAGGCGCTGCTGGAGACGGCGCTGGATCTTTTCCCGCGTCTGCGCGAACGGCTTGGCCAGCAGGCCGGGACGCTCTCCGGCGGGGAGCAGCAGATGCTGACGATGGCGCGGGGGCTGATGATGGAGCCGAAGCTGATGCTGCTCGACGAGCCGTCGATGGGTCTGGCCCCGGTCATTGTGGAGCAGATCTTCGAGATCATCGCGGATCTGCACCGGCGCGGCATCACCATCCTGCTCGTGGAGCAGAACGCCTATATGGCGCTGCAGATCGCGCAGCGCGGATACGTCATCCAGACGGGCAGCATCGCGCTGACGGACGCGAGCGAGCGGCTGCAAAACAACGCCATTGTGCGGGGGCTTTATCTCGGCGAAGCCGGATAGAGCGCAAAAATACGGATCAAGGGGGAATTCGGATGAGACACGATCATCTTTTTATCGATGGAAAATGGGTCGAGAGCGCGAGCGGCGCGGTCTATACCCGGCGGAACCCGGCGACGGGGGATATCGTTTCGCAGCACGACCGGGCGACCCCGGAAGAGACGGAGGCGGCCATCCGCGCCGCGCGCGAGGCATTTGACCACGGGCCCTGGCCCCGGATGGCCGCG
>JABLTR010040160.1_pt1 | contig 10650 bp, 7 predicted proteins | sample 7160071 | NCBI WGS metagenome assembly JABLTR01 (sample SAMN14651230, study PRJNA627086) | human gut metagenome | isolation source: feces | host: Homo sapiens
GCGATAGGCGTTGCGGCGCCGAGACGGAAAGCAGGCGTGGGGTTCGGGAGGGCAGGCGCGGTACCGGCGCGGCGGACCCGGAGAGGCCCTTGCCGAAGGCGCGCCGCAACCGTCCGTCGGCATCGGAGGGTGCCGGCGTCATCCGCGACCGCACGTCGAAGCAGTGTCGTGCGCTCCAGGAGCGATTCGGCCTCTCCTCCCGCGAGACGGAGGTTATGGAGCTTATCGCCCGCGGCAACAGCATGGCCGCCATCGCGGAGCGACTGGTGATCAGCGAAAACACCGTGCGCACGCATGCCAAGCACATCTACACGAAACTCGACATCCACAAGCGCCAAGAGCTATTAGACATGCTTCACGAGCTGGACGGGTAGGTTGTGCGCGCGGGCAGCTCTCGCATCTCATACTCGTCGAGTGCAGGGTGATGGTCGGACGTTCCTCATAGGAAACGCTGTCTTAGGCGCAAATGCCGGATTCGCAGGTATGACCTCAGAGTGCGCCTCATCTAGGGGTCGGGAAAACTCGGCAGGTGAAAACGAAGGGCCGAAGCAAACGGACAGCGCTCATACGACTGCGCCAGATTTGCGAGCTGTGCGAGCTGTTCGCCTTGGGGAACTTGCAATTCCGCGTATCTTGCCCGCATCGTGCTTTATCACGCATTGCCGGAAGTGCCGAAGCGCAAGCTAGCTGCATTAAGCAGCTCGCACAAGCGCAAAAACATGCCGAATGGATTGCGTTCGCTGCTAAACCACCATTGACATGGCACCGGATGTCTTCCTAAGGTTCCGCCCCTCGGTCATTGCGCTCGGACATCCTTCGGCCTATCTATCGATCTTGGTTCGGCAGCAAAATTCGCGAATTCTGCGAGAAAAACGAGGTATGGGAGGGCTAGCAAGCCTTCGGATCCGCAACTCCATCGCGCGACCTGCGCAAATGCAGCCGAAAAAATCGTACGCCCCTCGCAAGAAGCCCAAAAGCCGGCTTCGGGCCTCCCATACCTCGTTTTCTTGACAGAATTTGGCTTTTCAGCTGCCGAACCAAGATCGTAAGATGCAGCGCGGCAAGTTTTAGTCGGTTGCAAGACGCAAGAATACCCTTTGTTCGGTGCGAGGTTGGTTTTAAGAGCCTCACTTAGGTGCCGTGCATCCTCACATAGGGGGTGGTAGGGCGAAACACCCTACCACGCAGGATTGCCCCGATGCGTTTCAGGTTCGAGAATCTTCTGAGCCACGCGAAATGAATGCGCGGCAATGTAAGGCGGTGCAGGGCGCGCGGCCATTCGAGGCAGCTCAGAGAGGCGCAAGGAGGAGCGGAAGATGAAAAAGACCGAAATAAGCGAGCGTGGAACCGGAGCGCGTGAGAAACTACAACGGCATGCGAAACCGAAACGACATGCGACATCGGAGCGCGTGCGAAACCGGATGCACGTGGGATCTGCGCATGCTTCCCCGAGTGCTATACTGAAGCGCGTTCGGATACGAAAGGCACAAGCACATGACGGCAGAAGAGCTTCCCAATGGATTTACCGGCTTCTCGCGGCGCAAGCCCAACGGCTTCGTGCCCGCGAGTTCGGCTATGGGCATGCCGCGCTATGTGGGCGGACAGCCGCCCGCGGCCGGCAAAAGCGCCTTCGAGGCGACATCCGCCGCGTTCGGAGGCGGCGCGCAGGGGGCGTTTCAATATGCGCGCGACCATGCGCGTTCGGACACGGGGAGCATGCAGTTCGACCCTGAGAAGTTGCGCATGATACCCGCGACCGATCGACGCTGGTCATGGACCGAGATCGACCTGAATGCGGTGCGGCACAACGCACAGGCTGTCAAGCAGCGCGTCGGCGCAGGTGTGCGCCTCATGGCCGTCGTCAAAGCCGACGCCTATGGGCATGGCGCCGTGCGTTGCGCCAAGACGGCTCTCAACTCGGGTGCGGATTACCTGGGCGTTGCTACTGTCGACGAGGCTGTCGAGCTGCGCGAAGCTTTGGTGAACGCGCCCGTCCTCGTCTTGTCGGAGCCACCCGTCTCGTCCATCCCGCTGCTTTTGGCGTACAAGGTGATGCCGAGCGTCTACACGCCCGAGTTCGCCATCCGCTACGGCGAGATGGCCGATGCCTACGGGATGCGCGCGCCGTATCACCTGGCCTTGAATACGGGCATGAACCGCATCGGCGTGCGTCACGACGAGGTCGTCGAATTTCTGAGCCAGGTGAGCTTCCACCGCGCGCTTGATCTGGTTGGCACGTTCACCCACTTCGCCACGGCGGATTCGGTCGAGACGCTCGATTTCCAGATACAGACGAAGCGCTTCATCGAAGCGATTGCAGCCATGCGCGCAGCCGGCGTGGATCCCGGCATCGTGCACGCGGCCAACACGGCGGCGGCCATCCGGTATCCGGATGTGCATTTCGACATGGTTCGACTGGGCGTAGGCTTGTACGGGCTGCATCCGTCCCAGGCGACTCGTACGATGATCGATCTCAAGCCTGTCATGAGCGTGCATGCTCGTATCACCGACGTGCGCACGGTGCCTATGAGCGAAGGCGTGAGCTACGGGATGAACTACCGCAGCCCCGGCAGCGTGAAGGTGTGCACCGTTCCCGTGGGCTACGCCGACGGGCTTCGACGCGGGCTGTCCGGGCGAACCGACGTCATCATGCAGGGCCAGCGCTGCCGCCAGGTGGGCAACATCTGCATGGATCAATGCATGTTCGAGGTCGATCTGCGAGTATATGGCAACCGCCGGCGCCTTGATCCGCAGATCGGCGATGAGGTGCTGCTCGTGGGTCGCGGGGGCGATTCCGTGATTACCCTCGATGACATGGCCAACACCCTGGGCACGATCAACTACGAAGTGGCTTGCGGGTTCGGCCTGCGAATGACCAAAGTGTACGTGTAAAGGAGGCCCTGCATGCCGAAGCCGCATATTCCCTTGGAGGATATTCGCGCGCAGGTGGAGACCTGCCGTGCGTGCCCGCTCGCCGACGGGCGCACGCAGACCGTGTTCGGCGTCGGCAACCCCGAGGCGCGCGTGCTCATCGTGGGCGAGGCGCCGGGCAAGAACGAGGACTTGCAGGGTGAGCCCTTCGTGGGCGCTGCCGGCAAATACCTGAACGAGCTGCTGGCCATCGCGGGTCTGCGCCGCGAGGACGTGTTCATCGCGAACGTGCTCAAGTGCCGCCCGCCGGGGAATCGCGATCCGCGCCCCGAGGAGATCGAGCTGTGCACCCCGTACCTGCGCGAGCAGACGCGCACCATCGACCCCGAGTTCATCGTCACGCTGGGCAACTTCTCTACGAAGTTCATTTTGAAGACGGAGATCGGCATCACGCGCCTGCACGGCACGGTGCAGCGAGCGGGCAAGTTCAAGGTGTTCCCCATCTTCCATCCGGCTGCTGCGCTCTACGACGGCAGCAAGCGCGAGGCCCTGGAGAACGACTTCGCCACGCTCGGCGAGCTTCTACGCGCGAGCGATGCGGAGCGTGCGCGGGCAGCGCTCGACGCGTCGGTGGAGAAGGCCGAGCAGGTTGCCGCAGCCGCCGAGCAGCCGAACCCGAGCGAACCCCCCGAGCCCGAGCAGTCGCGGCTGCTGTAGAAGGCTACTTTCTGCATTCTGAGCCTCGCTAACGAAAGAAATCGGTCGATTTCTTTCGTTAGCAGGGTGCGATCGGTTCGGGTTCGGACAAGAGAACCGTCCCCCCCGTCCCATCTCGCCGAGGCTCCCGTGTCGTTTACAGCCATTTCTTCTTTCGGAAGTACAACAGTTCAAGTGCCACAAGAACGAGGCATGCGACGATGATGGCAGGATAGCCCCATTCCCAGTCGAGACCGGGCATGTTCGCGAAGTTCATGCCGAACCAGCTGGTGATAAGCGTGAGCGGCGCAAACAGTGTTGTGATGACGGTGAAGAACTGCATGGTGTCGTTCTGTCTGATGTCGATCTGCGTCTGGTAGAGTTCGCGCAGCTGCAGACTGTACTCCTTGAGCGTCTGCGAGCGCTTCAAAAGCCGCTCTGCCTGACGCACGAGCACGAGGAACAAGCGGCTTTCCTCATGGGTGAGCAGCTTGTTCTCGTTTTCCGCGATGCCGCTTGCCATGTCCACCAGCTGCTGGTAGTACGTGTCGATGCGCAGCAGCTTGCGTCGGAACACGAGCATGCTCTTGCTCTCGGCGTCCGTGTTATGGTCGAGAATGGCCTCCTCCACGTCTTCCATGCGGTCCTCGATCTGCGCCAGGTATGATAGATCGTTCTTGATCAGCAGCTTCATGAATTCGAAAAGGCAGTGCGCGACAGTCGGCTCCTTCATGACGCCGCCTGATGCTATCGCATCGAGCAGTCGCGCGGAGGTGCCTTCCTCGTCGAGGAAGATGAGGTTCGTTTTGTCAAGGTAGAATGCGAAACAGAGGGGGCTTCCCAACACATGGTTCTTGTTCGGCACGGCAAACGATCCGATCAGGAAGCTGGGGAAAACGTCGAGGTAGGTGTTTTCCACGGTAGCAAGGTTTCGGAGCGATTGCTGCATATCCTGGGTGCCAAAGCTCAGGTCCACGAATTCTTTGGACGTCAACACTTCTGCTACGGGCGTTCCTTCCGCGACGGGGGCGTCGGCAGGAACCGCTTCGAGGCGGTCTTTGAGCACATACTTGTGAGCCATGGCGCACACTTTCGGACGGAGGTGCGGGGACGCGGCATGCGCGAGCGCGCAGCCGACGGCATCACGGTAGCATGCGCGTTTGCGCGGATGCGGATCTGTCGGGTATCCGTTGGCGCTTCGTCATCCGGCTATCGAAACAGCTCGTCGCCTATTCCCCTGATGGACGGGATGATCTTCGCCAGTGAGCGCTCCAGCGACACGTACGCGGGCGACTTATCGTCCTTCTTGCTCACGAGGCAAATTGGAATGTCGACGGCGTCTTCGGGCGCGAACGGGCAGATGACAGCGCCGGGGAACAGCTCTCCGAATTCGGGAATGGCCGGCACGACGAAGCAGCCGCGCTCGCGCGCAAGTACCCGATAGACATCGAGCAGCGTGGGCTCGGAAATGTCGAGTCGGACGTCGGGATGGCGTTCGGACAGCTCGTCGCGAACCGTTTGAAAGAAAAAGTCGAATTGAGGAGAGACGCAGAGAGGTCTGTCGGCAAAATCGTCAAGGGTCACCGAGCTCTTCTTGGCGAGGTCCGCGAACTCCATCAGAAGGGCGCCGGTGGAAACGGTGCCGACCTGTAGCACATCGAGCAGCGGGAGCTCGGTGGTTCCAAGCGTAATGAACGCGTCGATCGATCCCGTGAAGAGCGCGTTGATGCATGCGTCGCGGGAGCCGAGGGTCACGTGCGGTTCGATGTCGATCGATTTTTTAACGAACGAGACGATGTGCTTGTTCACGATATGCTTGGTGGCGAACGACGGAGAGCACAGCATGAGGCTGAGCTCCTCTTGCGCTTTGTCGCCGGATGAGGAAGCAAACGCCGTGAGATCCGAAACGCCAGCGAGCACGTCCTTCGCCTTGTAGTACAGCTTGCAGCCGAACGCGGTGAGCTCGACGCCGTGCGATCGGCGCACGAAGAGATCCTCCTGGAATTGCCGCTCGAACTCGATGAGGCCGCGAGAGACCGCCTGCACAGTGACGTCGAGTTCCTTGGCTGCCGCCGAGAGGCTTCCTCGCTTCGAAACGGTGACGAAATATGTGAGCTGCTGGATGCTGAACATGGGTATGGATTGTACTTCACGTCGTAGAATCGTCGCAGCTGGCAAAGCAGTTCAACCTACTTTTGAAGCGGATGGGTCTCCGATCCGTCATCGTTTCGGGTCGATCGGCCATGGTTTATGCGGCCCGGCCGATGGGCGGCTTGCCGTCGCGTTTGTCTTGCTGTGCTGATGGCGTACGAGCGCATGCTTGTTGGGCGGGACGGTTTGCTGAGGCCGAACGCCGTTTGCGCTGGATGTTCGACCGCTTGCGACGTGCGCGGGACCGCTTGCATGAGATTTTGCCCCGTACTGCCTTGGTTTGCAGCCCTTGGCCGTCCGAAACACATTGGAAACACTTCGGCTGAGGTTCGGTTGGTATAATGCGCGACACTTGCTACCGAGTGCGGCACCGTTTTTCAGGTGCTGTTTTTTATTATGAGCGATGAGCGAGAAGGGATGAGGCAACGTGTATCCCATCGAACGGGCAGAGCAACTCAACGCGGAAGTCACGCGCATGGTGGTCCGCGCCCCCGAAATCGCGCGGAAGATCAAGCCGGGCCAGTTCATCATGCTGCGCATAGACGAGCGGGGCGAGCGCATCCCGCTCACCATGAACGATTGCGATCCCGATGCCGGCACCGTCACGATCGTCTTCCAGGCGGTGGGCGCAACGACGAAGCGCCTCGCGCAGATGAAGCCGGGAGAAGTGCTGCACGATTTCGTGGGCCCGCTTGGCAACCCGACCGAGCTCGAAGGCGTGCGCCGCGCGTGCGTCATCGGAGGCGGTCTGGGCACTGCTATTGCATATCCGCAGGCCAAATGGCTGTACGACCACGGCTGCGAAGTCGACGTGATCACCGGTTTCCGCACGGCGAGCCTTTCCATACTTGAGGATGAGATTGCGGCATGCTCTGCACGGCAGATCGTCATGACCGACGACGGTTCCAACGGGAACAAGGGACTGGTGACCCAGGCGCTCCAGCAGCGCATCGACGAGGGCGCGGACTACGATCTCGTGCTGGCTGTGGGACCTGTCGTCATGATGAAGTTCGTAGCTGCTACGACGCGGCCCTACGGCATCAGAACGCTCGTGAGCATGAATCCGCTCATGATCGACGGCACGGGCATGTGCGGCGGCTGTCGCGTGAAGGTGGGCGACGAGTATCTGCACGCCTGCGTGGACGGCCCGGACTTCGATGGCCATCTGGTCGATTTCGACGATGCCCTGCGTCGCGGCGTGATGTATCGGAGCTTCGAGGACGAAGCGCGTGCGGCAGCGACAGGTGCGCCGATCGACGAAGGTCGCGCCTGCGACGGCAAGGCCGCGTCTGAGGTGGCCGCCGGGCAACGGAAGGGGGCGTAGCATGGCGCGTTTGAGCTACGAGCCGAACAAACAGAAGGAGAAGACTCCCATGCCCGAACTCGACCCCGTCGAGCGGGCGCAGACGTTCGAGGAGGTCGCGCTCGGCTACTCGGCCGAGGAGGCGGTTAACGAAGCGCGGCGCTGCACCCAGTGCCCCAGCAAGCCGTGCATGGCAGGCTGCCCGGTGGGCGTTCCCATTCCCAGTTTCATCGAGCAGGTGGCGCTCGGTAATTTTGCGCGCGCTTACGCTCTCGTGAAAAGTGCGAACTCGCTGCCGGCCATCTGCGGGCGCGTATGCCCTCAAGAGTCGCAGTGCGAGAAAAGGTGCACGCGCGGCAAGCAGGGCGAACCGGTGGGCATCGGGCGCTTGGAGCGTTTCACGTCAGATTGGGCGTTCGAGCATCCCGAAGAAGCTGCCATTGCCATTGAAGAGCTGCGCGAGCAACGGGCAGCTGGCGCTGCCGATGCAAGCCTTCAGACGGATGCAGGCGCGTCCTCATCCGACGATGCGGCGATGGACGATGCGAACGCCGTCTTTCCTGACGTCGATCTTTCCGGCAAGAGCGTTGCGGTGGTGGGATCGGGCCCAGCGTCGCTGACGTGTGCAGGCGAGCTTGCCAAGCGCGGGTGCAGCGTCACGATGTTCGAGGCATTGCACAAGCTGGGCGGCGTATTGACGTACGGTATTCCCGAATTCCGCCTACCGAAAGATCTTGTGGCACGCGAAACGTCCAAGTTGGGGGATCTCGGCGTCACGTTTGCGGTGAACTCCGTCGTAGGCAAACTCTACGATATAGACGAGCTTTTGGAGGAGCGCGGATTCGACGCTGTCTTCGTGGGCACCGGCGCCGGCTTGCCCAGCTATCTGAACATCGAGGGCGAGGGCCTGAACGGCGTTTCGGTTGCGAGCGAGCTGCTCACGCGTGTGAACCTGATGAAAGCCTATCGGTTCCCCGCCTATGATACGCCCGTGTACGCGGGAAAGAAGTGCGTCGTGGTGGGCGGCGGCAACGTGGCGATGGACGCAGCACGCACGGCGAGGCGTCTGGGCGCCGACGTGTGCGTGGTCTACCGTCGCGGACGCGAGGAGATGCCGGCCCGTGCGGAGGAGATCCACCATGCCGAGCAGGAGGGGATTGAGTTCAAGCTGCTGACGAATCCCACGCGCATCCTTGGCGATGAGAACGGATGGGTGTCGGGCGTGGAGTGCGTGCGTATGGAGTTGGGCGAGCCGGATGCGAGCGGGCGGCGGCGTCCCAAGCCTGTTGAAGGCAGCGAGTTCGTCATCGACATCGACATGCTCGTGATCGCTGCGGGATCGAAGACGAATCCGCTCATCGCGAACACGACGCCCGGGCTTGACGTGACGACGCGCAGCCTGATCGTGGCCGACGAACGTACGTGCGCCACGTCGAAACCGGGCGTATTCGCCGGGGGCGATGCCGTGATCGGCGCGGCGACGGTTATTCTCGCCATGGGCGCCGGCAAGCGCGCAGCGGCGGGCATCGCCGAGTATCTGGCCCCGTCGGCTTAATGGCTGTCGGGACGCGTCGTCGCTGCTTGGAGGCCGCCCATGTCGTTCGACCCGATTGCGTATATCAATGAGCCCCGGTGGCAGGAATCGCGCCTCGGGCTTGATCGCATCCGCGTGCTGCTGGAGCGCCTTGACCGGCCGCAGGATCGACTGAGGTTCGTCCACGTTGCCGGCACGAACGGCAAGGGTTCCGTTTGCGCCTACCTGGCCTCGGTTCTGCAGATGGCGGGGTACCGGACGGGTTTGTTCACAAGCCCGTTCATTGAAAGGTTCGAAGAGCGCATCCGCGTGGACGGGGCCGATATTCCGCGCGACGAGCTGACCGCTGCGACATGCGCCGTCAAGGAGCAGGCCGAGGCGCTCGCGGCCGAGACAGGCGATCACCCTACAGAATTCGAGTTGATGACGGCCGTTGCGCTCGTGCACTTCGCGCAGGCGGCGTGCGATATCGTGGTGCTTGAAGTAGGGTTGGGTGGACGGCTGGACTCGACGAACGTCATTGAGCCTCCGGAGGCGTCGGTTATCGTGCGCATCGGGCGCGACCATACGGCGCTTCTGGGCAACACGCTTGCGGCCATTGCATCCGAGAAGGCGGGCATCGTGAAGCCGGGTGCTCCGGTCGTTTCATGGCCGCAGGAGCCCGAGGCGATGGCCGTGATCGAGCGCGCCGCCGAAGCGTGCGGCGATGCGCTTGTGGTGCCGGACTTTTCGGAGCTTCGCGTGGGCTCTGCCAGGCCTGCAGGTGCCGCGACGCAGGGCGCGCTCGTCCGCCCGTTCTCCTACAAGCGCTTCGCCGACTTGAGCACGCACTTGTTGGGCGGCTATCAGCCGGCTAATGCCGCGCTTGCTATTGAGACGATCGAGGTGCTCCGTACGCGCGGATGGAGCATCTCCGACGAGGCGTTGCGCACGGGGATCGCACAGGCGCGCTGGCCCGGGCGCTTCGAAGTGGTCGATAGCGGTCCCAACCGACCGACGATCGTCGTTGACGGCGGCCATAACCCCCAAGGCGCGCACGCATTGGCCTCGTCGTTGGAAGACATGTTTCCCGGCGCAAGACCCGTGTTCGTGATCGGTGTGCTCGAAGACAAAGATTATCCGGCTATGCTGGAGGCCGTGATCGCGCTCGGAAGCGCGTTCGTGGCGGTAGCTCCCGACAGCCCTCGCGCTCTTTCGGCCGATCGCTTGGCCAGGGCTATCCGCTGGGCCGGACAGGATCTGCTCGGTTGTTCGGCGTGCGTGAAGCCTGTGGTCGCTCAGGATATGAACGACGCGCTGCGCCGTGCCTGCGAACTCGCCGGTTCTGACGGTGTCGTGTGCGTTTTCGGGAGCCTTTACAGCGTCGGCGCAGCCAAGCGAGCGATCGCCGCTATGAACCGAGACTGACCTGCGGCGCTTCGGCGATTCGATCAGTCCATCGAGAGCGCATCGTAGAGCCTACGCGGAATGACGACGGCCAGCCTTGCAGCGGCCTCCTTCGGCGGCGGTGCCGTGCCGAGCCGGTACCATTCGGTAAGGATCTCGGTTTCCGTCTTCACCCAGGTGTCGATGCAGAACATCAGCTCGTCGTCTATATCCGCCTTCCGGTAGTCCTGCAGCGTCTCGACGAGCACGCGCTTGCGGTAGTGGGGCATGATGTTACGGTCTGCAGGCGAGTTGAGCGTGTACTGGGTGGCCGCCTCGAAGAACTTTTTCTCCAGGGAGAGCAACCGGATGTGGTGGAAATAGCCTGTCTCCCAATCGATGGTCCTGCCCACTTCGATGAGGTAGAACTGGTGGACGTGGATGGGCCACCACCAATGCAGGCTGTACTTGCTGTCGAAATGCCGATAGAACGTCTGTCGCGATATGCCGGCCCTCTCGCAGAGCTCGCCTACGGTGATATGGTCGAGCGAGCGGTCGACCGCGTGCATGATCCTCAGTTTGATCTGCACGTCCTCGCTGTCAAGAAGCCCCTTGTGCTCCCAGTCTTCCCGTGCCATGAACCCCTCCCTCCGCATCGTCGTGCGGACCCCCCCTACAGTAGTATAGCCCGCGTGCGCCGATGCTGCACGCGCCGCCGCGCAGGGCGCCC
>JABLTR010066890.1_pt1 | contig 10639 bp, 12 predicted proteins | sample 7160071 | NCBI WGS metagenome assembly JABLTR01 (sample SAMN14651230, study PRJNA627086) | human gut metagenome | isolation source: feces | host: Homo sapiens
GTACCTTGAAGGATGACGGTTATGAGGCGATTGCCATGCATCCTCTGGGCGCGGCGGACTGGAATCGGGATGACGTGTATCGGTATCTGGGTTTTACGTCTTTTACCACGCTGGAAGATCTGGATCAGGAGGAGGAAAATTTTGTCCGGGGAAATTACAGCGACCAGGCGGATTTCGCGTGGATCGTCGACCGGTATGAGCAGAAGGAGGAGGGGGAGCCCTTTTTCCTCTTCAATGTGACCATGCAAAATCACGGCGGTTACGGCCAGGAGACTCTGGACGGAAACTGGCAGGTGTCCACGGATTTATCTGCGATTGGGGACTATCCCCAGGCGGAACTGTTTCTCTCCCTGATGAAGGAGACGGACCAGGCCATCGAGGAGCTGGTTACCTTTTTTTCCCAGGTGGAGGAGCCGACGATCATCTGTATCTACGGGGATCATCAGCCGGATCTCCAGGACGATTTTCTCGATGTGCTCTACGGGGAGCCGGAGAGCGAAGTATCCCACCAGGAACGGCAGAAAAAATATACGACGCCCTTTGTCATCTGGGCAAATTATGATATCGAGGAGACCACGATCGACAAGATGAGCGCCAACTATCTGGGGCCGATGCTGTTGCGGTACGCGAATGTAGACATGTCGGCCTATGACACGTTTCTGCTGGATCTCTATGAGAACTATCCGGTTATCGCCTCCACCGGCATCTATGACGCCCAGGGAAATTTCTATGACAATGAGGAGGAGGCAGACAGCGAACGGATCGACCTTTACCAGAAACTGCAGTATTACCAGATGAAGGATGCCAAATAGATGCCGGCGGCGGTAACGCCCAGGACACCGGTTTTTACAGCGCCGCCGTCATAGCCATCCCGTCAGCGGAAACGCTTACAGCGCCGCTGTCAGCAGAATGCTCCAGATGGGAATTGTTACCATGGAAAGAATCGTGGAGGCCACCACGAGCCGGGTGGCGAAAATCTCGTCGGCGTGGTACTTGGAGGCCAGGATGCTGGTGGTTGCGCCGGCGGGCATTCCGGTCAGAATCACGCAGACGCCGGTGACCAGCGCCGGAACCTTCAGCAGCAGGCAGACGGCGTAGAGGGCCACGGGCATCACGATCAGCCGCAGCAGGCTGTAGGCCAGAACTTCTCTGTCGAAAAGACCGAAGATATTGGCGTCCGCCAGAATCATGCCGATGACCATCATGGACAGGGCGGTGTTGCAGTTGCCGATGGTGGTAATGGTGTTTTCCGCCACGGCGGGGAGCTGCCACTGGGTCAGCATCAGGATCAGGCCCACAAAGCAGGCGATGATGCAGGGGTGGGTGGCGACTTTTTTCAGCGTTCCCTTCCAGTCGGTGCTCTGGGTGTAGATGGCGATACCGGAGGACCACATCATGATCCGCATGGGGATCAGGAAAATGCTGGCCATGGCAAGACCGATGGAGCCAAAAACCCCTTCCGCCACAGGATTTCCCAGAAAGCCGGCGTTGGAGCAGATGACGCCGTACTGGAGGCTCATGCGGTGGCCCACTTCCTTTTTTCCGTAAAGAATTTTTCCGATGATGACGCTGCAGATCTGGATGACGATGGAGATGATCAGTACCAGAGCAAACTGCCGGAGAATCTGATGGTCAAAATCGATCAGGAAGGATTTGACAATGTTGCAGGGCAGCACCAGGTTGATGACCAGATCGTTGATGTTCTTCTGTCCGGTGGGGCTGATAATGCCGATCTTTTTGATCAATGCTCCGATGAGGATCAAAAGGAGCATGGTAATCTGCAGTACAAGTACGTCGCTCATGATGTATGCCTCTTTTCTGTAAAATCTCGGTCAGGCGCCGCCGCTCAGTTTGCTGTACAGGCTGGAGAGGGAGATGCCGAGCTGTTTGGCAGCCTCTTTCTTGCCGGTCAGATCGTGACCGTAGAGATCCAGCGCCTTATCGATTTCTCTTCGCTCAAATTGCTGCACCTTTTCCTTTAAGGTCCGACCCTGGTTTTCCTCCTGCTGGCGGGAGATGTCCAGTGTGGTCACGATGGAGATGGTAACGCTTAATTCTCCCTGATCAAACAGCGGATAAATATTGACAAAATATTCTTGGGATCCCTCCCGCCGGAAAAATCCCTCCAGCGGCTGCTCGCTGTGGAGTACGTCCGGCACGCGGGAATGGGGACGAAGTTTTTTGACTGGCGTTCCCCGGACATCGGCAAGACTGCGGCCGATCATCCGGCCGTAGGCCTCGTTAAAGTATACGATGCGGCCCATCCGGTCGCAGATCAGGATACCCTGTTGTATGGACTGAAAAATGGAATTCGCTTTCATGAATCCCATTATAATACAATCGGTCAAGGATGGGGAGATTATTTCCAGAATTTTGGAATAAGTTGCAAGAAGTATCACAATAAGAGTATAATGTTTTCATATATCGACGCTGATTTTTTGAGTTCTCCCCGAGGGGGGAGCGGCGAAGAGAAAGTGGGAAGAGAGGAAAGAAAAAATGGAGAAAGATTTCGAAGAAGAACAAAAAAAGCAGAAGAGAAAGGCCTGGCTCTCCTTTGCCACATTGATCGGCCTTATGGTTGTGCTGCTGGTAGGAGCGGCTTTCGTGAACCGGTATCTGTTTTATGCCGTGATTGTCATCTACGTATTGATGGTCGTCTATGTGGCCGTACAGTCCGGCACCAACTATGTGGGACCGTTGAAAGTGCTGGCGATAACAGTTATCCGCAGACAGTATAAGCCGGAGAAACGCAAGGGAGAGATTGTCTTTTACGGCGCCAGTAATTTTACCTACTGGAGTACCATGGAAGAGGATATCGCCGGATTTAAGGTGCAGAACCACGGTTTTGGCGGAAGCGATGACGCGGGCCTGATGAAATACGCGGAGAAGCTTCTCTATCCCTATGACCCGAAGATCGTGGTGTTCCAGACCGGTTCCAACGATTACGTCCATGTGGATGGCAGCGATGAGGAGAAGATCGCTTTCTGCATGAAGCGGAAAAAGGAAATGTTTGAAACGTTTCACAAGAGACTGCCCAAGGCAAAATTTCTGGTCTTGGCGGGTATTCTGCTTCCGGGCAGAAGCCAGTATCTGGAGCTGACAAAGGAAATCAACCGTCAGCTGAGAGAGCTCTGTGAGAGCAACGACTATATGACCTATGTGGATGCGGAGGATATGACCTATCAGAACGGCAGCTTTGACAAGAGTCTCTTCCAGGAGGACAAGATTCATCTGACGCCGGAGGCGCGGGTGCGCTGGGCTGAGGAATACATTATTCCGGCTCTTGAGACCGCGGTAGCGGAACTGGGAGCGGAAGGCGAGAGCCTGCGGAAAGAGGCGGCGCCGGAAACGGAGCAGGAGAAGAAGGCCTGAATGTGCAGATGAGAAGGGAGCAGCGGTTTTTCGGCTGCTCCTTTTTGATTTGGTTTCTCTTTGGTTGTTCTTATTTATGCCGCGGCGGAATTTGTATTTGCACCCGGGGAAAGCGCAAGGCCTCTCCCGGAGAAGAGGGACACTGCGGCGGAACGGAAGATGCCGGGGAATTCCGGTCAATGACGCGCCCGGTCCTTCAGGCCGTCGATCATGGCATTGACGGCTTTTTCAATGTTCTTTCCATCCATATCGATGGTAATGTCCGCGTACTTTTCATAGAGGACACACCGTTCCCGGTACAGATCTTCCAGCGTCTGTCCTTTTCTGTGTACGACACCTCGGGCGTCCAAATCTCCCAGCCTGCGGGTCAGTTCCCTGTAGCTGATTTTCAGATAGACGATGGCGCCGATCTGATGAAAATGGGCCATGGCGTCCGCACCGTAAATCACGCTGCCGCCGGTGGCGATGACCGTGGGATGGCTCACGGTAATTTCACTGTTGATGCGATTTTCCAAAGCGTTGAAGCCGTCGATGCCCTCGGCGGCAATGATTTCGCTCAGGCGTTTTTTCGTCTGCTTCTGGATGACCAGGTCGGAATCCAGAAAATCATAGCCGAGAACTTTGGCCAGAATGACGCCTGCAGTGCTCTTGCCCACGCCGGGCATGCCGATCAGAATGACGTTGTCTTTGGAGGGATCTTTGGTGTGTTCCATAGCGGGAGGTTTCCTTTCTTTTGCATTTATATCTGGCGCTTACTTCGTTCCGAAAATCCGATCGCCGGCGTCGCCGAGACCGGGGCAGATGTAGGCCTGGCCGTTTAATTCCCGATCCATGTGGCCGATGTAAATCTGGATATCGGGATGGTCTTTTCGCAGGCGCTTCAGTCCTTCTGGCGCGGCGATGATGCACATGAATTTGATTTTTTTGCCGCCGTGCTGTTTGATGAAGGTCCCGGCCTCGGACGCGGAGCCGCCGGTGGCCAGCATGGGATCTACCACAAGGATGGTCCGCTGATCGATGGGCTCCGGCAGTTTACAGTAGTACTCGTGGGGCTCGTGGGTAACCGGATCCCGGTAGAGGCCGATGTGTCCGACTTTGGCGGAGGGAACCAGCTGCAGAATACCGCCAACCATGCCGAGTCCCGCCCGCAGGATCGGAACCACAGCCATCTTTTTGCCGGCGATCATCGGCGTCTCACAGGTCTCGATGGGCGTCTCCACGGTAACATTTTCCGTGGGGAGATCCCGCAGCGCCTCAAAGCCCATGAGCATGGCGATCTCCTCCACAAGCGTGCGGAATTCGTTGGTGCCGGTGTTCTTGTCGCGCAGCATGGATATTTTGTGCTGGATCAGGGGATGATCCATGATTTTTACGTTTTCCATGTTTTCCATATGTTCCATAGTTTACCCTCTCCTGTCTTTCGTTTTCCGATGTTTTTTTCAGGCCGATCGCGATATCTTTTTAAATTGTAGGGGATTCTTCGGCGGAAGTCAACCGGGTTGTTGCGCCTGAAAATTCGTGGTAAACTGAGGGGAGAACAGCGTCGGATTCGGGCGAACGACCCTGCCTTTGTACATCGACGCTGGCGGTTACAGGAGAGAGACGAACATGTGCGGACGTTATTATATTGATGATACGACGGCCAGAGAGGTAGAAAAAGCGGTAGGCCGGCTGGATGGAAAACTGGACATGACCTGCGGGGATGTGCTGCCCTCCCAGGGGGTTGCGGTGCTTCGAAATCAGAGGGGACGGCTGACAGCGGATGTGATGACCTGGGGCTTTCCGGGGATCGATAAGGGAAAACTGCTGATCAACGCCCGGGCGGAGAGTGCTCTGGAAAAGAAAACATTCCGGGAGAGTATGCTTCACAGACGCTGTATTATCCCGGCCCGGGGATTTTACGAGTGGGACAGGAACCGGACGAAAATTTCGTACGAGCGAAAGGATGCTCCGGTGCTGTTCATGGCGGGATGTTATGATCTGTACGAGGATGAGGAGCGGTTTGTGATTCTGACGACGGAGGCAAATCCTTCGGTTTCTCCGGTGCACGAGCGGATGCCGCTGATTCTGGAGCCCCGGGAACTGCGAAACTGGGTGTTGGACGACGGAGCAGTCGAACCGCTTTTGCAGAAGACGCCGGTACTTCTGGATGCCTTTACAGAGTATGAACAGATGAGTCTGTTTTAAGGGTAAATAAAATCATGAGAATGAGTCAGGAGAGGATTTGCCATGCGATATCTGAGAGAATGGGATTCCCCGTTGGGGAAGATCCGGCTGGCCAGCGACGGGGAACATCTGACCGGGCTGTGGTTCGCGGGACAGAAGTATGACTATCGTTTGCAGCCGGAGGATGTGGTTTTGCCGGGGGAGCCGGGCGCGGATCAAACTGTAGGTAAAGGGATAGATGAATGTGCTGATGAGAGTGCGGACACGGGTCGGAATGGTAAACTGGACGCGGAGCAGATAGCGGATAACGGTGTGGAGGGAGCGTCTTACATCTTTGATCGCACACAGGAGTGGCTGGAACGCTATTTTGCCGGGAAAAAACCATCTCCCGAAGAGCTGCCGCTGCGCCCGGAGGGCACCGTTTTCCGGCAGATGGTGTGGAGGGAGCTTTTGCATATTCCTTACGGACAGGTTACTACCTACGGTTCCCTGGCAAAGGCAGTTGCCAGAGAGATGGGAAGAGAGACCATGTCCGCCCAGGCGGTGGGACAAGCTGTGGGGCACAATCCGATTTCCATTATCATTCCCTGTCACAGAGTAGTAGGGGCCAACGGCAGCCTGACCGGATACGCGGGCGGACTGGACAGGAAAATCCGGTTGCTGGAGCTGGAGAAGCCAGAGAACGCGAAGTAAGAGAGGGCAGATGCGGTCTTGCCTTTTCCGAGGCGCTCCCTTATAATGAAGAAAGCAAAAAGCGACAGAGACAGAAAACGGAGGATAAATATGGAACGAGAGAAGGTCATCGTCATCGATTTTGGCGGACAGTACAACCAGCTTGTGGCCCGGCGTGTCCGGGAATGCAACGTGTACTGTGAGATTTATTCCTACAAGACCGACCTGGAAAAGATCAAGGAGATGAACCCTAAGGGCATTATTTTAACTGGCGGCCCCAACAGTTGTTACGAGGAAGGGGCGGCTACCTGCAGCCCGGAGCTCTTTGAACTGGGCATCCCGGTGCTGGGCCTCTGCTATGGCGCGCAGCTGATGATGCATGTGTTGGGCGGAAAGGTGGAGAAGGCTCCGGTGCGGGAGTACGGCAAAACGGATGTGACGGTGGACACCTCATCGCCGCTGTTTACGGATGTCTCGGAGCACACGGTATGCTGGATGAGCCATTTTGATTATATTTCCCGTCCGGCGGACGGTTTCCGCGTCTGCGCGCACACGGCGGACTGCCCGGTAGCGGCTGCGGAAAATGTGGAGAAAAACCTTTACGCGATCCAGTTCCATCCCGAGGTGTTGCACACGGTGGAGGGGACGAAGATGCTCCACAATTTTGTGCGGGGGATCTGCGGCTGCGCGGGAACCTGGAGAATGGATTCCTTTGTGGAGCAGTCCATTCAGTCTATCCGTGAGGAAGTGGGCGATGGAAAAGTGCTCTGCGCCCTGTCCGGCGGCGTGGATTCCTCGGTGGCAGCAGTGCTCCTGTCAAAGGCCATCGGCAAACAGCTGACCTGCGTTTTCGTGGATCACGGCCTGCTGCGCAAGAATGAGGGCGACGAGGTGGAGGCGGTCTTCGGACCGGAAGGCCCCTACGATCTGAACTTTATCCGTGTCAACGCGCAGGAACGCTATTATAGCAAGCTGGCGGGCGTGACCGAGCCGGAGGAGAAGCGGAAGATCATCGGCGAGGAGTTTATCCGCGTCTTTGAGGAGGAAGCAAAGAAAATCGGAAAAGTGGATTTCCTGGTGCAGGGAACCATTTACCCGGATGTGGTGGAGAGCGGTCTCGGCGGGGAGTCGGCGGTCATCAAATCCCACCACAATGTGGGCGGTCTCCCGGAGCATGTGGATTTCAAGGAGATCATCGAGCCGTTGCGGGATCTGTTCAAGGATGAGGTGCGAAAAGTCGGCCTGGAGCTGGGGATTCCCGAGTATCTGGTATTCCGCCAGCCCTTCCCGGGACCGGGACTCGGCATTCGTATCATCGGCGAGGTGACGGCTGAGAAGGTGCGCATCGTGCAGGACGCGGACGCCATCTACCGCGAGGAGATTGCCAATGCCGGTCTGGATCGGAGCATCGGCCAGTATTTTGCAGCGCTGACCAACATGCGCTAGGTAGGCGTTATGGGCGACGAGCGGACCTACGACTATGCTGTGGCGCTGCGGGCAGTCAACACCATCGATTTCATGACCGCCGAGGCGGCGGAGATACCCTTTGAGGTGCTGCAGAAGGTCATGAGCCGGATCATCAACGAGGTCAAGGGCGTCAACCGCGTGATGTACGATCTGACCAGTAAGCCGCCCGGAACGATAGAGTTCGAATAAAACGAAGTACCGTAAAAACCCAGTATTTATGCGGGTTTGCGGCGTTTACAGAAGTCTTTTGATAACAATTTGATAACAGCCATACAAGATCCATTATTCTTGCAATCCGGTGGTTTATGGGTTACAGAATGATTGACAAGCGGTTGTGTGGCAAAAGAAATCCATATTAGAAAGCCCTTAGCTGTGGGTAGTAACTCATAGCTAAGGGCTTTTTGTCGTTCTTTCAACTTGCTTTAAAGAGAAAGGAAATTATTCAATGATTTTTCGGTTGCCAAAATACTGTGTCAAAATTAAAACTAAAGCGATGCAGGCAAGCAGTCCATCTTGTATGCCAAATGGAAGCATAAACATCATCAATATCATAGTAACAACACAGTTTATTACGGAAAGGGCGAGTCCCCACATTCTATTTTTTAGAAGTCCTATAGCACCGATGATTCGCATAACACCGAAAATCGCACCCATAAATAAAATCATATATAGGTTGTCTTGGAAATATTGGAGCTTAAAAGAAAAATATTGTCCGATGTCAAATTTGCCAGAACCCAAAATTAGCGCAGGAAGGGCACATAAAACACCACCGATTTCCATAAATCCACCGTGAATTATCATTAACCAAGCAGCTATTTTATATCGTTTCATGCTGTAACCTCCTGCTGACTCTATTTTAACTTATCTTTGAATACTTCGACTAATGCGTCGCTTAATTCCTGCGAAGGAACTTTCGCCCAGATTTGTGTGGTATCGTATTTCGGATAGTAGTAACGCCAGCGGGCATAATCATCCTTGCTGATTTCACCGGCAGAGAGCTTGTCCGCCTGCTCTTTCCAAGCATAGAGCATTTGCAGCAGCTCGTAAGCCTCTTTGCCCTTGTCCTTATTGACTTTCAGGCAAACCTCTCCGGCTGTTTCGCTGACGGTCAGCCCATAAACATCTTCAAGGGTAAATAAGGTGTGCATAAGACCGATCTGACTGTCAATGTCAGGAACATCAAGAGCCTGCGGGGAAACATCAAGCGCCTGCGCCAGTGCAGCCGTTAAATCCGCCTTCGGTTTGCGGGAGCCGGTTTCATATTGCGCCAAGCGCACATCGGCGCTCCTTTCGGGAAAGCCGACAGCCGTACCAAGATATTTTTGCGTCATACCACGCAGAAGCCTGAAAAAATGGATTCTCTCACCAATCGCCATAGTGTTTACACTCCTTGCTTATGTATCTGCAACCAGTATAAGAACCTGTCAAGCGCCGGGTAGTATTTTCTGCGAAAATCTCCACCCTCTCCTGCTTGACAGAACCTTGAACTGGTCGTCAATTCATTCTACGACCAGTATAGCAGATATGTTTAGTGAAAGTCAAGAGAAAATAAAACAAAAAAGTTTAATATTTTCTCCAAAACCGCTTGACAAAAGCAAATATGCTTAGTATAATGAAAAAGCATTAAGCAAATAAGCTTAATAAAATATCCGTCGTGTGTCACGGTAATGGCACATCCGCCCGGGCGAATCGGAAGGCGGCAAGAAAGTATTCCGACACGAAATAAATGAATTTGAAAAACAGAAGGGAAGGTGATGTATATGGAAAACCGGTTTATCCGTGCCGATGATGTGGCGCAGGAACTCAATGTATCCAAGCCCTATGCCTATAAGATCATCAGGAAGCTGAACGAGGAGCTGAAAGCAAAGGGATTTATTACGATTGCGGGACGTGTCAACCGCCAGTATTTTTATGAAAGGCTCTACGGAGCCGGAAAGGAGAAGGAATAATGCCGGTATTCAAAAATGAGGACAATGGTACTTGGTATGTGATGGCAAGGTATGTGAACTGGAAAGGCGAGCGTAAGCAGAAATGCAAGCGTGGCTTTGCCACAAAGAAAGAAGCACAGGAATGGGAGCGAATGTTCCAGTTACAGAATTCCTCTGACCTTGATATGAGCTTTGAGGCTTTCACAGAGCTGTATATCCGAGATGTGAAAAATCGCCTGAAGGAAAACACCTGGCTGACGAAGGAGCATATTATCCGCACAAAGATACTGCCCTTTTTCGGTAAGCTGAAAATCAGCGAGATTTCCACAAAGGAGATCATCACTTGGCAGAATGAAATGCTTGCCTATCGTGACGAGAAGAAAAAACCGTACTCACAGACTTATCTGAAGACGCTGCACAATCAGCTTTCCGCTATCTTCAACCATGCTGTGCGTTACTACGAGCTGCGTTCCAATCCCGCCGCAAAGGTGGGAAATATGGGAAGCGAGGAACACAGGGAAATGCTGTTCTGGACGAAAGAGGAATACAAGAAGTTTGCCTTTGAGATGATGGACAAGCCCGTTTCCTTTTACGCCTTTGAAATGCTCTACTGGTGCGGTATCCGTGAGGGCGAGCTGCTGGCGCTGACTCCTTCGGACTTCGACTTTGACAAGGAAACGGTCACGATCAACAAATCCTATCAGCGTTTGCACGGGGAAGATGTGATTACTACGCCGAAAACAAAGAAAAGCAACCGTACCATTAAAATGCCGCATTTTCTCTGTGAGGAAATGCAGGAATATCTCGGTATGCTCTACGGACTCAAAAAGAAAGACCGTATCTTTACAGTAACGAAAAGCTATCTTCATCACGAGATGGACAGAGGTGCAAAAGCCGCAGGCGTGAAGCGTATCCGTATTCATGACCTTCGTCACAGCCATATCAGTTTGCTGATCGATATGGGATTTTCGGCGGTGGCGATTGCAGACCGTGTAGGACATGAAAGTATTGAAATCACTTATCAGTACGCCCAC
>JABLTR010072619.1_pt1 | contig 10628 bp, 8 predicted proteins | sample 7160071 | NCBI WGS metagenome assembly JABLTR01 (sample SAMN14651230, study PRJNA627086) | human gut metagenome | isolation source: feces | host: Homo sapiens
GCCTGGACCGGCGGACTCCGATGCCCCGGCGGCTCCGGAGAGCACCGGCGACAGTGCCCCCTCGGAGGCGGTCAACGACGCCGGCGACAGCGATCCCGGGGACGAGAAGAACTGATCCTGTGATCTGATTCCCCACGGCGGTTGCGTCCCAACACCCCAAGTAAAGACCGCGCCGCAGCGACTTCGTTCGCTGCGGCGCGTATTTTCTTTGCCGGTGGATCTTCTCGCTCGGCAAATAATTGGATTTTATGAAAGAGGCATCCCCCACGGGGATGCCTCTTTTGCGGTAAATGCCGGAACAGCTGTCTCACAGGTCTTTCATGCATCTTCGGCGTAATCAGACACTTTCAAAAAATGAACGCGTTTGCTAAAAAGCTGATTGTCCGATCTGTGGTCACACGCCTTCCTCCAGAACGCATCTGACGCCGGGCCACAGCCGCGCCGCCTCCTCTTCCACAGCCCAGCGCAGGTGATCCGGCAGGGGGCGGAACAGTGTGGCGGTGACAGTGCGTCCCCTCCGCTGCCAGCGCCCCGCCACTTGGCCCTCCAGCAGCAGGGCGGGGCGGACGATGCCCGATCGGGTAAAGATGTCCCGCAGGTATTTCGGCGGAAGGAACAGGCTCTCTGTTTTTTCGTACCCCAGCATCAGTGGGTCAAACCCCGCCAGAAATAGACAGTCGGGTATGCTGTCTCCGGCGCATGCCCGGTCAAAATAAAAGTACGTTCTGCCGTTCCAACGGGCGCTTTGCAGGGATAGCTCCGACAGCCAGGAGCCGACCTGTTTTTGCGTCGTGCCGAAGAAATAGGCTGCGTCCTTTCCTGTGGCGGGGCCGTAATGGGCAAAGTAGCGCCGGGCGAGCTCCAGCTCCGCCTCCCGCTGCTCCATGGGCACAAAGGGCGGACAGCGCCGGAAGGCCTTTCGCTGCTGCGCCTGGTGACACAGCAGCCCCGCCTCGCACAAGGCGCGGATCAGTCCGCCCCAGGGATCAAAGAGAGATTCCTCCTCCCCCTGGGACATTCCCGCCCGACGGCAGACCTCTTTGAGGGCCTCCCGCTCTTCCACGCCCTGGGCCACGCTGTCTAAAATCAGGGCGGCAAATTTTTGCTTGCGGGAGCCGCTGATTCGCTCGTCTCCATTCATCGTGTCCTGGGGGCGGAGAAAACGGGAGCGTCCCCGGTGGAGGAACAGGGGCAGATCCCGCTCCGGAAACAGGTGCAGCGTCCCCCGCACCGTCCAGCTCTTCACCAGACCCGCGGTATCGGCATTTCCGCCGCAGCGGATGGCCAGAGCGTGGAGGGCATTGGAGAAAAACTGGGCCTGAAGGCCGCACAGCGCTCCGGCCACGTCCAGCGGCCGGCCGGGCGAAAGCAGCTGCTGCCCTGACAGCCGACGGACTTTGATCTCTTCCGCCGTCATGTCTGCGTTCACCTCCCGGCCCTCTATCGCATCTGCCCCCGGATCTCGCCCTCGTGGCGAAGGCACCAGGCGTAGCCCTGCTCCATGAATTCTCCGATGGGCAGGGAGCGGTACATCTGCCCCATGGTGTCCAGGACGGGAGTTCCCTCCACCGTCATGGTGTAAAAGTAGTCATAGACGCACCCGTCCCGGTAGGGGTTGAGGGCGGACAACCGCCTGTCGCCCAGGATGGGGGCCGCCGCCATCTCGCTGAACACCCATTTCAGGCTGGGGGACTCGTACTCCGCCGGGGTGTCCCCAAACCGGTTTTGCCAGAGGTGAAACCACAGGAAATGGGTCATCTCGTGGAGAGACATGCCCAGCGCGCCCTGGGGGCTGTTGAGGTAGAACAGGTCGAAGGCGTGCTCCTCCAGATACCGGGGACAGATGGGGTTCAGGGTGATGTTTACGGTCAGGCCGTTGAACAGCACACGGGTGTCCAACCCGAAGGCGTCGGAGAAGGCCTCCTCCACCTGGGGGCGGTTTTCCTTCCAGCAGGCCTGGTAAGCCGCCCGCTTTTTCCCGATCAGCGCCCGGTTTTCCCGGTAGACGGCCCCCAGCCCCTCCCGCAGATAGGCCGGGCGGGCGCCCGCCTCCAGTGCGTCAAAGTGCGCCCGGTCCAGCTGGGGGTAGAACAGGAACAGGCCGTCCCGCCAGTAGTCGCTCATCCCCTCGGCCTGGAAGTCCAGAATGTGGGCCAGGCTGTACTCCAGCCCCGGATCCTGAAAGGTCAAGTCCATGTCTGTGCTCCTGTATGCTCTGCCGCGGTCGCTCAGATCACGATGCCCCCGTTGGGGGCGATGACCTGGCCGGTGATGTACTCCGATCCGTCGGAGCACAGATAGCGCACGCACCGGACCACCTCGTATGGAATGCCCACCCGGCCCAGAGGGATATCCTCCGCCAGGGCCTGGAGATCCGAGCGGGAGAGGTGGCCGTTCATCTCGGTGTCAATCACCCCGGGAGAGACACAGTTGACGCGAATGCCGGAGGGGCCCACCTCTTTGGCCAGGGCCTTGGTGAAGGCGATGACCGCCCCTTTGGCGGCGGAATAGGCCACCTCACAGCTGCCCCCCACCTGGCCCCACATGGAGCCGATGGTGACAATGGCCCCCTTCTGCCGGCGGATAAAGTGGGGCAGGGCGGCCCGGACGGTGTAGAATACCCCGTCCACGTTGACGGCAAACACCCGCCGCCAGTCCAGATCAGAGACGTGGGTGATCACGTCCTGGGGCAGGGCGATGCCCGCGTTGCACACCAGGGCGTCGGGCTCGCCCAGCTCCCGGGCGGCCCGCTCCACAAAGCCCGCGGCCTGCTCCGGGTCTGACACGTCGGCCCGCATGGCCAGCACTCCGATTCCCCGCTGGGCCAGTTCATCCCGGAGCGCGGCGGCCTGTTCTTCGGAATGCAGGTAGCTGAAGGCCACATTCCAGCCTTTGTAGGCAAAGGTGTGGGCAATGGCGGCGCCGATGCCCCGGCTTCCTCCGGTGATGAATACGGTGCTCATAATTGATGAGTCCTCCTTTTGACGCATCCGGGCCGGGAACGGCCCCGGCTTTTCCAGTTGATAACCATTTTATCATATAAGCCCTGGGGGAACAAGGCAAAAGAGAAACAATTTTGAGCGATATGCCAAAAAACCTATAAATTAAAGCGGCTCTATTTGTGGGAAACGAAAATAATGTCTTGTAATCCTGCCAATGCTGATGTATAATGTGCCTAATGATGGATGAAAAGCGCAAGTTTTGCTTGTTTAATTCGCCATGAACCAACACAATAGTAAGGAGAGAAGCAAACCATGAGTTATTCCGTGCAAAACATCCGAAACGTCGCCCTGCTGGGCCATGGCGGCAACGGCAAGACCACCCTGGTGGAGAGCATGCTCTATTTGACCGGGGTGCTGGACCGCCAGGGCCGCACCACTGACGGCAACACCGTGTGCGATTACGACGCCGAAGAGATCAAGCGCCAGATCTCCATTTCCACCGCTCTGGCCCCTGTGGAGTACAACGGGTGCAAGATCAACGTTTTGGATACGCCGGGTAACTACGACTTCTCCGGCGAGGTTCAGGAGGCCCTCCGGGTGGCCGAGCTGGGCATCATTGTCTGCGACGCCAAGAGCGGCCTGAGCGTGGGCACCGAGCGGGCCTGGAAATACCTGAACCAGCACAAGCTGCCCCGTTTCATCTACATCTCCAAGATGGACGAGGACAACGGCGACTTCAACGGCGCCTTTGCCACCCTGCGGGAGCACTTCGGCCGCACCATCGCCCCGCTGGTGATCCCCATCTGGGACGAGAACAAGCACGTCACCGGCATTGTGGATATTGTCAACAAGCGGGCCTACACGCTGGTGGACGGCCAGCGCCAGGAGATCCCCGTCCCCGAGGACAAGGTCTCCGTGGTGGAGGAGCAGTATGAGGCCCTGATGGAGTCGGTGGCCGAGACCAGCGAGGAGTTCATGGAGAAGTTCTTCAGCGGCGAGAGCTTCACCTATGCGGAGATCATCCAGGGCCTGCGCACCGGCGTCAAGGACGGCAGCCTGGTCCCCGTGTTCTGCGGCAGCGCCCTCACCGGCCTGGGCACCATGGCCCTGATCAACGGTATCGTGGACCTGGCCCCCTCCCCCATGGACGCCCCCGCCCAGGTGGTCACCGATGAGGAGGGCGAGCCCGACAAGTTTGTCGTGGCCCCCGGCGCCATGCCCGCCGCCCTGGTGTTCAAGACCACTGCGGATCAGTATGGCAAGTACTCCTATGTGAAGGTGTACTCCGGTACGCTGACCGCCGACCTCTCCCTGATGGATGTCACCAGCGGCAGCACGGAAAAGCTGGGCCGGCTGTACACCATGCGGGGCAAGAAGGCCACCGAGGTCAAGGAGCTGACCTGCGGCGACATCGGCGCTATTGCCAAGATGGACCGGGTCAAAACCGGAGACACCCTCTGCGATACCCGCCGGGTCATCAAGTTTGAGGGCATTCCCTTTGCCGAGCCCAATTTCTCCAAGGCCATCGTCCCCAAGACCCGGGGCCAGGAGGACAAGGTGGCCGCCGGTCTCCAGCGCCTGAACGAGGAGGATCCCTCCTTCACCGTCACCAACAACGCCGAGACCCATCAGATGGTTATCACCGCTGCCGGCGACATCCAGATCGACGTGCTGGTGTCCAAGCTGAAGAGCCGCTTCGGCGTGGAAGCCACCCTGCAGGAGCCCCGGGTGGCCTATCGGGAGAAGATCCGCAAGACCGTCTCCAAGCAGGGCCGCCACAAGAAGCAGACCGGCGGCAGCGGCCAGTTCGGCGACGTTTGGATCCGCTTCGAGCCCTGTGACAGCGAGGATCTGGTCTTTGAGGAGGAGGTCTTTGGCGGCAGCGTGCCCAAGAACTTCTTCCCCGCGGTGGAGAAGGGCCTGCGGGAGGCCTGCCAGCACGGCGTGCTGGCGGGATATCCGGTGGTCAATCTGAAGGCTGTGCTCTATGATGGATCCTATCACCCGGTGGACTCCTCTGAAATCGCCTTCAAGACCGCGGCCCAGCTGGCCTACAAAGCGGCCCTGCCCGAGGCCAACCCGGTGATGATGGAGCCGGTGGGCGAGCTGCAGGTCACCGTTCCCGACAGCTACATGGGCGACGTCATCGGCGATCTGAACAAGCGCCGGGGCCGGGTCATGGGCATGAATCCCACCGAGAACGGCGAGCAGGTCATCGAGGCTGAGGTGCCCATGGCGGAGATGACCAACTATGCCATCGAGCTGCGGGCCATGACCCAGAGCCGGGGCACCTTCACCTTCCACTTCATCCGCTATGAGGACTGCCCCCCTGCCGCTCAGGCCAAGGCCATCGAGGAGGCCAAGGCCCTTCAGGCCGAGTAAGGGCTTATCCCGTGTTTTGCAGCCGCCGGAGTTTCTCCGGCGGCTCAGCGTGTCGAACAAGATCGACACGCTTCTCGAAAATGCAAGCATTTTCGAGAGGGGAAGCAGCCTGCTGCAGCGCACTCGCTACGCTCGCACGTTTGCAGGCTGAGAAGGCAAAATTCCGAGGCACATGTCCTCGGAATTTTGGAAATTTGACCTTATTTCGCCGTCTGCGTACGGCGAAACTCTGCCGAGGGCTTTTTCTTATGCAAGAGAATCTTCTTTTCTTGCATAGTTCTATCCTTTTTTGACAGACTGAGCCGCCGGAGTTTCTCCGGCGGCTGTTTTTTTGAAATCTGTCGAAATCTGGAAATATTCCAATGGAAAATTGTAGTTTTTTGACGCTTTTTCTTAACCAAGTTTTTATTTGACGCCTCATTCGGACAGAACTATAATACAATAGAAGAGATGTAATCTGATCAAGGGAGGCTGCTATGGAACAAGAGGTTCGTGCGCAAAAGAAAAAAATGATCATCTTAATCGTCGCCGTAGTGGCGGTGGTTCTGGTGGGCCTGACGCTGTTCTACTGCATTATGGCCCGGCACCAGCAGGGGCGCTTTCCGGCCAATACCACCATCAACGGCATCGATGTGAGCGGTATGACTGCGGAGCGGGCCAAAGATGAACTGGCCAATCAGGTGGAGTCCTACACTCTGACCATTGTGGAACGGGGAGATGCCACCGAGACCATCACGGCGGAGCAGATCGGACTGGTCTATGTGGACAACGGGGATGTGGACCGGCTGCTGGAGCAGTTTAACCCCTACCTGTGGCTCATCGACCGGTTCCGTTCCCATGAGCTCACCGCCGCCGCCGATGCCACGGTGGACACCGCCCAGGCCGAACAGGTGGTTCGGGGGCTGAACTGCTTCCGGGATTATACTCCGGTTCAGAATGCCCAGGTGGTGGACGACGGCACCCAGTTTGTGGTGCAGGAGGCGGTAGAGGGCACTCAGCTGGACACGGAGAAGGCGGTGAGCGCCATTGTCACCGCCTTGAGCAGCGGGGAGACAGAGATTGACCTGGACGCCCAGGGGCTCTATCTGGCGCCCACCGTATTCTCGGACGACGCGGATCTGGCCGCCACGGCGGAAAAGCTCAACGGATATCTCCAGGCCAATGTCACCTTTGACTTTGGGGATAACCGGATTGTCACGATCGACGCCGATGTGATCCGCACCTGGATCGCGGAGGATGAGAACGGAACGCTGGATCTGAACTACGACCTGGCCTATGACTTCGTCAAGACCCAGATTGCCTATAAGATTGATACCTTCGGCCTGACCCATGAAGTCACCACCCACAGCGGCGTGAAGGTCAAGCTCACCGGCGGCGACTACGGCTGGTGCCTGGCCCGGGGCGACACCACCGACAAGATTCTGGAGGCGGTTCGGGCCGGCGAAACGGTGGAGAACATGGAGGCGGAGTGGCAGTACAAGGGCATGAATATGGGGGTCGACGACATCGGCGGCACCTATATTGAGATCAGCATCTCCGAGCAGATGATGTGGTGCTATAAGGACTACGAGCTGATTGTGGAGACCCCGGTGGTCACCGGCAACCCCAACAACGGCAACGGCACCCCCTACGGCAGCGTCTGGGCCATCGACGGCATGGAGCGGGACGCGGTGCTGGGCACCATCGAGACCATGGGCTACGCCAGCCCGGTGAAATACTGGATCCCCTTCAACGGCAACGTGGGCGTCCATGACGCCGACGGCTGGCGCAGCAGCTACGGCGGGAACATCTATCTCACCAACGGCAGCCACGGCTGCGTCAACACGCCGGAGCCTGCGGCAAAAACCATCTACGAGACCGTCAGCATCGGCACCGCGGTGGTGGTCTACAACCTGGATGACCCGGCCACGGAGATCGTCAGCTGACCGCACCAATCCAAATGGCAGCAAAAAGGGCCGGCCCCGGCATTGCGCGGGGCTGGCCCTTTTGGGTCGGCTATGGTACAATGGTGCCAAAGCGATGGGAATGCGGGGAGGGAGACGGGTGATCACACGGGAAGAGGTGGACGGGCTGACATTGCTGCAGTCCTCGGAGGAGTTCCGGCTCACCCGGGACGCCCTGGCTTTGGCCCGCTTTGCCACCCTGCACAGGGGGGACCGGGTGTGTGACCTGGGGTGCGGGGTGGGCAATCTGCTCATCCCCCTGGCCGCCCGGTCGGACGGGCTGACGCTGGATGGCGTGGAGCTGCGGGAGGCCGCCGCCGCCCTGTGCCGGGAAAATCTGGCCTGCAACGGCCTGGCCGGTACGGTTGTCACCGGGGATTTGAATGACCGCCACCCGGCGCTGCCCTGGGGAGGCTATGACCTGGTGGCGGCCAATCCGCCCTATTTTCCCGCCGGGGATGGGGCTGTCTCTGGGTGTGCCGCCCGGGCGGCGGCCCGGACAGAGGGGAGCTTTACCCTTCAGAGCGCCTGCGGGACGGCGGGACGGCTGTGCAAAAACGGCGGGCGCTTTGCCCTGTGCCTGCGCCCGGAGCGGTTGGCGGAGCTGTTCGCCGCGCTGCGGGCGGCGGGACTGGAGCCCAAGCGGCTTCAGCTCCTTCAGGCCGGCCCGGCGGCCGGGGCCAATTTGGCCCTGGTGGAGGCAAAAAAAGGCGGCAGGCCCGGGCTGCGGGTGCTGCCGGTGGAGATTGGAAAGTGAGGAGACAGCATGGCAGGCGTTTTATATCTGGTGCCCACCCCCATCGGCAACTTGGGAGACTTGAGCCAGCGGGTCATTGATACCTTGGCCCAGGTGGATTTCATCGCCGCGGAGGACACCCGGGTGTCCCTGAAGATTCTGAACCATCTGGGGCTGAAAAAGCCCCTGGTCAGCTATTACCGCCACAACACCGAGACCAGCGGCCCCCAGATTTTGAGCCGCATCCTGGCCGGGGAGAGCTGCGCGCTGGTCACCGATGCGGGCATGCCCGCCATCAGCGACCCCGGGGAGGAGCTGGTGGCCCAGTGCGCCGCCGCCGGGGTCCAGGTGTGCGCCCTTCCCGGCCCCTGTGCGCTGGTCACCGCCCTGGCGGTCAGCGGCCTGCCCACCGGGCGCTTCACCTTTGAGGGCTTTCTGGCCATGAACAGGAAAAACCGCACCGCCCATCTGAACGCCCTGCGGGAGGAGCGGCGCACCATGATCTTCTATGAAGCCCCCCACAAGCTGCGGGCCACCCTGGCCGACCTGCGGGATACCTTTGGCCCCCAGCGGCGCATTTCCCTGTGCCGGGAGCTGACCAAGCTCCACGAAGAGGTGGTGCGCACCACGCTGGGAGAGGCGGCGGAGCGCTATGAAAGCCTGCCCCCCAAGGGGGAATTTGTACTGGTGGTGGAGGGCGCACCGGAGGCGGAGCCGGCCCGCCCCTCTCTGGAGGAGGGGGTGCGCCGGGTGCTGGAGCTGCGGGAGCAGGGCCTGTCCATGAAGGACGCCGCCCGCCAGGCGGCGGCGGAGACCGGCCTGGGGAAAAATGAGCTCTACGCCCAGGCCGCCCGGAGCGGACGCCAGAGGGAATGAATTATACAAATTGTATAATTTTGGCCCCAACAGAAAAAGGATAAAAATGGAAAAACGGCGACGGGAATTTTCCCCTCGCCGTTTTTTCAGGTCCTGCCTCACTGCTCCTGCTTGTTCTGTAGTTCCCGCAGACATTTCGAGCAAACGTTCTTGCCCTTAAAATCCACAACTTTTTTGGAATCTCCACAGAAAATGCAGGAAGGCTGGTACTTTTTCAGGACGATGGACGTGCCTTCCACATAGATTTCGACGGCGTCTTTCTCCCCGATGTCCAGGGTGCGGCGCAGTTCAATCGGAAGGACAATCCGGCCCAGCTCATCTACCTTGCGGACGATGCCTGTGGACTTGATTTTCATGCAATTACCTCCTCTGCATGTGCTTCGAACGACAACATTCGTCAATCATTATAACAAATCGTATAATCTTGTCAATCCAAACAAGAAAATTTTAAGCATTTCCGTCGAAGAGAAGGTAAAAAAGGGGAAAATATGCCGGACATGGGGCCTCCGCCGGGGCTGCGGCAGGGCGCCGGAGGGGAAGTGGGACGATCTGCCGGGTCAGATACAGGAGTGGATCATGAGTTTGATAATGGTCTGGTCGGTCTCCCGCATGCCGTCGGTGGCCAGCTCGCTGATGTTGCGGATGGTGTTCTCCACGCCTTTGACCAGAATGCCGTCTCCGCCGTAGAACTGGCTGCCGTGCATCTGCATCTGCATTCCCAGCAGGCCTGCCTCCACCGCTGAGGCGATCTTGGCGGCACAGCTGGCCTTGGCCCCGTCGCAGATCATGCCGGAATTGATGGCCAGAGCGTTGACCACTGTGTGGGCGATCTCATAGAAGCGGCCGCCATAGAGATAGGTCACCCCGGCTCCCGCGCCGCAGCCGGCGCTGGTGGCCCCGCAGTAGGCGGACAGGGGGCCGATGCCGCTTTTCAGGTGAATGGTCACCAGGTTGGACACCACCAGCGCCCGGTAGAGCTGCTCTTGGGTGGCCCCCAGCTCCTGGGCGTACACAATCACGGGCAGGGAGGCGGTGAGGCCCTGATTGCCGCTGCCGGAATTGATGACCACCGGCAGTTCGCAGCCGTTCATCCGCCCGTCGGAGCCCGCTGCCGCCCAGGCCTTGGCCCGGTTGTGCACCCCGTCCCCATAGGCGGAGAGCAGGATGCTGCCGATGTTGGCCCCGTAGTCCCCCCGCAGCCCCTCCTGGGCGATGGCGGTGTTGCAGTCGATCTGCCGCTGGAGCACGGCCTGGACATCTGCCGGGTCGACGCAGTCGGCAAATTCCACAATGCCCTCCACCGTCAGCACGCTCCGGTCGGTTTCGCCCCCCTCGGGCTGTTCCTGGGGGGACGCGTCGGATTTGCGCGCACCGTGGCCCAGGGCGCGGCCGTCCCGTTCCACCCGGGTGACGTTGGTGTGGTGGCCGGTGATCTCCGCCCGGGCGGTGTGCCCGCCGCCGGAGAGCAGCACTTCAATATAGAAGATGTGGCCGTTGTCCGCCTGCTCTACGGTGCAGTCCAGCTCCTCCAGACAGGCGGCGATCTCCTGGATCTGCGCCGGAGTCACCCCGGAGAGCACCTCCAGCTTTCGCTCCGGTCTGCCTGCGGCAATGCCCGCCGCCGCCGCGGCACCGATGCCCCGCAGCCCGCCGGTATTGGGCACCACTACGCTCTTCACGTTCTTGATGATATTGGCGCTGGCCCTGACCCGGGCCTGCTCCGGCCGGACGCCCAGGGCCTGACGGGCC
>JABLTR010014175.1_pt1 | contig 10616 bp, 10 predicted proteins | sample 7160071 | NCBI WGS metagenome assembly JABLTR01 (sample SAMN14651230, study PRJNA627086) | human gut metagenome | isolation source: feces | host: Homo sapiens
GCTGCTGATTCTGGACGAGCCCACCGCCGGGGTGGACCCCCGGGAGCGCATCCGCATCCGGAGCATCATCGCGGAGCTGGCCCGGGACAAGATCGTGCTGCTGGCCACCCATGTGGTCACCGATGTGGAGTGCATCGCCAACGAGGTACTGCTGATGAACAAGGGGCGGCTGGTGCTCTCGGGCACGCCGGAGGAGCTGATCGCCTCCATCCAGGGCAAGGCGGTGGAAAAGGTGTGCACGCCGGAGGAGATCGCCGATTACCAGCGGCAGTACGGTTTCGGCTCCCTGTTTCAGCGCCAGGAAGGCCAGGTGCTGCGGCTCATCGGGGACGAACTGCCGGAGGAGTTTACCCCGGTCACCGATGGCCTGAGCCTGGAGGAAGTGTACCTCTACTACTGCGCGTAAGGCCACACGTTGCTGTGGCAGCAAGATTGATGGGTTATGGATAAAAACAACAAAAATCAAAAGTCTTTTGGATATTTTGTCACTATTTCTTAAGTTATGGACATATATAGGTAAAGGGGCAGAACGGAGTATTATAAAAGGGTGATTCCAATGTTCTGTTGATTTTTATTCCATACAAGACCCTGAAGAGAAAGGAAGTATTAACGATTTCAAAAAGGAGGAAAGACCATGAAAAAGAAGAGTAAACGGCTTGCTAGCCTGTTGCTTGTGACCTGTATGCTTGTGGCGTTGTTCTCTTTTGGTGCATCTGCTAAGACTTCAACCGGAACCAAAAACGGCATTCGTTATACTGCCACCATGAATTTCGATCGTAGGTATATGGAGGTAATTTTCCAGGGTACTCCTTCATCTACGTTGAAATTTAATGGTTATGCAGACTATAGTTTTGGAGAGAGTGAAGGAAGAGTTCCATGTAATCAAATAACAACGGGTACGATTACTGGGAAAACAGTGAACCCGCCCAGCGATTCCTTGCAGTTTTATTATGGGTTGGAGCAATACTATATTAACAATAGTCGTGCGACTACCATTGTTGAATCGTTGCCGAAACTCTGATTTCTGTATGGTAACAGAGAGAAAAAGGTGTTTTGATCTTGTAGGATAATTTCAATAAAAATTATGACAGCTTTTCAGAGTTGCAAATATGAAAGTTTGGATGGAGCATATGAAGAAAATTCTGTCAGTTTTATTAATCCATGGTTTTTTATTTATCCTGCTCTCCGGCTGTAGTGGAAAGTCTGGGCAGAATGCTGGTCGTAGCAGTAAAGACTACAATCAATATTTGAAAGCCACAAGTTTTTATGGCTGTACCGATCAGGGATGGTATATCAAACCATATGAGCAGCTCTATTATCTGGCTTCCGATCTGAAATCGCCGCCGGTTATCCTGTGCGCCAGAGCAGACTGTGACCACAGCGACCCACAAACTTGCACTTCCTATCTGACCGAAGGTAGCTATGGAATCTATGCCTGGAATAATATGCTCTACTACCTGTGTATGCCCATGGGACACGATGGGATTGACCTCTACCAGATGGGTCTGGATGGCCAGGAGAGAAAAGTGCTGGTGAACCTGTTCCCGGGGGCAAACAATTACAGTTATGTGACCAATGGGGGCGGCGGCTATCTGACGGTGGCCCTGAGCGAGTACACGGTGAACGGCGATGTGACCACCCTCTATCTGATCTCCCTGGCCGACCCGACAGCGGAGCCGGCGGTGCTCTTTTCCAATGAGGAGCAGGTTGTCGCTGCCCAGGGGGACACCAGCCAGATTCCCCGGGCCTATGTGATGCACGTGGGGGAGGAGTGGGTGTTTTACAATGTGGAGTCCGGCCCCACTGGACAGCGCTCCAACTCCCTCTACGGCTACGAGATCGCCACAGGAGAGACGAAACTGCTGGTGGAGGATACGTTCTTTATCGGCGGTGACCTGTCTCCCGTGGGTGACACCCTCTATTGGTATGACACCGACGGCACCACCTATGGACGGCTAAACAAGATTGATTTGGAGAGCGGAGCCATCACACTGGTGCAGGATATTCCGATCGGTACGGATGTGTGGGGAACTTTGGAAAACAAGTACCTCTATGTCAGCGGCGGCAGCGCAGCGGAACCGGCGGATCTGGTGGTCTACGACTTTGAAGGCAAAGAGCTGCAGCGCCTCTCCTGCGAGGAGCTAGGTATGCCGATCTCCTATGCCTTTTCCGACGACAGCAAAGTGGTATTCCATAGTTTTGATTTAGGCCAGATGATGCCGGTCTGCTGGGTGGACAAGGATAAACTGGCCGAGGGAAAGGCGGAGTTCCACTTGATTGACCCAGAGGGCTAACGCCACAGAAACCAGAATGGAGCGGCGGATGCCGCAGACAAAGGAGGCTGGAGAGATGAAACGGATATACCGATGGCTGAGCCTGTTGCTGGTGCTGGCCCTCGTGCTGGCTCTGGCGGGCTGCGGTAGCCGACCGGAGGATGAGGAACCGGAGGTTCCCACCCTCAATATTACCTTGAATCTGGATATGCCGGGACAAAGCCTGGAGGGGCAGTTCAGCCCCTTCTACGCAAGAAGTATAGACGACCACACCATTGTGGAGCTGACCCAGCTCCAGCTGCTGCCCAGTGACCGGGCGGGTATGCCTGTGCTGCAGGGTATCGAGGGAGAGACCCGGCCCTACAACGGCATCGACTATACCTACTATGGCCCGGCCAATCTGGAGATGACCGAGAATGAGGATGGCACAGTTTGGTATGACATCACCCTCCGGGATGACCTGACCTTCTCCGACGGTGAGCCGGTGACCGTGGATGACCTGATTTTCTCCCTCTATGTCCTCTGCGACCCGGCCTACAATGGCCCCAGCATCCTGGGGGAGATGCCCATCCAGGGGCTGGAGGACTACCAGGCCGATTACATCCGGCTGTCCGCCCTGCTCTACCAACTGGGGGAGGACAACACCGATTTTTCCCAGGTCACCCAGGAGGAGCAGGACGCCTTTTGGGCGGCGGTGGACGGCCCCCTGACAGAGTTTGCCCAGGCGATGCTGGACCGGGATCAGGCGGAGTGGGATGCGAACCTGGAGGCGGGAGAGGAACGTTTGATTTATACCCCGGCCTATCTTGCGGAACTGTTTGAGTGGGGTGCGCTGCCGGAGGACGCCACGGCCCGGGACCTGGGCATCCTGATGGCGGAACACTTCGGCTGGGATTTTGAGCAGATCGACCACTGGAGGACAGGGACGTCGTATGTTTCCCTTTCCCCGCTGTCGGAGCGGCTGGGAGAGGTGTACGGATACTCCAGCCGTTACTGCTTTATGGGTGAGGAAGAGATCCTCCAGATCGCGGGCATCCAGCAGACTGGGGAGAACAGTGTGCGGGTGGTGGCCGACCGGGTGGATGTGCGGCTGCTCTACGCCCTGGGGGCGGTTTGTCTGGCGCCCCTGCACCACTATGGGGAGACGGAACTCTATGCCCCGGAAGAGGGCAGCTTTGGCTTTCCCAAAGGGGATTTGAGCGGCGTGAAGGCCCAAAACGGGACGCCCCTGGGGGCCGGCCCCTACCGGCTGGTGTCCTACGAGGGCAGGACGGTGACCTGCCAGGCCAATGAGGGCTACTATCTGGGCGCGCCCAAGATCCCTCAGCTGCAGCTGAGCCCATATTCTGAACAGGCATTGGAGAAACTGGAGTCCGGCGCGGTGGATCTCTGCCTATTGTCCTCTTCCACAGGGGTATCTGAGATAGAGGGCATTGAGCGCATCCCCGTGGCGGGGCGCAGAGAGATCAATTATGTTTTCCTGGGCATCAACCCGCTGCTGGTCAACGTGGCCGGGGACCCGGGGAGCGAGGCCTCCAAAAATCTGCGCAAGGGGTTTGCCACGGTGATCGCCGCCTGCCGCCAGCCGGGGCTGGAACAGGAGTTGGAGTTGGGAATAGACAACCAGACGTGGATTATCGACCTGCCGGTCTCCCAGAACACCTGGCTGACGCCGGGCCGGGAGGATGGGTTGTATCAGGAGGCCTATTCCTGGGACATTGACGGCAATCCCATCTACACCGCAGACATGACCCAGGAGGAGCGGCTGGACGCGGCGCTCCAGGCCGCCCTGGGCTACTTTGAGGCGGCGGGCTGCACGGTGGAGGGCAGCCGGGTGACCGCCCCGCCGGCGGGAACGGAACTCTCCTACGAGATGACCTTCTATGCCGAGGAGGATACCGCCCAGCTGCTGGCCATGCAGATGGCCTCGGAGGCCCTGGCGGAGATCGGGGTGGAGCTGACCGTCACCAACATCCCCTGGGAGCAGCTGGCGGAGACCCAGGAAGAGTGGCTGGAGGACGAGGAACAGCCGTTTTATGCCGCCTCCCGGAGTGGCTCAGACTGCTGGGATTGGTGTGCAATCTACTATGAGTGGCAGGAGTGGTACCTGGCGGCCGACCCGGACGCCTGCTTCTACCCGCTCTACAGTTCTGCCGCTGAGGAAGATGCGGAAATCCGCTACGGAGAAGAAAGCGCCCTTTTCGGCCTTGAGGACCCGGAGCTGGACCAGCTGCTGCTGGAGGCCCGCTCCACGTTGGACCCTGTCCGCAGGACAGAGCTTTATCAGCAGTGCCTGGAGCGCATCTTCGACTGGGGCTGTGAGGTGCCCTATTACCAGCCCCACGACCAGCTCCTCTACAACAGCGCCCGGGTGGATGCCGCCTCCCTGCCGTCGGACATGACCGCCTACTACGGCTGGGTGCAGGGGATTCAAAATTTGGAATTGAGCACCAGTGAAGAAGGTTTGGCATAGCGGGAATCTACTGCGTGACGATGTAACGTTACTAAATTTGGATTGCTGGAAGAGGCCAATCATGATAAAGCGGCTCCATGCAGCTTGTGGAGGACGGCTTTAGCCCTTTCGTTGGATAACAAGACTTTGGCCCACTAATGTTTTGGAGCGAGTGTTTCAGAAAAAAGGAGGGGCAGTGCCTGAGTTTGGCGCTGCCCCTCCTTTTTAACCGCCTGCGGAGAGCGGCAAAATAGAGGCGTTGGAACAGGCAAAAACGAGCTGTGGCGCACATATGATTGTTGAAAGGAGGGATGAATGATGCAGTCAAAAATAATCTCAGTGCGCTGTATTTATTCAGAAGAAAATTGCCTTCTGGATATGCTGGAGGAATCATTCCGATTGTTTTTAAGCCGCACAATTGCAGATGATGACGGAAAAGTGGTATTCTGTGAGCGATGAGTGGCCGCTTATCTCAGGAGGTATGCTATGTATCTGGAGATAAGCAATCCCATGGATTACCATGCGGCTTTATACATTCGATTGTCGAAGGAGGATGAGAGCGAAGGACCATCCCAGAGTGTCCAAAATCAGGAATCCCTGCTGCGGGAGTTTGTGCAGCAGCACCGGCTGAGCGTCTACGACACCTATATAGACGATGGCTGGAGCGGCACCAATTTTGACCGCCCGGCCTTCCGGCGCATGATCGCGGATATCGAGGCGAAAAAGGTCAATATGGTCATCACCAAAGACCTCTCCCGTCTGGGGCGGGACTACATCATGACCGGCCACTATATGGAGCGGTATTTTCCCGAACACCGGGTGCGGTACATCTCCCTGCTGGACGGCATCGACACTGGGGTGGACTCCACCGCCAACGATATCACTCCGTTTCGGGCCATCATGAACGACATGTACGCCAAGGATATCTCCAAGAAGATCAAGAGCGTCAAGCGGGACAAACAGCGTAAGGGGCAATTCATCGGGGGTAAGCCGGTATACGGCTACAAAATGCACCCCACGGAGAAGAACAGGATCGTCATTGACGAGGAAGCGGCTCCTGTGGTGCGCCGCATTTTTGGTATGGCCCTGAAAGGCATGAGCTGCCGGCAAATAGCCGCGCAGTTAAACGCGGAAGGGGTGCCTACCCCGGCCGCCTATGCCCATCTGACCGTTGCCCGGCCCGGCCCATATACCGGTTTGTGGAGCAGCGAGCGGATTTCCGACATGCTGCAAAATGAGACCTATATCGGCAATATGGTGCAGGGGCGCAGCGTGAAAATCAGCTACAAGTCCAAGAAGTGCCTGCGCCAAAGCCCGGAAAACTGGGTGGTTGTAGCGGGTACGCATGAGCCCTTGATTGACCCGGAACTCTTTCGGAAGGTGCGTATCATGGTCAGCAGCCGCAGGCGCACACGCAGCCGAACCTATGATTTTCTCCTGAAGGGGCTGATTTTCTGCCACGAGTGTGGCTACCCCCTGGCGGTCATCAACCGCAAGAACGCAAAGGGCGAGGATGTGCTGTACTTCGTCTGCCGGACTTATCAGCGCTTTACCAAGGCTGGCGTTTGTACCTGTCATTCCATCAAGGAGGCGACGGTCACCCAGGCGGTTCTGGCAAAGGTGCGGGAGGTCTGTCAGGCTTATCTGGATCCGGCAAAACTCCAGCCCATTGCCGCCAAAGCGGTCGAGGACGCCGGAAAGAGAGGTACCTATGAAACGGAAATCGCCTCCCTTCAGACCAGGATCGGCAGCCTGACCGCCCAGCTGGATCAGATGTACATGGACCGGCTGAGCGGCCTGCTTTCAGAAGCGGACTTCCAGCGCATCTATCAGAAGGTCAAAATGGACCGTGACCTGCTGGAAGAGCGGCGGAAAAGCCTGGATGAACAGAGAGCGCATCCGGTCAACACCGAGGAAAAAGCCAGGGAGCTGGTGCAGCAGTTTCTGGATTCCGCGTTTACCAGCCGGGAGCTGCTGGTGTCCCTCATTGAGCGGGTGGAGCTGACCGGGGATAAGGAGATCATCATCAAATTCCGCTTCCACGAGTTGGAGGCGCTTTCTTGAGGGATTTTCGTTTACATTAGGCGCGGCGCTATGTCTCCCGCATCGAGAAAAAGGCGCTGAAGAAGTTGGAGGAGGCCATGGAAGGATGAGAAACCGAGGCGTCCTCCGGAGAACAGGAAAGGACAAGGGAATGCGTATTGTAAACCTAAAAAATAAATAGTTGACAATTATGGGAGCATACGCTATGATATCCGTGTGAATGGCAACAAGGACAGCGGGATGGGGCGGCACAGAATGGGGGCTGCACACGGCAATTTCCGCTGAGTACAGAAGGGGAGAGTCTGAATGAAGCACAGGTATTCGGCGCATGACTTGGCGGTCTGCGGGCTGATGGCGGCGGTGATGTGTGTGTTGGGACCGCTCTCCATTCCCATCGGCGCGGTGCCGGTCTCCTTTACCAATTTTGTCGTCTGTTTGGCAGTCTGTCTGCTGGGATGGAAATGGGGCACTGTAAGCGTGGCGGTCTATCTGCTGCTGGGATTGGTGGGGCTGCCTGTTTTCTCGGGATATGCCGGGGGGCTGGGCAAGCTGGCCGGTCCTACCGGAGGTTATCTGATCGGGTTCCTCTTTTTGGCGTTGATCGGGGGCTTTTTTGTCCAGCGGTTCCGGGGCAGTTATCTTTGGACGGTGATCGGCCTGGTGCTGGGTATGGCGGTGACCTATGGATTTGGCACCGCGTGGTTTGTATATCAGATGGAATGCTCGCTCTGGTATGCCCTGACGGTGTGCGTCTTTCCCTTTGCCGCGGTGGATGTCGTCAAAATTGTGGCCGCTGCATTGGCCGGGGGTGCGGTCCGGCGGCAGCTGATTAAGGCCCGATTGATGAAGACAGATGCGGAGCAATCCAAGTAAATTCAGACAAAATCTCCCCGGAGGCATGTCCAGCATGCCTCCGGGGAGGTTTTACAGGGAAATTTTCCTTTCTGTCTCTGCTTCAGCGGTTTGGGGCTGAACTTCAATTCCCCGGATGAAGATATCTGCTGTGGTGTGGATGAATGCCTCCTCCTCCACATCCCGGGGGATGCCCTTGATGGTGTCAAACAGGATTGTATAGGAGGTCAGAGAGCCAAAGAAGGCGGTCACTGCCACGGTTACGTCCAGGTCAGCTCGGACAATGCCCTGCTGCTGAAGCCGGGAGATGAACTCGGAGAAGTTGTTCCGGGCGGTACAGAAACTCTTTTCGTAGTAGGCCTCGCCAAACTCTGGAAACTTGTGGGAGTCCCGGATCACGCTGCCCAAAAAGGCCGCCCGGTCGGAGTCCCGGGAGATTGCCATATAACTTTCCGCCACATTGTGGACGGCCTGGCGCCAGTCGGCGCAGTTGGCCCCCGCCACTGCCTCCTCCGGGGGAATGGCATGGGTATAGAGCTGGAGCACCTGGAAGAACAGGTCCTCCTTGCTGGAACAGTACTGATATAGCGCCGCCTTGGAGAAGCCGATCTCCCGGGCGATGTCATCCATGGTGGTGTCCTCAAAGCCCCGCTCGCCAAACAGCCGCAGCGCCACCCGGGTGATCTCCTCCCGACGCCGGTCGAACTCCGGACGCATCTGGGCCACCTCCGGAATATTCAGCGCGTTGAAGAGCTGCTTCTTGCCGTCAAAATAGAGATAGATGGTGGAGGGAGAGATGTGTGCCTCGTTGGCGATATCAATAATCTTGGTCTCGGAATAACCCTTGCGTAAAAAAACTGCTGTGGCAGCAGCTTCGATCTTGGCTTTCAGCCCCGCTTTTTTGCGTTCGTGATTCATGGGAGAGAGACTCCTTTCTGAGGACGGACTCCTGATATAAGTAAACCACAAAGGGGGTATGCTGTCAAATACAAATAGAATTTCTCTGTCTATTAAGTAGAAATTTATTCAATATTATGATACCATGGAACCAGCGGGGCCGCAAGGGCGGGTCCGGTTTGGGAGTGGGCGCAGACAGATCAGAGGAGGCGTTTTGGGATGGCAGACTGGATGGAGACGTTACAGCGCTGGGTGGACGAGTCCAGCAGCATTGTCTTTTTCGGCGGGGCGGGAGTGAGCACGGAATCCGGATTGCCGGACTTTCGCAGTGTGGACGGGCTGTATCATCAGCACTACGCTGAGCCGCCGGAGACGATACTCAGCCACAGCTACTTTATGCACAACACAGAGGGCTTTTACCGCTTCTACCGGGAGAAGATGCTCTTCCCCGACGCCCGGCCCAATGAGGCGCATCGGAAGCTGGCCCAGCTGGAGGCGGCGGGCAAGCTGGCCGCAGTGGTGACCCAGAATATTGATGGGCTGCATCAAAAGGCGGGCAGCAAGACCGTTTACGAGCTCCACGGGTCGGTGAGCCGGAACCACTGTACCCGGTGCGGCAGATTCTACACGCTGGAGGAGGTCATGGCCGCCGAAGGGGTGCCCCGGTGCGCCTGCGGCGGGGTCATCAAGCCCGACGTAGTGCTCTATGAAGAGGCCCTGGATGAGGATACCGTGGCCGGGGCGGTACAGGCCATTCGCCGTGCCGATCTGTTGATTGTGGCGGGGACTTCCCTGGTGGTCTATCCCGCCGCGGGACTGATCCGCTATTATCGGGGGGACAAGCTGGTGCTCATCAACCTGCAGCCCACCCCCGCCGACGGGATTGCCAACCTGGTCATCCATGATAAAGTGGGCCGGGTGCTGAAGGAAATCCGGGTGGAGTGACAAAACCCGGGCGCGGAACTCCGCCGCAGAAGGGAAAACGGCAAAAAGCAGGCGTCGGGTCTTGGCCCGACGCCTGCTTTCGGCTCTGGTGCAAAAACGAAAAATCAGTCCACATCCCAGTCGGCGTAATCGTCGTACTCCGGGGGAAACTCGGTATAGTGTTTTTTGCGGCGGGTGAGCTCACTCAGATAGTCCAGCATACCGGCGATGGCGCAGATCAGCGCGGCGATAGCGACGCAGGCGGTCAAAATCTGGGTGAACGTGCGGAGCGTGAATTTCTTCATAACGGATCCTCCTATCAGACGTTCCAGCTATTATAGAGCAGTTTACTCGTTTTGGGCTGAGATTGCAAGGTTTTTTGCAAAATTTAACCTTTATCCGGGGGCGTGGGCGGGACGGCGTCATTTTTGTGGGCGCGGAAGTAGTCCAGTTCCTCCTGGGTGAAAAAGGGTTTGGGTGAGCAGCCGATGGACTGCTGATAACGCCGGTAGACCTCAAAGGCCAGCCCGGCCCGGCTGCGGCTGGTCTCCCGGCGCAGATAGCTGGGATCCAGATCGCCCAGGCGGACCCGGTCCAGCCCGTCGGCATCTTTGAGCAGCTGTGCCAGCCGGACGGCCCGGTTCAGGTCGGCGGGGTGGTAGCCCGCCACCGTTTCCCGCAGGACGGCTTCCTTCCGGGAGTGGGCGTCCACCGCCCCCTGAAGCAGCTTCAGATCCTCCCCGGTCCGGCCGGTGATCGCCCCGATGCGCTGGGCGGAGCGCCAGCCGTGGAGGTCATCCACCCAGTCGTCCTGCCGCCCCACGTCGTGGTAAGAGCAGGCCAGCAGCAGCAGGGCGGTGTCGCTCCGGTCCAGCCCCTCCTCCATGGCGCAAAAGCCGCCCTGGAGTATGGTGCGCTCAATGTGGCCCAGGCCGTGCATCTTGCTGACAAAGAGCACGCTGTGGTCCAGCTGTTCCAGTGTCTGGAGCAGCATCGGATAGTGCTCCCACCGGCTCAGGCGCTGGAAGTGTGGGGCATAGCTGCCCCAGACGCCAGCCTGGAGCAGGTTCAGCATGGGGCTGTCCGCCATAGGGGAATTCCTCCTTCGGTCCATCATACCTATATTGTAAAGCCTGAGCGGGAAAAAAGCAAGGGCCGGGGCGCGACAGCGCCCC
>JABLTR010106406.1_pt1 | contig 10615 bp, 9 predicted proteins | sample 7160071 | NCBI WGS metagenome assembly JABLTR01 (sample SAMN14651230, study PRJNA627086) | human gut metagenome | isolation source: feces | host: Homo sapiens
ATAATATATAATTATATTATATAATTGTCTAATATTAATAAAGTTATTCTGATATATTGCCTGTCTAGTATATCATAAATTAAAAAAAAGTAAAAATATTTACGAGGAGGAAGAATGAAAAAATATTTAAAATCTTATGGAATTGCATTTATCATAGTTTTAATATATGCGTTTATCAAGTTACCAGTACTTCGACTTGATTTTACATCAGGCTTTACAACATTAATATTATTCTTTGTATTAGCCGGCATAATTGACATGATGTTTGATAGAAGTTCTAATACTTCAAAACTTGCAAAAAACAACTTTATAATAGCCTTAATTTTACTAGCTTTAGTTGTAATCGTTCCATTTTTCATAACTACACCTATCTTACATGCAAATGCATATAGGAACTTAATAGGTGAAGTATCTGAAAGTGAATTTACAGAAGATGTAAGTCCTGTAAATGTAAACGATATACGTATAGTAGATGAAGATATGGCTATGAAACTTGGCGAAAAGAAAATTGGTGAAATACCAGCAATAGGTAGTGTTTCACAACTTGGTACTTTCCACATTCAAAGTGTAAATGGAGAACTTTATTGGATAGCACCTCTAGTACATAGAGATATAATAAAATGGATTACTAACTTAGACGGTACTGATGGATATGTAATGGTTTCTGCTACAGATCCACAAGATGTCAGATTAGTTCAATCACTAGACGGAAAACCTATAAAAATAAAATATCAACCAGAAGCTTACTTCTTACAAGATCTACACAGATATCTATACGTAAAAGGTGTTGTAAACTATGGTATGACAGAATTTACACTAGAAGTAGATGACAATGGTAGACCTTATTGGGTTGTAACATTATACGACCACAAAGTAGGATTTTCGGGTTCTGACGCAGTAGGAGTAGCTATATTAGATGCACAGACAGGTGACTTAAACGTATATGATGTAGAAAACACTCCAAAATGGGTAGATAGAATACAACCAGAATCTCTAGTAATAAACCAAATAAAAGATTGGGGATTATATGTAAAAGGATTTATAAACTCAGTATTTTCTGAAGAAGGAGTATTAGTTCCTACAGAGGGAGCATCTTTAGTATATGGCGATGACGGCAAGTCATATTGGTATACAGGAATAACTTCTTCAGGAGGAGATGAATCTACAGTAGGATTTATGTTAGTCGACTCTAGAACAAAAGAAGCCAAACTTTATATGCAGACAGGTGCAACAGAAACAGCAGCCATGACATCGGCAGAAGGTAAAGTACAAGAAAAAAATTACGATGCTACCTTCCCTGTTATGTACAACATATACGGAACACCTACATATGTATGCGCACTAAAAGATAAAGCAGGACTTGTCAAGAGTGTAGCATTTATATCAGTAGAAGACTACAGTGTATTAGGTGTTGGAGATAATAAAAAAGAAGCACTAGCTGCTTATAAAGACGCATTAGAAGCTGAGGGTGATGATTTAAAATTTGAAACTGATGTAGATAATATAGAACTTACAGATACTATAGAGAGAATTAATGCAGATGTCCAAAGTGGCTCAACTACTTACTACTTTACTTTAAAAGACAACAATAAATTTATATTTAAAGGAACTTCAAAAATATCTAATGAACTTCCTATTACAAATATAGGCGATAATGTAACTATAACTTATACAAAGACAGATGCAACTACAATAAACATAACAAAATTCATAAATAACAGTATCTTAAATAAATCATCTAATAAAGATAAAGAAGATAACTCTAGACAAGAAAGTAAAGATAATAATAAAGAAGATAGTTCTACTAAAAATTAATTTATAAAACCAATAAAAAGTGTACTTATTTGTAAGTGCACTTTTTTTATATACAACACATATTTTTTTAGTTTAATAAATATAATATAGTTAGGTCTTTTAAAATAGTAGAGTTTTTTTCCAATATTAATATAATATATTAAACAACAATATATCATCTTATGGAGAGGTTTGTATGAATGTACTTGAAAAGGAAATACTCTTTATAATTAGTAGGCTAAGATGTTTAACTGAAAATCAATTTAATAAACTATACAACTATAAAAGAGATTCTAAAAAGAAAACACTTAGAAAAACGCTTCGAAGAATGTGCAATGATTATATTTTAGTTAAATTTCCATGCAATATCAACTATAGAGGGTATAGGGAAAATTCTTATTTATATTATATTAATGGAAGCTGCGAATACTATGAAGGAGAGGATTTAGTAAAGACATTAATAGGATCTGATATAGCAGTAAAATTAAAACTAGCTAAGTTTGAAATAGTAAGATTTTATAGGAATATAAATATTGGAGAGCATAATTATCATCTATATATTGAATATATAGATAATTTTTACAGACGAAAACAGGTTTTATTTGATATACCTCTGAATGACAAAATTGATTTTTCAAAATACAGTAGTTTGAAATTTGACTTATCGAAAACAACTATACCGTTTTTTATGGTACCCAATATAATAGTTGTTACAAATAATGCAGATGAATATAATTTTCTAGAAGATAAGCCTAAGAATGTTTTTTTTATTGATATTGCTTTACATTCTTTGTTTAAATATTTATAATATATAGAAAAATCCGTTTAATTGCGCAATAAATACTAAAAATTGCCAAAATAATGGTTGCAAAATATTAAATAATATGATTAAATTATATTATTAATTTAATTTTTAAGCCTAGGGTAGAGGCGCTTTAAAATAACAGTATTTATAAGGAGCTGGCAAGTTACGATTTATAAAGAAAGGATTTTAGAGCCGAAGTTGTAGACTTGGCGAAGTCTGCTGCTGGATTTATGCATAATATGTATGAGTCTGTCACATATCTGTGATGAGCTACAAGGTTTACTTTGTTTCTTAAACGTCCAAAGTATTCCTTTGGGCGTTTTTCATACCCAAAAAGATTAAGGGGGATTAAATAATGGGTGATATAATAGTACAAAAATACGGTGGGAGTTCAGTTGCAACAACTGAAAAAATAACAAATATTGCAAAGAGATTAATAGAAAGAAAAAAAACAGATTCTAAAATAGTAGTCGTAGTTTCAGCAATGGGAGATACTACAGACGATTATATAAGCCTTGCAAAGGATATAACTAAAAATCCAGATAAAAGAGAGTTAGACGTTCTTATGTCTACTGGAGAGATGATATCTGCATCTCTTTTAGCTATGAGTTTAAAATCTATGGGATGTGATGCAGTAAGTTATAATGCTTATCAATTAGAAATTCACACAAGTGGAACTCATGGAAAATCTTTAATTGATGATATAAATGTAAGTAAGATAAAAGAGTCTTTAGAAGAAGATAAAATAGTAATAGTTACAGGATTTCAGGGATTAGATGAAAGAGGAGACATAACTACATTAGGGAGAGGTGGATCTGATACATCTGCAGTTGCGCTTGCTGTAAAATTAAACGGCAAATGTGAGATATATACAGATGTAGATGGAATTTATTTTACTGACCCAAGAAAATTTAAAGAAGCTAAAAAATTAGAAGAAATTGAATATGAAGAGATGTTAGAGCTTGCTAGCTTAGGTGCACAAGTTATGCACTCAAGAAGTATAGAGCTTGCTCAAAAATATCAAATAGAATTATACGTAGGTTTATCATGTAGTGATATAAAAGGAACATATATAAGGGGGATAAAAAACATGAAATTAGAAGATAAAGTAATAACAGGTCTTGCAACAAGTGATGATGATGTTGCAATAACTCTAGATATAGATGAAGAAAAAGTAGTAGATTTATTTGAAAATATAGCAAACAAAAATATAAGTATGGATATGATAAGTCAAACTGCTCCAATGAATTCAAAAATAACTGTTTCATTTACAATACCAAAAGAAGATTTAGCTATTGCAAAAGAAATAGTATCAACTTATGCACCACAAGATGAAGTTATAATAGATGAAAATATAACAAAATTATCTTTAGTTGGATTAGGGATGAAGCATACTAGCGGTGTTGCATCTAAAGTATTCAGTATATTAAGAAAAAACGGAATAAAAGTAAAATTAATAACAACATCAGAAATAAGAATAACTTGTGCTATAAGCTCTGAATATACAGATATCGCTATAAGCGAAATAGCAAAAGAGATTAATGTATAAATAATAAAAAATATTAGTTAATTTTATATAAAAAGAGTCTATTTGGGAGGATAAACATGAGACTTCAAGGAACTATGGAAATAAAAGATAATGTACTTTATATCGGTGGAGTAAGTACACTTGATCTTGTGAAAAAATATCAAACTCCACTTTATGTATTTGATGAAGAATTAATAAGAAATAATTGTAGAGAATACACTAAATCTTTTAAAGTAAAAGAAAACGGAAATAGTGTCGCTTATGCAGGGAAGGCATTTTTAACTAAATATATGTGCAAGCTTATAAAAGAAGAAGGTCTTTATTTAGATGTAGTATCTGGTGGAGAATTATACACTGCATATAAAGCCGGCATGCCTATGGAAAATATATTATTTCATGGAAATAATAAAACAATAGATGAAGTAAAGTTAGGGATAGAATTAGGCGTTGGAAGATTTGTAGTCGATAATTTCTATGAACTTGATTTAATCGAAAAGTTCTGCTTAGAAAACGACAAAACACAAAAGATTTATTTTAGAGTAACTCCGGGAATCGATGCTCACACTCATAAATATATAAGAACAGGACAAATCGATTCTAAATTCGGTTTTGCACTTATAAATGGAGATTTTTATAAAGCAATAGAGAAGGTAAAAGAATACAAAAATATAGAGCTAGTGGGAATACACGCTCATATAGGTTCACAAATCTTTGAAATAAAACCGTTCTTAGATGAAGTTGAGATAATGCTTAAATTAGTAAAAGAAGTAAACGAAAATAACATTGATATAAACCTTACAGAAGTCGATTTGGGCGGCGGAATAGGTGTTTATTATACAAAAGACGATAAACCTAAGACGATAACTGAGTTTTGTGAGGCTATAATAAATAAAGCTGATGAGGTTTGTGAAGAATTAAATATAAAAAGACCAAAACTTATAATAGAACCAGGTAGATCTCTTGTAGCAAATGCCGGAAGTACAATATATACAATAGGCTCAATAAAAGAAATAAAAAATGTCAGAACTTATGTAAGTGTAGACGGGGGAATGACTGACAATATAAGACCGTCTTTATATCAAGCAGGATATGAATGTGCTGTAGTGAATAAAATAAATAAAATTGGTAATAATCATAAAGTAACTATAGCTGGAAAATGTTGTGAAAGTGGAGATATATTAATATCAGATACAGAAATAGGCGATATAGAAAGTGGAGATATTCTTATAACTACAAATACTGGGGCTTATGGATATTCTATGGCCTCAAATTATAATAAAATACCGAAAAATCCTGTTGTATTTGTAAAACATGGTCAAGATGAATTATCATGCAAAAGACAAAGTTACGAAGATTTATTGGCATTAGAAGTATAAAATAGTTACAATTATGATAACACAAGTTACAATTATGACGTTTGATATTTTATATTTTGTAGTTATATAATTAATCTATACATTTAGAAAGTTTAAATAAGTTTTCTGGCGTTTGCGGAGGTATAACTATGAATAAAAAATATTTAATTATATTAATTGTACTGATGATTTTTTCTGTAGGATGTGAAAATAAAAAATCATCAGCGCTTAAAAATGGACAAACTGCACTTGAAAGTCACGAATATGTAAAGGCTCAAAAGTATTTATCTGAAGCTCTTGAGCAGGATTCTAAAAACGAAACTGCAAGGGCTATGTATATGCAAGCTATAAAGATGCCTGAAGCTGAATACTACAAAGAAAAAGGGATTTACAATAAGGGGATTGAATCTTTAGAATCAATAGTAAATTTAAATAATGGTTCACAAAAGATAAAAGTCGAGTCAGCTAGTTTAAAAAACGAACTAGAAAAGTCACAAAGTGAATTTGAAGAGGCATCTAATATAAGAAAAGAAAATGCAAAAGAAGCTGCCAAAAAAGGTGTAGAAAAATCAGAAGAAGAATTTTACATTTGGCAACAAAATCAACAAAAAAATGAAAAACCTAATAAAAATCAAGATGAAAACAAACAAGAAGAGTCTGATGATACAAATATAATTGATAGTATAAAAAATAAATTAGGTGAAATATTTAAATTTTAAAAACTTATAAATCAAACAAATGAAGGAAAAGTTGCTTAATATAGCAACTTTTTTTTCATTTCATCTTGTTAATTAATCAAACTTATATTACAATAAGTTTGCTAAATATGATATGAACTGAAGATGAACAAAGTTTAAATAGATTAAAGGAGAAAAAATGAGAATCAATAAATATATTGCACTTTGCGGAGTTGCATCGAGAAGAAAAGCCGAAGAATTAATATTAGCAGGCAAAGTAAAAGTAAATGATAATATAGTTAAAGAACTTTCTTATCAAGTAGATGAAGAAAATGATGTAGTAAAAGTAGATGATAAAATTATAAAAGAAGAAAATAAACTTGTATATATACTTTTAAATAAACCAGAAGGATATATAACTACTGTAAAAGACCAATTCGATAGAGAAAGTGTATTAGATTTAGTTACAGACATAAAAGAAAGAGTTTATCCAATAGGAAGACTAGATTATGAAACTAGTGGATTATTACTTTTAACTAATGACGGTGATTTAACTTATAAACTTACTCACCCAAAACACGAAGTAGACAAAACTTATGTAGCGAGAGTTAAAGGTAAGTTAACTCCTGATGAAATAAAAATGTTTAAAAGTGGTCTAAAAATAGAAGACTATGTTACAGCACCGGCAAAACTAAAAGTTATAAGATACGACGAAAAAACAAATGTATCTCTTTTAGAAATAAAAATACATGAAGGTAAAAATCGTCAAGTTAGAAAGATGTGTAAAGCTATAAATCATCCTGTACTTAGACTTAAAAGAACTGCAATGGGTAAAATAAGAATAGGTGAATGTGAAATAGGTAAATACAGATATTTAACAGAAGATGAAGTTAAATATTTAAAAAGTATTTAAAGAAGAGGTAGTATATGTTAAGAGCTAAATATATAAATAAAGTAACAGAAGTAAATAAGATTTACTTAGAAAATATAATAAATGAAGATGATGTAGTAATTGATGCTACTATGGGTAATGGATACGATACTGTTTATCTTGCAAAAAAAGTAGGACCAAAAGGAAAAGTATATGCTTTTGATGTACAAGAAGAAGCTATAAAATCTACATCAAAAAAAGTAGCTAGAGAAGAACTTGAAAATGTAGAGCTTATATTAGATGGACACCAAAATATGGACAAATATGTACAAGAAGAAGTATCTTGTATAGTATTTAATTTAGGTTATCTTCCAAGGGCTAAACATCAAATAATAACAAAATCAGATACTACATTAGAAGCTATCAAAAAAGGTCTAGACCTACTTAAGCCAAATGGAGTTATGAGTATTGCAATCTATAGCGGACACGAAGGTGGAATGGAAGAAAAAAATGCAGTTTATGAATTTACACAAACTCTAGATCAAAATTACTTCAATGTATTATGCACTAAATTTATAAACCAAATAAATAATCCACCAGAACTTTTATTAATAGAGAAAAAAGGATAAATATATATAAATTAAAGAATACAGATAAATAAAGAAAGAATAGTGATATAATAAATTAAAAAGTTTGTAGCTATTGAATAGGAAAGAGGGAAATATATGGATGAGAAAAAGTTACAAAATGACAATAAACAATTAATAAACATAATACAAGCACAATATCCAAGGCTTAGTAAAGGTCAAAAATTAATAGCACAATATATAATAAATAACTACGATAAAGTTGCTTTTATGACAGCTAGCAAACTAGGTGATACTGTAGGTGTTAGTGAATCTACAGTAGTTAGATTTGCAAATGCACTAGGTTATGCTGGATATCCTAAATTACAAGAAGGGCTACAAGAACTAATAAAAAACAAATTAACGACTGTTCAAAGAGTCGAAATGGCAAATGAAGACTATTCAGATGATTCAACAATTCTTAGTAAAGTTTTAAAAAGTGATATAGATAATATAAAAGCTACATCAGAAGACATAGATGAAAAGGCATTTGAAGAGGCATCTAATAAAATATTAAAATCTAGAAAAATTTATATATTAGGAATGAGAAGCTCATTTACAGTAGCACAATATCTAGCATTTTATTTAAATGTAATACTAGATAATGTACAATTAATAAGAATAGATATGGGAGATCCTTATCAACAAATAGTGAGAATGAACGAAGATGATATCCTTATAGTATTTAGTTTCCCTAGATATTCAAAACAATCGCATCAAGTTGCAAAATACGCTAAAAGTAAAGGTGCATACATAGTATCTATAACAGATAGTGCTTTTGCTCCTATTGCATCACTATCAGATAATATACTACTTGCAAAAAGCAATATGGCATCATTTGTAGATTCATTAGTAGCACCTATGAGTGTTGCTAATGCACTTATAATATCAGTTGCCATGAAAGAAACAGACGATATTAAAAAGTATTTCCACGATTTAGAGCAAATTTGGGAACAATATGTAGTATATGAATAAAAATAATAATCTAAGATAATTAAATGTCGTAATTTGATATACAAATATCAAGTTACGAAATTTTTTAATTATAATAAAATTAGAGTGAATTTTAAGCAACGGAATCTTAGATTCGTTGGCGCATGAACGAAGTGAATTTTAAGCAACGGACGAAGTCGTTGGCGCCATAAACAAAGTGAATTTTTAAAAATAATAATTGACATTACATACTAAATTAACTACTATTTTATTAATAAAAAGATTTTTAATATTTAAAATTCAATGAAAAAGAAGAGTAGCTTTAAATTTATTTATAGAGAGTTGGGGATGGTGGAAGCCCGATAGCTTAGTTTATTGTGAATAGAGCTTTTGAGAAGATTATCTGAAATTTTAGTATGATAGTCGGTATACCTGCCTTAAAGTTCAGAGTGGATAAATTATTTTATTAAATAGAGTGGTACCGCGGAAAATTTCGTCTCTTAGTTTTTAACTAAGAGATTTTTTGCATATATGAATCTAATTATAACTATAATTTATCAATAAGAGTGGTACAGCGAATAATCGCCTCTTAGTTTTTAAAACTGAGGGGCTTTTTTACTAATAAATAATATAAATAAAAGGAGAGAATAGTATGGCGCAAAAAATAGAATTAAAGGGGAAAAGTTTCTTAACACTAAAAGATTTTTCAAAAGAAGAAATAAAATATTTTTTATCACTTGCAAGTTATCTAAAAACTAAAAAGAAAATAGGAATAAAAGATAATTTATTAGAAGGTAAAAACATAGCTTTAATATTTGAAAAAGCATCTACAAGAACTAGATGTTCGTTTGAAGTAGCTGCACATGATGAGGGAGCTAATGTGACTTATTTAGGTCCAAAAGATTGTCATATGGGCAAAAAAGAGTCGATGGAAGATACAGCAAAAGTATTGGGAAGATTTTTTGACGGTATAGAATTTAGAGGATATAAACAAGAAACAGTAGAATGTTTATCTAAATATTCAGGAGTACCTGTTTGGAATGGTCTTACTGATGAATACCACCCAACTCAAATCTTAGCAGATTTGTTGACAGTTTCAGAACATGTAGATAAACCTTTTGACAAGATAAAATTTGTATATATTGGAGATGCGAGAAACAACATGGGCAATTCGCTTATGATAGGATGCGTAAAAATGGGTATGAAATTTGTATCACTTGCACCAAAAGAATTGTGGCCAAATGACGAATTAGTAAACGAAATGCAAGAAGTAGCAAAAGTAACTAAGGGAAGTATTCATCTAACAGAAGATATAGATGATGTAGAAGGTGCAGATGTTATATATACTGATGTTTGGGTTTCTATGGGAGAAGAAGAACAATACGAACAAAGAATAAACTTATTAAAAGACTACCAAGTAAATATGGATATGATAAATAAAACTAAAAATGAAAATGTTATATTTTTACACTGTCTTCCATCATTTCACGATTTAGAAACAGTAGTGGCAAGAGAAATATATGAAAAATATAATTTGGCTGAATTAGAAGTTACAGATGAAGTTTTTAGATCTAAGTATTCAAAAGTATTTGATGAGGCTGAAAATAGAATGCACACAATAAAAGCAATAATGGTTGCTACATTAGCAGATGTAGATATTTCTGTTAACCATAAATAATAAATCAAAGGGCTTATATTAATAATTATATTGATATAAGCCTTTTTAAATAATACATATTTTTAAAGAAAAACTCTATTAATTTGTATTTATATTAAGTTTAAAAAGTTTTATTCCTTACTAAAAAAATATAGAAAAAATAAAATATAATAAAATTTATATAGTGAAAATTGCAATTTTGATAAAAAAACTTTCATAATTAATAAGTTTTAAAAAAGATTAAAATTATAATGCAATTTCTAATAAATGGTTATATAATAAGATATATAGACATTTATAACTATACTTTAGTATTTAAAATATATTGCACTTTATAAAATAAATGAAATTTTTAAAAAAAATAATTCA
>JABLTR010030832.1_pt1 | contig 10610 bp, 12 predicted proteins | sample 7160071 | NCBI WGS metagenome assembly JABLTR01 (sample SAMN14651230, study PRJNA627086) | human gut metagenome | isolation source: feces | host: Homo sapiens
AACAAACTGCTTTCCTGCCGCTTCAATATGGACACCAACCGGGTGGAAGCCCGGTTCGAGGATGGCACCACTCTTGCCATCGACTGCATCGCCGTGGAGGACGAGTACGGCAGCACCCCGGTACAGCGGGCAGAGCTGGACTGGCTGCTGTATAATAAGCCCTTGGAGTACGCCCAGCTTGTGCTGGGTGGAGAGATAGAGCGTTATCTGTCGCTTGGCTGCGACCATGGCAGACTGGAAGATTGATTACTTCGAAAGGCCATTGCCATTTGAGTACCAATCGAATATACTATAAACAGGAGAGCGGACGTCACTCCGCTGGTGTGGCTGACACCTAAAATCCGATCTGATGCAAGACGTAAGGGCTTGAGGCTGGCGGGCAGCGATAAAACCCGAAAGCGATGCAAGACATAGGAGCCTGAGGTTGGCGGACAACGATAAAATCAGTCACAAGGGACATCGGACAGCACCACGGTGTTGTAGATGCCCCTTTTATTTCTGCTCAACTCGCTACCGATAGCAGACCTATTCCATTATCTTCCATAAATTCAGTTTTTGTCAAGACTATCACAATTTCAAGATTTTTCAGATGTTTTGTTAATTTTTCTGATTTTAGGTGTATAATCAGTACAAACAAGAAACTGCACTCTCATGCATATTTCTGCAATCACCTTATCTGGAGGTCTAATATGGATTCTGAAAAGATTGCTACAAATCATGTTGAACTTGCCATAAGCAAAGCGGGTCACTTGGTTTCTCACATCAATTCCAATGATAAAGAGCCCTCATGGGATGGAGATGTAGAAGTCTATAAAAAGTCCGGCCACGTTCATGCAAAAGCTGACTTGATTTTAAAAGTACCTGTTCAGGTCAAAGGTCATATTAAACCAAATCTAAAGAAAAAGAGCATAAAGTATTCTATCCAATATTCTGATTTAAGAAACTATCTTTATGTTGGAGGAACCATCTTTTTTGTCGTGTATTTCGATAAGGAAGATGAGCATTATGCTATATACTATGTTGGACTTCTTCCGTTCGACCTCAAAAAAATGCTCAAGGACTATAAAGGAGATTTCTCTAAATGCAAAAGCATTGAATTAAAAGTTTTTCCGACCAAAAAAGAAGATATCGATGATATCTTCCTTAATTTCGCGCATCATATGAATAGGCAACGCGCCGCTATCAATAGCGCGCTCTTATCCTTCGATTCAGACTTGCCCACCAACACTATTTCTCTAGGCTATTCTACTAGTGCAGCAAAACATTACGATTTGCCCCTTGATTATTTTTTTGACCACGAAACTTACATTTATGCTGTTCTCCCTCAAAAAGTCGAACTGCCCATTGCTCATCTTGACCGTATTGAGTTATTTTCGTTTACACGAGATGCTCCTATCAGCATTGATTCTAAAGTTTATTTTGAGAGTTATACTGTCACACGTTCTAAATCATCTACGGTCATTCGTTTTGGTAAGGGAATACAGATGAGTTTCAGTACAGCGCAATCCTTGCCTACAAAATTCAATTTTACTTTATCCGGAACACTATCAGAGCGTATCAAAGATGCAGAGTTTATGGTTGCTGCCCTTTCTGCCCATCACTATGAAATCAATGGTGGAAAAATCGCTTTCAGTGAAGCTGATTGTGCCAATCTTCCTACACTTCAAAAAAAGCTTTCCTTTCTTCTAGATGTGAAAAAGACGCTAGAGGCAGTTCATGCAACAGCCGACCTCGACTGTTCTTCCCTTTCTGTCACAGACAATACTAATCTTAGCATCTTGAGAGCTGCACTAATCGACAAAGAACCAATCAAGATGTGTTCAAGCCAATCGCTTCTTCGAAGCTGCCATATTGCTAATCTAGAACTTCTTTTATGGGTTGTTCCGACTGAAGAAAATAGTGAATACCATAACATCTATGATTTTAACTATGTACCACTGATATATCGCGAGTTTGACAAAAATGATAAAGAATATCCATCCACTCACTTCGTCATGTTAAATAAAGATGCAATGTTGAAGTACTGCAATATCGACTATAACGCGCTACTTGATGCCGTTCAGCACGTTCCTTTTTCCGAAGATTATTCTCATTCGCTCAATGCACTTCTTCTTGAAATGCTTAAAGCATACGATGAAAGTAAAAATAGTCGCATTGAGCTACTATCCACTGCGACTGCCCTCGCACTTTGGATTAAGGATTCTGATCCATATACAGAGCATCCTATTGCTATTCTCAACTATCTTCAGTCCGTCAAACGATCTCGCACACTGACTTCAACTGAACAAGCCGAAATTCTTTCTCTTATTGAAGCAACCCAAGACAATGAGTCTATTTACGTTGGTGCATATCTACTATTAGATAATCCTGTTGCGGCTAAAATTCACTTTGATAAGCTACCTGAAGAATCACAGAAGTTCTTTGAATCTTGTCCCATCTATCATTTTATGCCAAATGGACAACCTACCATTTCTGCTCCGGCAGAAGGGTAACAAGTGATGCCCACCCGCCCATGGTTTTTCCATGAGTGAGTGGGCATCGTTTTGTTAATCGAGATTTTTCGGCAAGCGGTCATACAGAACCACCGTATCCTGCGTTTCAATATGTACACGCTCTTTCTTCAGGAGCGTTCGAGAACGTTGGTTTGCACGGTAGTCACGGCCACCTTCTTCAAAAGCAGAGCAGCACAGAAAGTCACATACCGCATTGCCGGAAGGGGATTCCCGGATAATGAACACAAAGGCAGTTGGTTCGATCCGGCTGGAAATCAAGTAATCCGCTTTGATTTTGGTCACGAACGGATAGAACTGGGGCATATAGGAGAACAGATCGAACTCTTGTTCCAGTATTTCTTTCAACCGCACCAGTGCCAGCAGACGTGGTTTCACATACTCCTGATAGAGTGTGCCCTTCTTTACCTTGTCGTAGGTGATCTTATCAGACAGAATCATATCAACTGTCTTGCGTGGACTATAGCGGGGCAAGGCGATGTCTTTCAGGTAGTGGAACCCAGCAAGGTGAGGGAAGTCCTCTAGCGAAAATGTCAGCTTGATCTCGTGCAGTTCACCCTTATAGCCGTAGGTGAAAACATAGTGGTACTCGGTCAGCTCTTTCCAGACTTCTGCTGCCCGATACAAAATATCCTGATGTTCGTCCTGCACATTTTCACCTTCCCTCAAAAAAATAGAAGCCCTGCCGAAAGGCAAGGCTCCTATTAAGCGTTTTCTTTCGATTCATCGAATCTATTCGGCTTGTGGTTATCGCTTAACCCACGGTCTGGCTCCACAATCGGCTGATACCGAACCAGTCCACTGCTTCATCGCCACCGATAGCTGGTCAACGCCGCTATCCTCTAGCTTTATTATACCACAAAAGAACGTAAGTGCAAGTAGTTAAACGCAAAAGAATGCTATTATCTTATCCCACCATAGTATATGTGAAACCCTATCAAAGATGTCAATTATGTGTTATTTGCCAACTGAAGCCATTGTCGAATTGGCAATGTGAAATTATTCCATTGGTCGGATTTTGCAAACAAGTTAATAATCTCTGATAAGCCTGTTTCATAAGTAAATCCCATACGTTCAATAGCAATATTTATATAGCCATGCTCATCATCAAGTACACCCATGTCACGTAACACTTGTTGAGCTTCCGCATTAGCTGGTAAAATCTCTTCTGGCAATGCGAGTATTGCATTCCGAATATATGATTCCGGCTTTATATCGGTTGGCAAATCATATTGCAATATTGCCCGTAAAACTTGTTCTCGCTGCGGTTGATACGTTTGTCCTGTAAGAACTTCTTGTATTCTTCTAGCCTTTTCTTCTTCTGTTTTATAAACGTCACCGTCTAATACGGCTATTGTTTTAGCATTCAATGTTCCGTTTAGTGCTTTTCCAGCTATTACGGTAAACGCATTGATTGCCGGGCCGAATCGGTATATTTCGACATTTCTTACGCATTCCTGATCACGGGCGATTTTAGAAATAATCGTCTGTGAAAGCAAGTCTTCTACATATATACTAATTGGTCGATTTTGAGTACCCGTAAGTTGCCAAATAGAATCTGTTGAAATTGATGTTTGAACTAACGTCATTTCTGGCGTTTGAACTAAATATCTGATATCAACATACTGAGTCAGTTCTGTCATCAACATCGAATGTGTTGTAAATACTATTTGGAGATTCCTGTTTGTAGCGATTTCAAACAATTTCTGAATCATTCGCTTTAGCGCATTTTCGTGTAAAAGAAGATCGACTTCATCAATTAATATTAATGAATATTTAGGACATGAATACAGCCAATCCAATATAACCATTCTTATGCTTCATCATTTATTCCTCTCTCTTCATACCACACTTCGGACAGAACTTACCCGGCTTGATAAATTTAAATCCACATTTAGCACATACCCCAAGCGGATTTTGAGGTGCACCACAGTTGTCACAGAAAGCAGCCCCCGGTGTCAGCTCTGCACCACATTGATCACAGAAGTGGTTCGGAGAAGTCGCTCCTGCATCAGCAAATGCTCCACCTACTGCTTCATGGACAACACCGCCAATCGTTCCTCCGATTCCAGACATCATGCCAAGACCGATACCCATGTTGGTAAACTGGCTGGTACCTTCATTTCGAGCAGCGTCTTGCGCAACATCAAATCCACGCTCTTGCTGATAGGTATATCCTTCTTGCTGCCGCTTCGTAGCCTGTGCCTGCGAATCAATGACAACCTTTTGAGCGGCAGTCTGCGCTGCAATAACTTCTGCCTGCTGATGAAGCCGTGCCTCCGCAATGTCTGCATACTGACGGAAGTGCAATTCCTTAAATCGCTCATATTGCATATCACCGTCGGGTTTTACCACGGTCGTTACGTTGAACCGCTTAAGGGCAACACCATAATCCAGAAAATCGGGTATCAGCTTCTGATGAATATCTTCTGAAAACTTTTCAAGCTGCTCATCGACCTCAAAAATATTGATAGCATTGGTGCGCATAGTCTGAGCAATATAAGTTTTCACCTTTGTCATCAAAATACCACGGAAGTAACTTGTCAACTGCTGCCGATCAAGAGAACTTTCAGTGCCAACCAGCTTCACCAGCAGTTTCCGAGAATCATCAACCGCCAAGGACATTTCGCCGCTTGCACCAATCGAAAGAGGAAATTTATAAGTAGGCTCGACGTACTGAACCTTGCTGTCCGTTCCCCACCGGAGAGCCATTTGCTCCGTTTTGTTGACAAAATAGACTTCACAATGAAACGCCGACACACCATCAGTAGGCAAATTGATAAAATTCCGTACCAGAGGAATGTTCTGTGTTTCCAAGGTATAACGCCCTGGTCCGAACAAATCCAGTGCCAAACCGTTCATGAAAAAAATTGCTTCCTGTGATTCATGCACAATAAGCTGTGTGTTCGTATTGAAATCCTCGCACGGATGTTTCCAAACAAATGTGCTGTTGTCACCTTCGTACTTGATAACGTCTACAATTTTCGGCATGGTAGTTCCTCCCTCTGCCACTTTTCACAGTTCTTTCAACTATTCTATCATAGAAGCAACTCGTCCTCAATGATTTTTGTCTATTTACTACAAAAATCGTGAATGCTCTTAAAATTTCTTTTTTGTTTGTGCACTCATCTATAAACAAGGCATTTTAGAAGTCACACTTCTACCGCTTCACTGCAATAAAATTTGCAAAACCATCTTGACGCACTCCGCAATCCATGATACCCTTTATCGCAAATCCCACCAAATTTGTAGAAAAGTACAGAATGGCGAGGATTTATTCCCTATGAAGATTTTTACCGCCCTGCAACACACCCGATTCATTTTGCCGCCGTTTCACCCGACAAAATTTTTCGCTTATCTTGCAGGGCGGTTCTTTTCTTTTATGGGACAGGAACTGCAAACCTTTCACCAAACCATGACAAGGAGGCGACCCGAAGCGTGATCTATCGAGACAATTTGTTTCTCAACGCCAGATTCCAAGAGGCTGTTCAAGCTGCCCATGACCAAGATTGGCAAACCCTTGAAAAATATTCCTTCTACGATGCCAAGATGATGGAAGACCTGCTGTACAAATGCGAACATCTGATGCCTCTTGAAATCAAATGTCGGTACGCCTTACAACATTATTACAGTCACGGCGATCATTCTCCCATCATTCGGAAGTATGTCCGCCGAGCCAAAATCATTCGTCCTGACAACTGGCGCGATGCTCTGCCGGAGAGCGTAAGAGACATTGAGATGTTTACCGTATATCGCGGCGGCATCGGCAGCATTGAGCGCGCACCGCTTTCTATTTCATGGTCGCTCTCTTACGATGTTGCTGAATGGTTTGCACACCGCAGTGAACTTTTTTACCGCTGCCCCTGCCATGTATATCAAGGAACAATTCACGCCGACAAGGTGATTGCATATCTTCCAGAGCGCAGTGAGTTTGAAATTATCCAGCATCGGAATGTCAAAGACGTGCAGGAAATCACGCCGCTGAGAGGGTACAGTCCTCCATTCAATGCCTTCAAATCATCAAAAAAATGGGTTCATAATGAAGAGGAAAGCAACCGCTATTTCAATGAATGGTATCAATCGCAGAACTGCTGAATTTTATGTTGCTTCAAATAATAAGTCCTACTATCACTGCTTTACCACAATAAAATTTCCAAAACCATCTTGACGTACCCCACAATCCATGATACCCTCTATCGCAAATCCCACCGCGTTAGCCGTAAATGACTGCACGGTGCGGGTTTATTCCCTATGAAGATTTTTACCGCCCTGCAACACACCCGATTCATTTTGCCGCCGATTCACCCGACAAAATCCATCGCTGCGCTGCGTGGGCGGTATTTTTCTTTTTCACAAATAAAATCTTATGTGGTTGTACAAATCTCCGAATTTTATTTACAGTTGTTGACTGCACAACTTCAAAGTGTTATTCTTGTGCTTGAAAGAAGCAGAACGTAGTGTCCGCACTGCGCCCGGCTTTCTTCATACCGCACCTTGATTCCTTCATAAGCCGTCTGAACGTGATACCGTGCCACGACCTCACACTTTCTGTGGGCGAGCCGGAAAACGCCGCTGCACAAACAGGGGCAGGAACTTCGTTCGGAGTAAACGGCGACACCATTACATGAGCAGAGCCCCGCTACTTATTTTTTGCGTCTTAACAATTCGGAAACATTTGCTGATGAAGCGTTTTGAGCGCAGCGGTAGAGGGCAAGAACCGTCCCGTGGCCACAAATTTTCAATTCTTGAAAATTTCCTGTCTATCCGGGACTTCACTTCTCAAACTCTTGCGAGTTTTCCAAGTGATCTTGTTGGGGCGTGCCTGCCCCAACCCCTGCTTAGAACGGACGAGGAGGAATTGTGTCAATTTGACACAATTCCTCCTCGAATCTCAATTTATGCAGCTAATATCAATTTGCTGTTCCTGATACAGTTGGTTTCTGAGTAGTTCCGGTGCATCTCCGGTGAATACCTTTGCGGCCTCTGTATCGCCTTTCAAATACCACATAAACCATGCCGTCACATAACCATCGGCAGAATAAAGCATTTTTCCATGATCCATACCATTCCGCAGGGCGACTGCTTTGTCATTTTTCACGGCATCGTAAAGCTGTTTTGCGCCATCGGGCGTAATAACGTCGCTCTCCGTTGCCGCCAGAAGGAATACTGGAATATTCGTTTTGTCCGGTTCGTAGTGCATATTCAGTGCTTCTGCCAGATCCAGTTGTGTGGGAGAAAGGCTGACCGCACAAGTGTACAAACTACCGTGCGGCTGTTCGTTGATAGCGTTGAACACGCCCACGCCGCCTGTGAGTGACCGGAAATTCCGATGTGTTCCTCATCGACTTTCTGATAGAAGCGGCTGTCAGGATTCTCATTTTCATTCAGAAGCCATGCCAACGTCGTATCTGCCGAACTGCCAGAGCAAGTGCTTGGGTCTTCATTGCCAATGACAATGAATCCCCACGAAGCCAGATGCTTGAAGAGTGCTGGATATTTGGAGCTATACACACCCGTGCCATTCACCATCACCACAACAGGATAGCTTTTGGCGCTCTCTGTCAACTCCTTGGGGTAATAGACATTGATATTCCCCCATTCTTCTTCGGTGGACACTTCCATATGTTCCACCTGCGAGGCCCCCATCGCCAGATATTTTGCTTCCAGTTCGCCGCCTGTTTTAACAATCTGCGTGTAATTGTTCGGAACGAATGGCTGCATGGACAGCAACAGTAAAATAATAGAAATTGTTATCACAAGGATCACCGCCACGATCAAAATTATTTTTAAGAATCTCAGAATCATCTTCCACATCCTAAATTATTCCTTCATGTACTTGTCCAGATATTCTACCACGGCATCCAGATACTCCATATAAACCTTATTGTCGTTTTGCAACCCATGGCCGGAATGCTTCGCTACGAAATACCGGTAATCTACTCCGTTCTTTTCCAGTGCGGCGACCAGCGGCTTGGATGCGGCAAATGGCTGCATCTTGTCGTGTGCGCCGTAGCAGAGGACAGAGGGCGCCGTATCCTTTGTGACCCAGCGATCAGCAGAGATCGGTTTGACTGCATCCAGATAGGCACCAGATGTGATATCCTCCGGGGTCAGCGCCTGACCGGACATTACACTGAACAGTCCTGCGGCGGCCTCCGGGCTTTGGTCGAGACCGAAGATGCCCCAATCCTCCACATGAAAGCTGCCGGGGCCGACTGCTTCAAATACCATTTTGACCGGAAGCGGCGAGGTGTCGGCATCCCGGTAGGCATAGATCAGCGCAAGACATCCGCCTGCGCTGCCGCCCGCAATCGCCATCCGGTCAAGCTTATACCCCAGTTTTTCGGCTGCTGCAACCACAGAGGGCATGGCCGCTTTGATCTCCTCCGACTGGCTGTATACGCTGGCATCCGGGTTTTCTTCCGTAAACAATGTGTAGTTGATCCCTGCCGCCACATAGCCTTTGCTGCACAGCCATTTCAGCATCTCGGCATCACCGGCTTTGTCTCCGCTGGTAAACCCACCGGCGTGAAGATAGACCACAAGACCGTATGCATCCTGACTTTTGTCTGCCGGCACATAAAGATCAAACTTGTTGGCAGCACCCTCTCCATAAGGCAAGTCGGTGTACACCTTGCCAACCGTTTCATCCCAACGGGTGTTGTATTTGCCGTGGGTCGGGTCGCTGTTCATTTTGAGTAAAGCAGAGCCGACAAACGCTGCAAGAAACGCAGCAGTATAGAGCAATCCCCATTTCAGTGTTTTCACAGAATATTCCCTCCAAACAGCGTGCCGCCCAGCAGCAGATTCAACACTTCTCGAACTGCCAAACGTCCCAATACAAAAGCCACTGCAATAATGACGGCAAGTAAGATGATTCGTTTTGAAGTCATTGTCATAAAAACCTCCTTGACTTTTTGGTGGGACGAGTGTATCATCAAAACAGCGCTGAGTCAATCGTCTCAGCCAAAATGAGACAAAAAAGGGCGTTTGTATCATCCCATGAAGAACATGAACAATCAGGAAAAGAACACCTATGTGCGGCAGCACATTCTGTCTGCGCTGCTGGAATTGATGCACACACAGGACTTTGTGTCCATTAGCATTCAGGCGTTGGTGGATGCTGCCGGTGTTGGGCGGGCATCTTTTTACCGCAATTTCGCAAGCAAAGAGGACGTATTACAGCAGGAGTCTGTGCGTCTGACCAATGAATGGAAGACAAATTTTGACCATGAGCATCCTGATGGCACACCGGGTCAGGATAATCTATGGCTCGTCAGTCTGCTGGATTTTTACAAGGACCATGCTGAATTTTACCTTGCATTGTACCATGCAGGGCTTTCCAATATCATGCTGGAAACACTTCTTGGCTATTTTGACCGTTCGCCGGAGATTCCCAACGGGTTGGCTTATCTGAATTCTGCCATCGGTTATATGCTATATGGCTGGGTACATGAGTGGATGAATCGTGGAATGCAGGAATCCGGCACGGAGATTGCCCGGATGTTTGCAGAAGCACAGAAAAAACAGGCATAAAAGAACAGGGCGCATCCCATAAAAAGAGATACGCCCTGTTTTGCTATTCTTAATCTTCTAACCCATGGCTCCCTGCCACATTTTTCAAGTATTCCTCCGGGTCACCGTTCAGAATCAAGTCCGCATAGCCTAGTGGGTCATTGTAGATAAGATAATCCAGTTCTGACCTCTGCGCCATGGTCACATCCAGCGCATCCTCAACCCCGGTGCAGTCGATGGAAATCCTTCTCCCATCCCGGAGCAGCAGCTCCACGCAGCCGGTGTCCATGTTGAACTTGCAGGCTCTTTCATCGTACTTCATGTTTGTGTCCTTTCTGCCTTACGGCACGCTTACCGTGGTCTGTCGTGCTTTCTTATGATAAGGTCTAGGACGTTTTTCGATGGGAGCAAAGGATTCGTTCTGTTTTCCAAAGGATACAAAAAATCCGAACCCTTCTCCTATTGGAAAAAAGTTCGGATTTTGTTGTTGTGGTGCGATGGAAGGGACTCGAACCCCCGGCCTACTGATTCGTAGTCAGTCACTCTATCCAGCTGAGCTACCAACGCATACGTTCCGTTCGGAAC
>JABLTR010098771.1_pt1 | contig 10610 bp, 8 predicted proteins | sample 7160071 | NCBI WGS metagenome assembly JABLTR01 (sample SAMN14651230, study PRJNA627086) | human gut metagenome | isolation source: feces | host: Homo sapiens
GCCCTGGGCAGCGACACCGGCGGCTCCATCCGCCAGCCCGCCTCCTACTGCGGCGTCACCGGCATGAAGCCCACCTACGGCACCGTCTCCCGCTATGGCCTGATCGCCTACGCCTCCTCTCTGGATCAGATCGGCCCTCTGGCCCGGTCTGCCGAGGACTGCGCCGCAGTGCTGGACATGATCCAGGGCCGGGATGAGCGGGACGGCACCAGCCTGGATGTGCCCTGCGGAACGCTGCTTCAAAACCTGAGCGCCGACCTGACCGGCATGAAGATCGGCATTCCTGTGGACTGCTTCGGGGAGGGCCTGGACCCGGAGGTCCGGGAGAAGGTGCTCGCCGTCGCCCAGGTGCTGAAGGGCCGGGGGGCCCAGGTGGAGGAGTGCCAGCTCCCGGTCATGGAGTATGTGGTGCCTACCTATTATATTATCGCCTGCGCCGAGGCCAGCTCCAACCTGTCCCGGTTCGACGGGGTCAAGTACGGCTGGCGGGCCGAGGGGTATGAGGATCTGACCGACCTGTACTGCAAAACCCGCACCGAGGGCTTTGGCCGGGAGGTGCAGCGGCGCATCCTGCTGGGTACCTTCGTGCTGTCCACCGGATACTACGACGCCTATTATAAGAAGGCCCTCCAGGTCAAGGCGGTCATCAAGGGGGCCTTTGACGCTGCCTTTGCCAAATACGACCTGCTGCTGACCCCGGTGACCCCCACCACCGCCCCCAGGCTGGGGGAGAGCCTGAGCGACCCGCTGCAGATGTACCTGAGCGACATCTACACCGTCTCCGTCAACCTGGCGGGGCTGCCCGCCCTGTCCATGCCCTGCGGCTTTGACGCCAAGGGCCTGCCCGTGGGCGCCCAGCTCATCGGCGCGCCGCTGATGGAGCAGAAGGTGCTGAACGCCGCCCACGCCTTCCAGCAGGACACCGACTATCACACCCGCCGCCCCGGCGGAGAGGAGGAGAAGTGAGCTATGACCTGGGAAACTGTCATCGGTCTGGAGACCCATGTGGAGCTGGCCACCCGGACCAAAATCTTCTGCTCCTGCACCACCGCCTTTGGGGGCGACCCCAACACCCACTGCTGTCCGGTGTGCACCGGCATGCCCGGCACCCTGCCGGTGATGAACAAAGCGGTCATGCGGTTTGCCACCAAGGCGGGACTGGCCCTGAACTGCGAGATCACCCGTTATCACAAATTTGACCGCAAGAACTACTTCTACCCGGACCTGCCCAAGGCATACCAGATCTCCCAGCTCTACCTTCCCATCGCCACCAACGGCAGAGTGCCCATCACCCTGGCCTCCGGGGAGGAGAGGGTCATCCGCATCCACGAGATGCACATGGAGGAGGACGCGGGCAAGCTGGTCCACGACCCTTGGATCGACCAGACCCGGGCGGACTACAACCGCTGCGGTGTCCCCCTAATTGAGATCGTCACCGAGCCGGACTTCCGCTCCGCAGAGGAGGTCATCGCCTACCTGGAAAAGCTGAAGTCCACCCTGGAGTACCTGGGCGTCTCGGACTGCAAAATGCAGGAGGGCTCCCTGCGCTGCGACGTGAACCTGTCCGTCCGTCCGGCGGGCAGCGCGGAGCTGGGTACCCGCACCGAGATGAAGAACATCAACTCCTTCAAAGCCATTGCCCGGGCCATTGCCTACGAAACCCGCCGCCAGATCGAACTGATTGAGGAGGGCAAGCGGGTGGTCCAGGAGACCCGCCGCTGGGACGAGAACAAGGACGCCACCTTCTCCATGCGCTCCAAGGAAAACGCCCAGGATTACCGCTATTTCCCGGAGCCGGACATCCCTCCCATGGAGATTACCCAGGAATATCTGGACTCCGCCCGCCGGGAGCTGCCCGAGATGGCCCCGGAGAAGCGGGCGCGCTATGTGGCCCAGTTCGGCCTGCCCGAATACGATGCCGGCATGCTCACCGGCCAGAAGGCCCTGGCCGACTTCTTCGAGGAGGCGGTCACCCTGGGGGGCGAGCCCAAGGAGGTGGCCAACTGGATGATGGGGGAGGTGCTGCGCACCCTGAAGGAGAAGTCCCTGGAGGCCAAGCAGATGCCCCTTTCGCCGGCCACCCTGGTCAGGCTGCTGGCCATGGTGAAGCGGGGCAAGATCAACCGCAACACCGCCGTGGAGGTCTTTGCCGCCGTCTGGGATACCGACGGCGATCCGGAGGCCTATGTGAAAGAGCACGGCCTGGAGCAGGTCAGCGACGCCGGACTGGTGGAGTCGGTGGTGGAGCAGGTCTTCGCGGACAATCCCAAGTCCATTGCCGACTATCAGGCGGGCAAGCAGAAGGCCTTTGGCTTCCTGGTGGGCCAGACCATGCGCCAGCTCAAGGGGAAGGCCGACCCCAAGGTGGTCAACCAGGTGATCCGCGCCAAATTGGAACAGCTCTGAGCGGGAGCTGGCTCTGTCAGGGATTGAATATTCTACGAATATTCACTTTACGTCCCATATTTATGCAATATGTGTTGCATAAATATGGGGCGCCTATTTTGCTTTAAAGTGCGGAACGGCGGAATGAGGCAAAAATGTCTGTAAATAAAGGACAAAATTGTAAAAAATGTCCTTGACAAACGGACTAAAAAGAATATAATACGTTCTGCGAAGGAACTTATGGACTTCGACGACAGATCATGCAACAGGAGGGATGAATATGAAAGTTTGGCTTCGGAAATTGCTGAATGTTGGTACCAACAGCGAAGAGCGTTCCTGCATGAGCAACTCTTGGGACGAATTTGGTGTCATTCGCAACCTGATGAGCTGCTGGCGCTGAGCAAGTGTCCTTTGCTTGGGAATGTTCACAATGGCAGGCAGTGATGCCTGCCATTTTTTTGCCCTGCAGCGCTCAGAGAAGGAATGGCCTGCCCTCGCTCCGCATATAACATGGGGAGAGAGGGTGATTTTTTTGCGCGTAGAGCTGCCCTGCCAATCCGGCGGCGTCCCCCTGGGGCGGGTGGAGTATGAAGACAAGGGGCCGCGCCTGGCCTTCGCCTGCTGTCTGCCCATCAGTGCTGGGGTGTGCAAGCTGTGGCTGGTCCGGGGGGAGCGCCGCCTGCTGCTGGGCACTCCGGCTCCGGAGGGGGAGGAGCTGACGCTGCGCCGGGCCTTCAGCCGCGCCATGCTCTCGGAACAGGGGGTATACCCTCCGGAGCGGGTGGAGGTCACCGGCTCTTGGGCGGCCGGCGGCGGACCGGAGCAGGAGCAGTGGCAAACCGGGGGCGCAGGCGTGGCAAGGCTCTCCGATCCTTTGCTCCGCCAGATGTTCAGCCAGGGCGGCTGGGGGTGGAGGCGCTGGGAGCGGGGGACGGTGTTCTGTCACAGCTGGGAGGAGAACGCTCCGTTTCCCGCCGTCCCGCTGTTCTGTCTGGCCCAGGTGGAGCGGCGGGAGCACAAGATACAGGTGCGCATTTACCTGGACCAGGGGGGAAACCCCTGCTTTCCGCCGTGATTGCAATGGGTGGGAAGGAAAATGCGTTGACAGACCGGTGCGGGGATGCTACAATATCTTGTATTGTAAAACGGCCTTCCGGTGAGAAAAAGCCCCGGATAGAAATTAGGAGTGTGTACCCCATGAAGTGCCCATATTGTGCCAATTTGGAGAGCAAGGTAGTGGATTCCCGCCCCGCCGACGAGGGGGCCAGTATCCGCCGCAGAAGAGAGTGCCTGGCCTGCGGCAAGCGTTTCACCACCTATGAGACCATGGAGTCTCTGCCCCTGGTGGTGGTGAAAAAGGACGGCTCCCGCCAGAGTTTTGACAAGGACAAAGTGCTGCGGGGTATGATCCGGGCCTGTGAAAAGCGGCCGGTGGCGATGGAGACGCTGGTCAAAATTGCCGACGCCATCGAGCAGGAGCTGCAAAACGCCCTGGAGCGGGAGACCAGCACCGAAAAGATCGGAGAGCTGGTCATGCATTACCTGAAAGATGTGGATGAGGTGGCCTATGTCCGTTTTGCCTCGGTGTACCGCCAGTTCAAGGATATCGACACCTTTATGGCGGAGCTGAACAAGCTGCTGGCCGAGCGCTGAGCGGAAGAGATCCGAGCTTAGTATTATAATGTATGACGGGATGTCACAGCGCCCCGGGAACGACAGGTTCCCGGGGCGCTTTTGCCGGCCGCAGGTCAGAGCAGATTTTTCAGATTGAACTGCTCCATATCGGCCAGCAGCTGGATTTCTTCCATGAGCCGGGCGTTGGCGGAGGTGTATTCCGCCGCCTCCTGCCACTGCAGCAGCTGTCCCACTTCCCGGAATCCGGAGCTAATCTCGTCGGTCTCGCTGTGGCGCAGCACGATGTGGAGGTAGCAGGAGGCGTCCGCCCAGATTTGCCGGGCCTGTTCCGTCAGCGCCTGTCCCCGGGCCCAGTTTCCCGCCTCCGCGCTGTCCTGGGCGGACTGCAGCGTTTGGGTCATTGCTTCCGTCAGTTTGTCCAGATAGCGGCCGTTGCCCAGAGCGGCCAGAAACAAAACGGCCAGAATGGTGACGCAGATCCAGAAGCGCTTCACGGTGTTACCTCCCTGGGGGCATAGTGGATTACCCCGTCCCGGTCGGCGGTGAGCAGAAATACCTCCTTGGGAGAGGCGGCCCCCCGCTGTTTCAGCTGCTGGTTCAGCCAGTTTTCATCCAGCCCCAGGGCGGTCAGGTTTTGGGAGAGCACCCGGCCGTCATTGATGACCACCACAGGCAGCCGGCCGGTCTGGACGCTCAGCCCCAGCTGTTTTGGGGTGGCGGGCTGCCGGTCCTGATAGAGCAGGACGGACACCTGGCCGCTGGTCTCCAGAATGGCGTACTTGACGCTGTTCAGGTCGGTCACCCCCTGGAGCCGCAGCTCCTCGATCAGCTCGTCCACCGTCATGCGCACTTTCCTCATCTCCCGCTGGCGGAGCTTTCCGTCCTGAACCACAATGCTGGGCTTTCCGCACAGCAGGGTCCGCAGCCGGACGCTGCGCATGGTGGCCACGCTGAGCAGCATGGTCAGGCAGAGCAGTGTGATGATGGGGACAATTCCATAGAGCAGGGGCAGGCCGAAGTCCTGCATCGGTACGGCGGCCAGGTCGCTGAGCAGCATAGCCAGCACCAGCTCAGTGGGCTCCAGCTCCCCCACCTGGCGCTTGCCCATCAGTCGGATGCCGGCGATCAGCAGCAGGTAGAGCACCACCGTTCGGGCAAATGCGATTGCCATAACTTCCACCTCCCGGGGGCGTGTGCTGCTGATTATCCTGTCCTGAGCGGTGGAAAATATGCGCAAAGAGAGCGGCTGGGGCATGAAAGTAGGGAAATGGGGGAAAATATGCCTTGCAATTCACTATATATTGTGGTATAAAAGATAAGGTAAAGCCTTGAAGGGAGTTGCCACGCGCGGATGGAGGAGCATCGCGCGCGGAGGCTCTCTTTTTTTAAAAAAATTTTGCCCTGTGACCTGATCCCTCACAGGGCAAATCTGCAATCCAAACCGGGCGTTATCACCGAACGAAAGAGAGATTTTTGGAAAGGCGGGTTATTTTCACATGAAAGCGACGTTGATCCTGGAAAATGGCCGTACCTTCGTGGGAGAGAGCATCGGCGGTACGGAGGACCGTATCTGCGAGATGGTGTTCAACACCTCGATGGTGGGTTATCAGGAGATCTTGACCGATCCGTCCTATGCGGGCCAGGGTGTTGTGATGTCCTATCCCCTGATCGGCAACTATGGCGTGAACCATGAGGACAATGAGTCTGTCCGTCCCTGGGCGGAGGCTTTTGTGGTGCGCTGCCTGTCGGAACGGGGCAGCAATTTCCGCAATGAGGGTACGCTGGATGCCTATCTGAAAGAGCATAATATCACCGGGCTCCAGGGTATCGACACCCGGGCGCTGACCAAGATACTCCGCAATCAGGGGACGATGAACGGTATGATCACCTGCGCGGAGCATTTTCATGTGGAGGAAGTGCTGGAGCGGCTGCGCGCCTATCGGGTGTCCGGCACCGTGGAGCGGGTGACCACCAAGACTCCGGTCCACTATCCGGCGGAGCATCCGAAGTACAAAATTGCCCTGCTGGACTTGGGGGAGAAGCGGAATATGACCCGCTGCCTCAACGCCCGGGGCTGTGACGTCACCCTGCTGCCCGCCCACACGCCGGCGGAGGAGATCCTCTCCGGCGGCTATGACGGCGTGATGCTCTCCAACGGCCCCGGCGATCCCGCCGACAACGTGGAGATCATCGCCCAGGTGCGCAAGCTCTACGAGTCCGACCTGCCCATCTTTGCCGTCTGCCTGGGCCACCAGCTGATGGCGCTGGCCACCGGGGCCTCCACCGGCCCGCTGGCCTACGGCCACCGGGGGGCCAACCACCCGGTGCGGGATATCCAGGCCGGCCGGGTGTTCATCACCAGCCAGAACCACGGCTATGTGGTTAAGAGCGAGTCGGTGGATCCGGCTGTGGCTGAGGTGAGCCATGTCAACGTCAACGACGGCACCTGCGAGGGCCTCAGATACAAGAACAAGCGCATTTTCACCGTCCAGTTCCACCCCGAGGCCAGCCCCGGCCCCCAGGACACCGAGTACCTGTTTGACAAGTTCCTGGAGATGGTGGAGGACGCGAAGAAGGGTGGTGCTCTGAATGCCTAAGAATCCTGATATCAAGAAGGTGCTGGTCATCGGTTCCGGCCCCATTGTCATCGGTCAGGCGGCGGAGTTCGACTATGCCGGCACCCAGGCCTGCCGCTCCCTGAAGGAGGAGGGGCTGGAAGTGGTGCTGGTCAACTCCAACCCGCCCACCATCATGACCGATAAGGACATTGCCGACCACGTCTATATTGAGCCTCTGAATGTGGCCTCCCTGACGGCTGTCATTGAGAAGGAGCGCCCCGACTCCCTCCTGCCCACCCTGGGCGGCCAGATCGGACTGAACCTGGCCATGGCTCTGCACGAGCAGGGCATTCTGGAGAAATATAACGTCCGCCTGCTGGGCACCAGCCCCGAGTCCATCCATAAGGCGGAGGACCGCCAGGGCTTCAAGGACTGCATGGAGTCCATCCATCAGCCCTGCGTCACCTCTGTGGTGGTGACCAGCGTGGAGGATGCGGTGGAGTTTGCCAACAGCATCCACTATCCTGTCATCGTCCGCCCCGCCTATACCCTGGGCGGCACCGGCGGCGGCATCGCCTATGACGAGGCCTCCCTGCGGGAGATCGCCGCCCGGGGCATCTATGCCTCCCGGGTGGGAGAGATCCTGGTGGAGCGCTGCATCTCCGGCTGGAAGGAGATCGAGTTCGAGGTCATGCGGGACAGCGCCGGCAACGTGATCCAGATCTGCTCCATGGAGAACATCGACCCGGTGGGCGTCCACACCGGCGACTCCATCGTGGTGGCCCCCACCCAGACCCTGGCCAACAAGGAGTATCAGATGCTCCGCACCGCCGCCCTGGACATCATCTCCGCCCTGGAGATCGAGGGCGGATGCAACTGCCAGTTCGCGCTGAACCCCGACTCCTACGAGTACGCGGTCATCGAGGTCAACCCCCGGGTGTCCCGTTCCTCCGCCCTGGCCTCCAAGGCCACCGGCTACCCCATCGCCAAGGTGGCGGCCAAGATCGCCCTGGGCTACACCCTGGACGAGATTCCCAACGCCGTCACCGGCAAGACCACCGCCTGCTTTGAGCCCACCCTGGACTACTGTGTCCTGAAGATTCCCCGCCTGCCTTTTGACAAGTTCACCACCGCCAGCCGTACCCTGGGCACCCAGATGAAGGCTACCGGCGAGGTCATGGCCATCGGCACCACCTTCGAGGGGGCGCTGATGAAAGCCATCCGCTCCCTGGAGCTGAATGTGAAGGCCCTGCGGCTGCCCAAGCTGGAGGAGGTGCCCACCTATGAGATCGAGGACCGGCTCAAGAACATCGACGACGAGCGGATGTTCGTCATCGCTGAGGCCCTGCGCCGGGGAATCTCCAAGGAGGAGATCAACTCGGTCACCAAGGTGGATCTCTGGTTCCTGGACCGTTATCAGGCCATCATCGACACCGAGGACGCCATCCGCGCCGCCGAGACCCTGGACGAGCCGCTGCTGCGCCGGGCCAAGGAGTTTGGCTTCACCGACAGCCTGATCGCCTTCCTGCACTTCGGCGACGACAAGCGGGCCAAGGAGATCAAGGCCCTGCGGGAGAGCTTCGGGATCACCCCCTCCTTCAAGATGGTGGACACCTGCGCCGCCGAGTTCGACGCGGAGACCCCCTATTACTATTCCACCTACGACCAGGAGAATGAGGCAGAGGGTGAGGACAGCGGCCAGCGCAAAGTGCTGGTGCTGGGCAGCGGCCCCATCCGCATCGGCCAGGGCATCGAGTTCGACTACTGCTCGGTCCATTCGGTCTGGGCGCTGAAAAAGATGGGCTGCGAGACCATCATCATCAACAACAACCCGGAGACCGTCTCCACCGACTTCGACATCGCGGACAAGCTCTACTTCGAGCCCCTGACCCCTGAAGATGTGCAGAACGTGGTGGAGCTGGAGAAGCCCTGGGGCGCCGTGGTCCAGTTCGGCGGCCAGACCGCCATCAAGCTGGCCAAGGCTCTCACCGAGATGGGCGTCCAGATCCTGGGCACCTCCGCCGAGGGCATCGACGCCGCCGAGGACCGGGAGCGCTTTGACGAGGTGCTGAACACCTGCGGCATCCCCCGGGCCAAGGGCACCACGGTGTTCACCACCGAGGAGGCCCTGAAGGCCGCCCATGAGCTGGGCTATCCGGTGCTGGTGCGCCCCTCCTACGTGCTGGGCGGCCAGGGTATGGAGATCGCCTACTCCGACCGGAACATCGTGGACTTCATGAGCATCATCAACATGACCGTCCAGGAGCATCCCATCCTGGTGGACAAGTACCTGATGGGCCGGGAGCTGGAGGTGGACGGCGTCTTTGACGGGGAGGATATCCTGATTCCTGGCATCATGGAGCATGTGGAGCGGGCCGGCATCCACTCCGGCGACTCCATCTCGGTCTATCCGCCCCTGCATATCTCCGAGGAGCACAAGCGGATCATCCTGGAGGACACCAAGAACATGGCCCGGGAGCTGGGGGTCATCGGCCTGATCAACGCCCAGTATATCCTCTACGATGACGACATCTACGTCATTGAGGTCAATCCCCGTTCCTCCCGCACCATCCCCTATATCTCCAAGGTCACCGGCGTGCCCATCGTGGAGGTGGCCACCCGGGTCATTCTGGGGGAGAAGCTGAAGGACATGGAGTACGGCACAGACCTCTACCCCGAGGCCAGCTATTACGCGGTCAAGATGCCGGTGTTCTCCTTCGAGAAGCTCACCGACGTGGACATCGCCATGGGTCCGGAGATGAAGTCCACCGGCGAGTGCCTGGGCATCGCCGAGAGCTATCCCCAGGCCCTGCTGAAGGCCTTCAAGGGGGCCAATATGAAGGTGCCCAAGAAGGGCGGGCGCATCATCGTCACCGTCAAGGACGAGGATAAGAGCGAGATCGTCCCCATCGTCAAAGGCTTTGAGGAGATGGGCATTGAAATCCTGGCTACCCGGGGGACCTGCGACTATCTGCGCGCCCATGGGGTGGAGTGCACCATGGTCAACAAGATCAAGGAGGGGTCGCCCAACATCGAGGACCTGATCCGCTCCGGCTCTATCAACCTGATCATCAACACCCCTGCCAGCCGCCACGAGTCCACCCAGACCGACGGCTTCAAGATCCGCCGCTGCGCCGTGGAGCACTCGGTGCCCTGCGTCACCGCAGTGGACACCGCCCACGCCATGCTGACCATCCGGGAATTCAGCCACAGCGCTGACCTGGTGCCCATTGACGTGACCACCATTTGACGGTAAAATAACTTCATCCAAAACCGAATGCAGGACGGTCCCCACATCGTTCTGCATTCGCCGTTTTACCAGAGATACAGAAAGGGGAGACCAAAATGGCCAACCGGCATGAAACGGTCATCGTCCTGGATTTCGGCGGCCAGTACAATCAGCTGATTGCCCGCCGGGTCCGGGAGTGCAATGTATACTGTGAGGTAAAGCCCTACACCACCCCGCTCTCCGAGCTGAAGGCCATGCAGCCCATCGGCATCATCTTCACCGGCGGGCCCAACTCCGTCTACCTGGAGGAGTCCCCCCATGTGGATCCGGAGATCTTCACCTGGGGCGTGCCCATCCTGGGCATCTGCTACGGCTGCCAGCTGATGGCCCACACCCTGGGGGGCCTGGTCACCGAGGCCCAGGACGACTCCGCCCGGGAGTACGGCAAGACCGAGACCTTCTATGACACCACCTGCCCCCTCTTCCGGGGACTGCCCGCCTCCGGCATCTCCTGGATGAGCCACAGCGACTACATGGCCCGGGTGCCCGAGGGCTTCGCCCTGGTGGCCCACTCCCATGCCTGCCCCAATGTGGCCATCGCCGACGTGGCGCGGGGTTTCTACGGGGTGCAGTTCCACCCGGAGGTCAACCACACCGAGCACGGTCTGGACATGCTCCGCAACTTCCTCTATGAGGTCTGCCACGCCCAGGGGGACTTGACCATGGGGGACTACTGCCGCACCGCCATCGCCGCCGTCCGGGAGAAGGTGGGCGACGGCCGGGTGCTGCTGGCCCTGTCCGGC
>JABLTR010061145.1_pt1 | contig 10608 bp, 13 predicted proteins | sample 7160071 | NCBI WGS metagenome assembly JABLTR01 (sample SAMN14651230, study PRJNA627086) | human gut metagenome | isolation source: feces | host: Homo sapiens
AATTCCTTATCGTATTGCATGTCTCCACCTTCCTTAATGATATATTATCATCTTTTGGTGGATTTAACGACTGCATTTAAATGATACTACTCCAGATACTACTCCAGAAGAAGTGTACTTCCAATACCCTGTTTTTGATATTGAGGAAGAACAAGTAACTCTGTAATTGTACCAAAATAATAACCATCTGAAAGAATGCGCAAACACCCTACTAATTTTTTATTGTCATAGACTGTTATATTTAGTGTTTTAGATAATGCTTGCCTTGTCTTATCTATATCATAATCGCCTTGCCATACTTGATTAACAAAAGAAATGAATGTTGATACATCAAGATTTTTATCGTCTACTTTATAGTCCATTATTATTCCTCCAACACCATATTTTTTTCCACTTTATCACACAGAATATTCTTTTACTATAGCCATCGTCTTCTGTGATAACTGATTTTTTTATTTCACATAATGTTAGTTGTCAAAAGTTTTTTATAATATTTACGGAAAAATTACATTCGGTCAGATGCCAGACACTTGATTCTCTCCTCCATTGTCTCCTTTATACATTGATTTTACCAACATATTCAGACTAAAAAATAAAATCTTTTAAATTCTTCATATGAAAATTGAAGAAAATTGTCTTAGACGTCTATTGCAGCCTCATGCCTGTAGGCAAATCTCTATCACTTATTCTTTCCACAACAGAATTTATACTTTAATCCACTTCCACATGGGCACTTCTCGTTTCGAGATATTTTCTTTTTTACAGATGTATTTTATCTTTACTATATTCTTGCTCCTCTCTAACCAACGGTGGGAAATCCATATCAATAATTCTATTTGTTAGAATATAATATGGATTAAGTAAATCATCAACAGCCATCATTGTAACCTTACTTGTATCTCCCATTTCACTATTGAAACTTGCTGAGTACGACTGTATCACCCCAAATTCATGCATATGATGTCCAGGGTAAGTATCACAGTCAACCAACACGACATCTCCTATCGTTCTTGTTTTTCCGTTCATGAAAATTCCAATAGCAGATAATTGTATAACTTTTCGCAGAGAATTACTATAATTCTTATCAATGTTAAATATGTTGTCGTTATTAAATACGCATAAATCTTCTCCAATTAAAGCTGTATACAACAGACTACAAGCATTTTCCAATGATTTTTGAAGAGCAAAAATCATCCATATTTCAGCCAGTAATATTTCTTCTATTTTTTCAAATTTTGTTACCAAGCATTTTTCTAGTGAATTAATACTTTCTGGTGCTATATCTAAAGGACATGCTACCATCTCCCTATCAAGAACCATAAGCATAGTATGTATGTCCTCAGGTTTTAATTCTTCAATGAGAACATTAATCGATGAATCAATCAGTTTTTTGTATAGTTTGGATTCTCGAAATGCTTCCGCAGCTTTTTCATATTCCTTTTCTACTAAGAAAGGTACTCCTATAGGTGCAGTTATGGGTCTATATTTACCATATGGATTCAACGCCTTCGCAATCTTAGGATTTGAAATCTCTAACTCCTTAACACACTCTTTTATAAGAGCGTAAATAGTGGCATGTGCTCTTGCAAATATCTGTATTTCCTCATCAGGTAATGGGGTAATCCCTTGTAATACCGTCTTATAATCATCCGTATGTTCATTAGCATAAAGATATCCATAAAACTGGTTATTTCCATGTTTTGCCGCCTCATGAAACATTAAATGTTTTGGCATCACACATTCTTCAGATTTGCTAGTAAAAAGCTTTAGATAGGTATCGTTGACAATATTTGTTTCTTCACTTTTCTTTATTACCTTGCATAATTTGAATACTTCAGATCTAAAATCCACTGCTATCACCACCTTAATTATCTCTTTAATCTACGTTTTTCTTCTGCAGCATATAGTTCTTTCTGTATAAGTTCTTTTATCTCGTGCTCACCCACATGCTTAATGGTTTCATTAATTGAGTATTTTTGAGTAACATAAACCACATTATCGTTATGTAATAGATTAAGAACAATATTCGGAATAGTTCTTCTTGATAAATACAAGAATTTCTCAAATAGAAGTCGTTCGCCACTTTCATCATTCAGTACAAACGGTCCCCATTTTTCCGGATGATAACGGCATAGTGATCCCATAATAAATAGCGATATATACATATTGAACAAAGGTGGTAATGTAATCAACTGTCCATTCTTTGTAATACCTGCTTGTAAATACGGCTGTCCGGAAAAGGAAATCATCTTAATATCTTTTCCCGCCATCTTTTTCCTTAAGATGAGATAATCTCTGCCCGATTCACGTTCATACCCTAATTGCGGTGGTAGATAATTTATATTAAAGTCCTCGATAGTATTTAGAACTTCTTCAACAGTTTCAATCTTATCTTTGTTAAAGTATAATCGCTCAATTGTACCCATTGGTGTATTGAAAATATCAAGAAGAAACGTATTACCATTTTCTTGTGCATAACATTTTCTATAATCCTGATCAATTTCAACAATAGATGATAAGAAATCCATCATCTTCCATTCACCACACTTTGTTAAATCCTTTTCGAACCCTAATATTCTTGCAAATTGATGTATACCTCCAGTCTTAGAATCTCCAAAAACAACATTGGCCTCTGCAATATATGTACTTATTGTAGAATCTATTGCTGTCATACCATGATTTTTAATTTCAGGTCTCTTACCTGTCATCAATGAAGTCAAACCCAATAGCAAATTAGTTGCTCCATAATATAAAAGTAGCGGCGATATCTGAAGATTTGCATTCTTACTTGCTTTAAAATATTCATTTGCCTGCAGAAAAGACCCAATAATTGTGTTTATTGTATCTTCATCCTCATCCAGAGAATGTTCCTTTAAATATCTTGAAACGTTCGCTCGGTATGAGTATTGCATTAGTTCTCGCCATAAATCATCTTCAGGATTTTCTGTAAATATTTCTCTTTTTATCATGATTAGCATTCACCTTCCTATTAGATATTTTTAGGATAATTTGATAGTACGCTCTTTATAAACACATGGAATCCTGATGATCCCTATGAATAATAAACCTCTTAGAGTTACTGCTTTAATCGCTATACTTTTTAAAGTTCTCGATCTGTCAATAATATCCGCATATATCAAATATAATTTAGCAATATCTTTCATAACATTACACATCCCAGTTCATATTTGTCACCGTCATACATACTGGGATTCAATTGCTTAATAATTCCTGTAATTTTTCTACAGTGGAATCTGGCATTATATAATAAAATGTCATTACATTTTCTGGGATTACTTTACTCATAACATCACTCGAAATTACTTCCTTGATATATGGGCTGTTCTGGAATGTTATAATTGTTTCTATTAGCTCATAATCTCGTTTCTTGGCCGGGTCTTGCCCCAATAGTAGTGTTTTCTCCTGATAAATGAGTAATTTGTATTCTGGTACCATATCATCAGATACCGCTTCCGTTTCTTCCCATTTATCTGTTTCCAACAGAATATTGACCATATCTTGATTATCAATCGTTTTTAGAAGTTTGTCTTCTTGTACAGAATATATCTCTATCTTGCTCTGCTTTTTCATATCTTCATTGCTATTCTGAGGTGTATTAGAACTGCACCCAGTCAAAACTAGAACAAAAATCATTACTAACACTATAATTTTTTTCATAGCTGTACCCTCTACCACTTCAAATTTGTCATCTATTCTTTTATAGTAAATTTTACCACAAAGGTGTGAACATTACTACGGACTTTCTGCGTCATATCAGAATTCTGCATGTCAATACCTGCTTATCATACTACATACTTATTCTGCAACTTTATGTATAAGGACAGGTACAGATAAGTCCTGTCCCTTAGATTTTATGCCTTTTCATCCCCGCTAAGATAAGTGATTACTTTATTCGATTTCACAGCCGCCCTGAGGCCTGCAAGTGCGGTAATTTCTGCCTGAGAAAAACATTCGATAACGCACAGATCCTCAATATTAAAGTTTAATATTGCCTTCTCTGTCGCATAGCCATGCTCAATCAGCTTATTTATTACCTTTATTGTTGTTTTGTCCATCAGAATCGTTCCTTTCAAGTTCTTTCATAATCTTTTTCAAACAAAATCCGCATACACCTGAAATCTTATTGTAGTAGTTGCAATGTTCACAATCATATTTTTCATTCATCATCTTCACCTTCCTCCATCAGATGCCTTCCATATTCGGTAAAGCAGTACCAGTTTGTTTTATCAAATCTGTTCTGATTAAAGCAGCCTTTCTTCAGAACTCTGTTCTCCAGCAGAATCTTTACCGCATCTCTTATCATCGGCTTTGTCATAAACGGGAAGAAACCTGTCATCATAAGCATTGAACAACGACACCACTTTTCACCGTTAAATACATATTCTTTGCCGTCATAGCTGCCCAACCTCAGATTATCCCAAATAAACTGGGCAACTATAGCGGCGTGAATCCCATAGCTTATTGCTATGTTCGTTTTAAAATTACACATCTTTTACCTCCGGGATAATAAAAGAGTGGCTCTTTAAAGCCACCCTTTAAGAATTCATTTAATGATTGTCTTTATCATTTTCAATTTCCTTTTTTCTTGAAGATATCTTCACTGCGGTAATGCCTGCACCTGCAAGAATCAGTAATACTATCCACATTCCGACATTTGAATCATCTCCTGTCTTTGGATTATCATACGGAGTATTATCAACAGGCGGTACTTCCTTTCCTGGTTCCTTTTCTTTTTCAGGCTTCTTATCCACATTTACGGTCTGTCCTTCATCATCAATATCTTCATGATTTGCTACTTCTGTTTCACTGTCTTTGTAATATAATTTTTCAAAGACAACTAACTTTTTGCCTTCTATTGATGATGCATCAAGGTTAAAGACAACTTCTACTTCGCCATCTGCCTTATCAGCTGTAAATGTTGTTTCACCTTCTACAGTCTTACCATCAACTTCAAGAGCTTTGCCTGTATCTTTGTCCATAAGGATACCTTTAACTGTATATTCTTTTCCGGCAATCAGTCCCTTATATGACACTGTATCTTTAATTGTAACTTCCTTGCCACATTCTACAGTCTGATCTCCATCCTTACCATCTTCAGCTTTTGTCTTTATTTCAGGGAAATGTATAGTCTGTTTTTCATCTTCGATATCAGCATGAACAGCCAGTTTTCTTTCTCCTTTATAAAACTCTTCAAATACTACAATATCCTTTCCATCAAGTTCAGATGCATTAATCTCAAATTCCATTTCGATTTCACCTGATGAGTTTTCTGCAGTAAATTCTTTTGTTACAACTACCTCTTTTCCTTCAACAAGAACAGGCTTACCTGTTTCTTTATCCATGAGAGTTCCTGTCACTTTATACTCTTTACCCTTCTGAAGACCTTCATATGACACTGTATCGATAATAGTTACTTTCTCGCCTGCGATACTTGTATTGCTTTCTGTATCTTTATCTTTTGCTTCAGTAGCAATTTCAGGGAAGTAAACTGTCTGTCCTTCATCTGCAATATCTGCATGAGATGCTAACTTATTGCTGTCCTGATACAGATCCTCAAATACAACTACTGCTCTTCCGCTTAAAAGTTTTCCATCAACTTTAAATTCCATTTTAACTTTGCCTTTTGATGAACCGGCAGTAAATGTTTTTTCTGCAGATACCATCTTATCTCCGTCATAAACAGGCTCTCCTGTTTCTTTATCCATAAGAACTCCTCTAAGGGTATATTCTTCGCCCTTCTTTAGTCCTTCATATGAAACAGTGTCTATGATAGTAACCTGCTCTTCCGCCTTACCGAAGTGTGATTCTGTATTTTCATCCATTGCCTCTGTATGGATTTCAATATTATCGTCTGTAAGTGTTCCAAGAGGTACTGTTACCTTATCCTTATATATGCTTACCTTAAACTTAAGAAGGTTCATACCTTCATTTGCTTCACATCTCAGTTCTTCAAGCTCGTAATCATCATATATAAGTGCTCCCTTGCTATCATCAGGTGCAGCTTCACCAAACCAGATGCCATCTTCAGATGTTTCGCCTCTGTTGGTATTTACAGTATGCTTATTCCACTCTGAATTTGTACTTACATAACCGTTTTTATCTGTAACAATCACATGACTTTCCCCTGTTGTAAGTGATGTGATTTTAAAAGGTACTCCTGCCAGTCTGTTTAAATCACCGTCGGATACCTTTACAAATTCCAGATCACCTCTTTTTACCTGTTCAGGAATGTCAGGTACATTATAGGTTTTCACAGTTTCAGCTGTACCTTCAGAAGTAATCTCCACGGTGTAAGTCTTATTATTCAGAAGATATCCCTCTGAAGCTTTTGTTTCTTTAATCACTACTGTTCCAAGCGGCATGCACGGTGTTACTCCGTCTAACTGATAATAGAATTCATCGCCCGAAACAAGATAATTCTTTGAAAGTCTGATCTTACCATTCTCGTCAGTTTTAAAAGTCCAGCTTCGTACCGGTTTTACTGAAGAAATGTCTGCACCATTCTTTACTGCATAAAACTCAACTTTAAATTCTGCTCCCGCAAGAGTAGCGCCTCCCTGAGCCTTACTTTTACCTGTTTCAGAATCAATCTTGGATAAAACAATTTCCAGTGGACTGTTCTGAGGGGTTTCCTTTACCTTCACCGATACGGTTTTGTCTGTAATAACATTAACTTCATACTGATTTACATCTATAGCATAACCACCTGAAGGAGTTATTTCTTTCAGAGTATAACTGCCTTCCTCAATCTTACCTGATTTAGCATATCCTTTATCATCTGTAATCAGTGTTTCTACAAGTTTTTCACCGTCATAAATCCCATATTTAGCTCCTGCTAAAGTATAGTTCGGATTGCCGACTGATACTTGTTCGTTATTGCTGCTCTTAAACAGTTCTATCCATCCCATCGGCTCATAGAACCATGATCCTACAATATCCTGTCCTCCTGTTTTCTTCAGGATAAATGCCTTAAAAGTCTTTGGCGGATCAGGAAGCTTCTTTATGGCAGCTACAATCTCTTTAGCTTTCGCAATATAATTTTCAGGTGTACCCATGAAAGCATCGCCCCCATCCTGGTAGTCATCGTAAATGTAAGACACAACCAGATGGCTTATTGCATATGCCTGATCCTCAGTGTATTTTGACAGATATTTTTCTTTGATATTCTTATCATATCCATATCCGCCCTGAAGATAATATACTGCTTTTCTAAGATCTGACTGAGAGCCAAGTTCCTCGTAGTTATATGCAGCTTCATCCGGTGTCCATTTTCCCGGTTCAAGACAATATGCCATGTTCTTGCTGTTACCATCCACATACATTCTTGTTGTAAAATGGGTTCCATATTCTATCCTTTCTCCCTGAGAAAGTGTCACCTTATTTTCTGCTGCATATGCTGATGCCTGCTGAAAAGGCATACATCCAAGTATCGTTGCAATACAAAGTATTATTGCAATTATTCTTTTGTTTGCATTTATAGTTTTCTGCATTTTAAATTCCTCCTAATTTGTTTTTATAGTTTTCTGATAATCCGTAAACATCCACTTACTATCCTCCTCTCGCTTTATTCATACCGTTTGCGGATATTCAAGCCGATATGTATGAAAGCCTGTCTGCCTTTATCAGCACCCGGCTTTCCCTGCTTCCAATCGTTCATAAATGAATATGCTCAAATAAAAAAACATCTACATAATGTAGATGCCTGATATTATATTACTATATATAGTTATATTATTCTTTTTCAGTAAGTCAGTAAGTAAAGTAAAGGTAGGGGTATGGGGAAGGAAACGTCAAAAATACTCCTGCTTGATTACCCCTTTACATACTATCTTTCTATTTCTTTTTCTTTTCTTTCACGATATCGATTATAGTATTCCATCGCCTTTATGATATATTCCTCCCGCTGCGATACAGGCAGATTTTTAGGAAAAAGGTTCTGAACTCTGCTGTCACGTATCACCAGCCTTTCCTTCTGGTTCGGTTTTTCTTCCTGCATAATTGCAAGTAGCGATTCTTCTGTCAGCTTATCACTATCCAGCATATTTCTCATTCTTCTCGCCTGTGCATATGACGGTGTACACTGCTCCATATCTATTATCTCACACAATGTCTCCTGAAGATCCTCCGGCAGATATGATAACTCCACCGCAGGTCTTAAAGCAATCTGCTCCTGATCGACTTTTTCCAGCAAGTCCGGCACAAGTTCGGTAAGACGGATATATCTTTTAACTTGCGATACACTATCATTTACTTCAGTTGCAAGTTTTTCATTAGATCGTAACTTCGGTCCCAGTGGGTCCGAAGTTAAATCTGTCCTTTCGCCCTGTCTCTTCATAGCTTCAAGTCTCATCTTATATGAAAAGGCCTTTTCACTCGGCAGAATTTTAGTTCGTTGCAGATTTGAATCCACCATGTGTATGGTTGCCTCATTGCGGTCCATTTCAACCACTTCTGCCCTTAAAGTATCGATTCCCGCTATTTCACATGCGCGTTTTCTCCTATGTCCTGCAATAATCTCATATCTTCCATTTTCTTTCTTCCTTACTATAGCAGGAGTAATAATTCCGTATTCTCTGATACTTTCAACAAGATTCAACATATCTTCATCATCAGTCACCTTGAATGGATGGTTCGGAAATTCATCTATTTCTCCAATCGGAATTTCATATATGCGTTTTAACTTCGCTTCATCTCTTTCCTCCTGTGTTTTAAAAAAATCATCTAACTTCGGAAGTTCGAAATCTGTCTCTCGTTTTTTCGCCATCCTTAACAACCTCCTTCGTCAGTTTCTCATAAGCTTTTGCCACAGGACTGTTTTTATCACATGCATATATACTCTGTCCTTTATAACTTGTTTCTGTAGCCTTAACACCTACCGGTATCTGGGCATTATAGATTTTTATAAGATTGCCATACTGTTTCTTTAGAATATGCATGGTGTCTTTTGCAAGATTGGTTCTCCCGTCTACCAGTGTTAAGACAATACCGTCAATCTTAAGTTCCGGATTAAGACTTCTTTTTACCTTGCCGATAGTCTGGACAAGCTGAGTCATACCTTTGGCAGGGAGATACTGAGCCTGCACCGGTATTATCACACTGTCTGCTGCTGCTAACGCATTGATTGTAATCATTCCAAGCGACGGCATACAATCAATAAGAATATATTCGTAATGTTTTTTTATATCACGAAGATAATTCTTCAGTGTCAGCTCCCTACTCATTGCATTTACAAGCTGCATCTCCATTGCTGAAAGTTCAAGATTAGAAGGAATAAGAAAAACACCTTCATCATGCGTCAGAATGCCTTCATTGTCAGCAATGGGCTCATCCAGTATTATTTTTCTCATCTGATCTGCCAATGTTTCTTTAAGTTCATCTCCATTTTTCCATCCAAGACATGTTGTGAGATCCCCCTGCGGGTCCGCATCTATTACAAGAACTTTCTTTCCCTCTCTGGCAAGTCCGATTCCAAGATTGACTGTTGTAGTTGTTTTCCCGACACCGCCCTTCTGATTACATATTGCAATCACTTTTGCATCTGCCATTTTTTATCACCTCGCAATCAAGCATCTTTTTGATTATTGAATATGCTTCTTCAAGCAGTTCCTTTCCTGCCGTTTCACTGTCTTCACCCATTTCATCATGCATCTCATTGAAGATTTTTTCAAACTCATAGTAATCGAGAATATATTCATAAAAATAATCCAAAAATATTACAGGTGCATTTTCATGAATATTTTCAAGATACTCAACAATAATCTTTGCATCTCCGTCCAGTAACGATGTTAATTGCTTCATTAAATCAAGGGCTCTGTCATAATCCTGTTTTTCTGTATATTCAGCAATATGCTGTAATGCAGAAATATACTCATCAGAATCTATCTCCTTTTCATATACTGCATCTGCCAGTGCTTTGTCAGTGACTCGTGCTAATGACTCTACAAACTCTATTACTGATAACATTTCACTCTGCTCTTTTTCTTTCATCATTCTTTCTACCTCCTGTTAAATAAAATAAGCCATCCCTTTATTGGAATGGCTATGTACACAAATATAAATTGCTTTGATATCACAGATTGATTATTTTCAGTAATATTTCATCTACCGGATCTGTAAACCGCCCCTGTCTTATCAGACTGTTTCTTAAATCAATCAGACTTTTTACCATAATCTTCTGTTCTTCATTTGTAAGGTAGATATAGTATTTTTTCTTAAACATTTCCGGCACCTCCTTTGTTTTAATATAGCTTATCTCTTCAAAGTATGCCAATCTGTAAATCTGAAAACAGGATGGCAATGATGTAAAAATCCCTCCTGAAAAACGAAGCGACTTTCTCGAAAAAACAGGCTACTTTTTACCAACTTGATAAAATGATACTTTTAAGATGCGATATTTTATGATATAAAAAAAGCTGTTTTATTTCAAAAAAACAGCCTGTAAAATGGAGCGATATGAAAAACGACGCTACTTTTCAAAAGAACGAGGCGAAGTTTAAACTGTACCCATAAAACTGGACACAGAATTTGGGATACAGCTTGAAGGAAAATGAGTTTTAATCCACCTCCAAGCAGTAAAATACGATATAA
>JABLTR010000501.1_pt1 | contig 10591 bp, 13 predicted proteins | sample 7160071 | NCBI WGS metagenome assembly JABLTR01 (sample SAMN14651230, study PRJNA627086) | human gut metagenome | isolation source: feces | host: Homo sapiens
GGTCAATGACGTTTTCAAGGGCAGAGAGAATTTTGTCCTTGATTTCATTCACTTGCTCTTCTGTGTATTTATCTGCCATTTTATCTCCTTAGGCTATCATAAAAAGCAAACCTTTGTAAGGTGAACGAGCTTGCTTTCTAGGACGATTCCAAATTGTCAAATTCTTTTTACAGCTTTATTTTACCAAATTTATTTTAAAATTTCTAGACAAAAAATTACTGGCAGGTAAAAATTCAGTCTAGAAAGTTTCTGTCAGTAATTTTTATATTAAGCAAAGCGTGAGAATTTTTTGAAGAAACTCAACATTAATGTAAAGACGGCGATAATAACCACAAAGAGAATTGCTTCAGGTAAAATCGCGCCATTCAAGCCAATTGTTTCACGTAGCATCTTTAATCCATAGGTCATTGGCAACCAAGGACTGATGACTTGATAGATCTTAGGAGCTAATTGTAATGGATAGGTTCCAGCGCTTGTCGCTAATTGCAACACAAGAACGACAATCATGACAAACTCACCTACTTTTCCTAAAGCCGTTAAGAAGAAAGTATTTATAGCCATATATGCAAAACTTATCAAAAGAACGACTAATAGCATTTCCCACCAATGATTTGGACTCAAACCAAGAAGTGCCACTGCTCCCCAGACAATGATTCCTTGCAAAAGTGCAACTAAACCATTTGTGCCAATCTTAGCAAACATAAATTCGCGTCCTGATTTCCATTTTTCTCCTGAGAAACCAACTCCAATTACGACATTAGTGGCAAGCGCCCCAATAAAGAGTGCAACATTAATCATATAAGGAGTCATCCCAGCACCATTTACTGGCACATTATCATGGTCAGTATGTTTAAGTTTCAGTGGAGCTGCTACTTTTTTAGCATTTTCGTAAGTAGAATTTGTTGCTGACAGACTATCATCAGCCTTAGTTAAAGCTGTTGATAAATCAGTAGCACCTGTATTTAAAGTTCCCAAACCATTAGTTAAGTTTGAGCCACCATTTGCCAACTGTTGTGAACCCGTTGAAATTTGCTTTGCACCACTTGCCAATTGGTTTGAGCCAGAAGTTAATGATGGACCATTCGCTTGTAGTTGAGTCAATCCTGAGACTAATTGCATGGTTCCACTTTGCAAGTCTTTTGATTTACTTGCCAATTGTTGAGCACCAGCGTTTGCCTTAGCTACTCCGTCAGCATATTGGGTAAAGCCAGAACTCAATTTTTGTCCACCAGAGGTGAGTTGACTATTGAATGTTGTCAAACCACTGTCTAGTTTATTCATTCCTGGTAAAATTTGACTATTTAAGCTACTATTCACACTATTTAAACCTGTAGAAAGGTCAGTAATTGTTTGACTTGCCCCTGGAACTAATGTTTTAAGATCAGCAATTTTTCCAAGCATTGGTAGTAGATTTGTAAGACTGTTTTTGACCCCTGTAATATTCTCATTTAATGAAACTAAATCAGCTTGAACCGCTCCGGCACCAACAGAATTATCTAATGCATTTCTTATATCTGTTTTCTGACTTTTGGTTAAAGTTTTAAAAGTCTCAGTACTTTCAACTGCTGCCTTAGAGGCTGCCACTTGATCATTAGCTAAATTTGTAACCGTAGCTCCAAGACCTTCCAAGTTTTTTTGGACATTAGCAGCCAAATTTGGGTCAATCGTATTTTTTTGTAACTCTTGATTTAATTCAGTAAGACCATTTTGCACAGCACTAATATTTTGCTGTTGAGTTTCGGATAAAGTTGTTTTTTGAGCCATTTGACTTAAGCCTTCGGATAGTTGTTGCACACCCAATTGCAATTGGCTCACCGCTTCTGTACTTTGAGAAATCTGTGAAATTCCTGCTGACAGATCTTTAGATTTATCAGCCAAAGTTTGGGTTCCCTCAGCTAATTGTTGAGTTCCACTGACAAATTGGTCAGCACCTGAAGAAACTTGTTGTCCTCCATTTGCAGCTTGATCCACTCCTGAAACAAACTTATTTAGGCCAAAATTTAAACTATCAGCGCCATTATTAAAAGTTACACTAGAAGAGGACAAAGTGTTCAAATTATTAGTCAATTCTGTGGAACCTGACAGCGCTGACGAAGTCCCATCAGCTAATTTATTTGAGCCGTCAGAAGCTTCTTTCATTCCCGACTTCATGTCACCAAGTTTAGCAAATATTTCTTTTGTATAAGTTTGGGTAATGTTTTTAGAAACCTCTGATTTCAGTTGATTCATCGCACTTTCACTCATTTTTGATGAAATATAATTGTGACCGCGTGTTGTTTGATAATCTAACTGGACTGTTTTTGGCTCTTTATTCATCAGCGTCGTCGCATTTTCTGAAAAGTTTTCTGGGAAAGTAATGACCATATAATAGTCACCTTTTTTTATTCCCTCAGAAGCTTTGTCCTTGGAAACGAAATGATAGTCTAAATCCTTTGATTTTTTCATCTCAGTAATGACATCATCACCAAGTTTGAATTTTTTACCGTTCAATTCAGACGTCTTGTCCAAATTTACAACTGCTACCGGTAAGTCATTTAGCTTACCATAGGGGTCCCACATCGACCCCAAGAAAATATAGTTGTAAATTGCTGGTACAAGCGCCAATGCAATAATAACAATAATAAAAAATTTGTGTTTTAAAATGGCCTGCCATTCCTTTTTTAACATCATTTCCCCTTTCTTTATGGACACAACGTCCAAAAACTGTTACAATATGTATTATAAACTTTTTAGAAAAATTGACAATTATTATCCATTCGCTTTTGGACACATTTAAATTTTTGTCTAATTGAAGCACTTTCATTCTAAAAAGAACGGAGGCCCCTATTATGTCTAATGACACCAGAAAAGATCGAACAAAACTTCAATTACGAGATGCCATGATTCAACTTTTAGGAGAAAAATCTTTTGATCAAATTTCAACCACAGAACTTGTAAAACTAGCTAAAGTCAGCCGAAGTAGTTTTTATACTCATTATCAAGATAAATACGATATGATTGAAGCTTATCAACGTCGACTCTTTGAAACTATCCAATATGTTTTTGAAAAAAACAATGGTGACCTTCATGCAACCATGCTAGAAACCTTTGAATTTTTAAAAGGGAATCAAATCTATGCTGCCCTACTTTCAGAAAATAGTAGTAAAGAAATCCATCAATTTATGCTCCAAAAGCTCAAAGAACTTATCCAAAGCTCTTTTTTCCCACAATCTAAACATCTAAAATTAGGGAAATTAGGAGAAATTTATGCAACAACTTACTATGCCAATGCCATTTTTGGCACAACTCAATCTTGGATTCGTCGCAAGCAAAAAGAAACCCCAACTCAAATAGCTGATTTACTTATAGAACTCATTAATTAACAAAACGCCTCTCTTTAAGAGAAGCGTTTTTTAATATTAATAATCAAAAATAAATAGCACACTAACAGTTGTCAATTTTATCTTGGTGTTGAACTCCCAAAATAATATTATTTAATTGTTCAACAAGCTTATCCTCATCAGATATTTCTTGTTTTGTAGCTAATTTTAAAGCCTTACCTGCTCTAAAAACGGGAATATTTTGTTCACCTACTAAAATTTTTTCGCGCGAATGTACATCATGACTAATTCTGGCTGCACGTTTGCGAACTTCAAAAGTACCAAAATTTGAAATATGTACGGTTGCCCCTTCGGAAATATAGTAAGTAATCGCCTCAACAAAAGCATTAATTGCTTTAGCTGCATTCACCTTTGAAAGTTCCGTACGATCTGCTACATAATCAATTAACTCCTGTTTTGACGCTATTTATTAATTCCTCCTTATTATTTTTGTCCTTTATATTCTTTTACTAATGATAAGGAAGATTAAGCCTTAAAAATAATCTACCTCCTAAAGTAAGGGTATGTTTTTCATTTTGCTATTAATCCTGTAAAGTTTCATAAAAAATCCCAGCTTACGCTAAGATTTTCTGGTTATTTTACAACCATCACATTGCATGGAGCGTGATTTACAACATAAGTTGTTGTTGAACCCACTAACAACCGGTCTAAAAGTCCTTTACCGTTCGAGCCAACCACAATCAAATCTAGTTCAAATTCTTTAGCAAAATTAACGATTTCTTTTTTAGGATTACCTGTAAAAGCATGAACTTCAAACTCAACTTCTTCATTAATTAATTGCTCTACCTCAGCAATGATTTCTTTAGACTCTGTTTCTAAATCATCTAAATTAATTGCCAGAGCATAGGGAGTTCCCCGAAGTCTTGTCTCATCTTTTACATGTAAAACAAATAATGAAGTTTTGTTTCTTTTAGCAATGGCAACTGCTTCATGAATGGCCTCTTTAGACTGGTCAGAACCATCAACTGCGACTAAAATCTTTTTATATTCATCTCTCATTGTAAACGCCTCCTTTACTATATTTTATGATAAAAGAATAAAGAAGTCCAACTAAACACTCAATATATTTTTAGATGTCATTCTGCCTCTTAAAGTCTCATTTTTTATTAATAATTAAGGCTAAAAATATTTATTTTGAAAATCTAAATCACTTTTTTTGATATTTTGATTTCTTTATGATACAATTTGATTGGAATTTCGTTATGAACCTAATGGTTCCCTTTCGTCAACATATAAAGAAAGGAGAATGTACTATGACATTCACTAACAAAAATAAATTTTTCCAATATACAGTCACTCTAGATACTTCTCATAATATCTTTAGAGCATCGCTTGCAAATGATTCAAGCATCTATGGTGCCGGAGATACAATTGAAGAAGCTGTACAAAACTTAGAACAATTAGTTTAAGGAGAAAAAAATGGGCGAGTATCCCAAGCACTAGAGCATCTACTTGATTTCGAGGGTAGGTGCTTTTGTTATGCCCTCAAAACTATAAATAAAAAAGCTGCCCTTAAGCAACTTTTAATATTTCTATCTATAAAGATAATGATTAATCCACTTCTACTTCTTGAGCCTCTTTTTTGTCGTTTTTCCAAATAGAGAAAAATTTTCCATATAAAGAGGTCACTAAATAAAAGGTGATGGTCAATAACATTGGCAAAGAACTAGCAGAATAGCCAGCCACTAATGCTGTTGCCCATAAGACAATCATGACCGCATCAGATAAGAGCCATAATGAATAGCTATCACCATAACCTTTTACTACTAAAATAGAGGCAGCAGCTCCAATGATAAGAGTTAGTGCATCCCATAAAGGATTCGTATCTCCTAATTTTGTATAAATAAGTGTAATTGGCCACCAAAGGATTAGCATACTGATTATTGTCAGCACCCAGCCTCTAAGTTTCATAAACTTGACGCCATTTTCAATCCGGTGCCCCCAAGTCTTCCAAGTAAAAATTAATGGAAGGTCAATCAGTAATACAAAAACAATCTGGTCTAAAACTGAGGCATAGTGTCCTGCGGTCCAGTTGATGTAAATGTACCCAAAAGCACTTATCAATCCTAATAAACCATTAATCGGCTTCCCAATCATCATGTAGACCGTACATGCTGAACCCATTAATGTAGCAATCAGCGTGATAACTGACAGCGTGGTAATCGTTGACGTTAAAAAGAAGGCCAACTGTACTCCTATAATAAACGCAAGCATAATGCTTCCGGCTGTATTAATTGATTTTAGCTCATCTTTGAGCCATATGAGATAATTTTTCATTCTCATCCCCAATCTAAGAACGTAAAAAAACGTCCACTAAAAATTATATCACGAATGAAAAATTGTACGACGCTTCCAAATATCTTTTTTTAATTTTATTCTTCTATCAGTAAATTTTACTTTTCAGAAATTTCATCAGTAAAAAAATATTTATTTTTTAATGTATTAAATAGCACAACAGCAAAAGATTTCGTTTCTTTTGAATTACAAAATATTTCTTGTTTTACTTTTGATTAACTTTTATGCTATTATAGTCCTGAAAGGAAGATTTTATGAATCAAACAAGCACTCTATTTTCATTTGGTATTGTCGGAACACTGATACTTTTAGCATGGTATGTACTAATCGTTGTCCAAGCTTTCTTAGGCTATGGAACGGCTTACCGGAAAGCAAAAACTAATGGAGACAACGGTCTCTCACTTTTTGGCTGGCTAATTGTTTATTGCAGTCTTGCCTCCCTCGTCCCTTATTTAGGGATACATCTTTGGAAAAAGAATAAAAACATTGACAAAAAATAGGAGATTTATTTTTTACTTTAAAAATTTTTAAGTAGAAAAATAAAATAAAAAAAAAGAGTTGATTATCCATCAACTCTTTTTTTTGATTTATCCCATCTATAATAATGAATCATCTTGATGAGTCCAACAACAACAAATTCAATTCCGAGCAATAACCACAATGTTACGGCGCCCCAAAGTGGAGAGAAAACTAGGGTAAAACCAGCAATAATACTGATAATACTCAAAATAATTCCCCAGAATTTACTATTAAAATCTCTCAAAACAGTAAGAGTGACGATTCCATCAATAATCCAACTCACTCCCACAAATATTCCGATAAGAACAAATAGGGATTCTGCTGCTGCATTTAAATCAGAAAAGACGAAAATTCCTGCAAAAAGATAAATGAAGCCTAGTAATAAATGAGAAATTCTCCAAAAACTGCCTTTATTATCGCTTTTTCTAATAAGATTCGCTCCAATATAAATGACACCCATTATCACAAGGGCAACACCCACCAGTGCAGCTACAATTGCTGCTGTCTTTGTAGGTAGAAAAAGAATTAATAAGCCAATAATAATTGAAACGATTCCACTAAAACCAACTCCACGACGAAGTTTTTCAAAATCAGTTAACATAAGTTTACCTCCTAAAGTATTCTATTGATTCTCATTTAATTATAACATAATGAATAGATTTCCTTTGCTGCGTTGATTAAAAAATTACAATCAATTTCTTGAATCCACTCCTTCTGTCAATACTGTTACTTTTTATAAAATAAAATATGATTTATATCTAATCAAATATTTAGAAATTTAAAAAGAGGAGTAGTTAAACTCCTCTGCTTCTTTTAATTTATCAACTAAAATTACTTATCTTTTTTATTAGTCACTTTTATTCCTTTGCGTTCAGGACTTTTCCAAGTTCCAGAGCCTAAACCAAGTATCGTTTTTACTGCTGGAATAAAAGTTGTCACAATTGTTAAAGCATTCATCATCCAATAGAAAAGCATGTATAGCGGAGCAAAAAGTAAATATTTAACCTTTCGGCCACGATCATCAACGATTAAAGAAGCAATTAATTGAAAAGTTCCAGAAACCATTTCAAAACAAACAAAGAGAAAAGCCATTGTCAGAATGTGATAAATTCGTTCTAGATTTCCACCCAAAGCAAAATAAACCATAGAGTAGATAAATAGTGCTGATGAAATCCAAAAAAAGAAGGACCAAATAATACTTAAAGTTTGGTCAATAAACATAATAGTCCTTCCGATATTGTCAAAAGGATGCAAGAAAACTTTTCTAAAATTTGTCAACCATACTTCTGTCCCACCCTTAGCCCAACGTTTTCTTTGGCGATATAGCATTTTTAAGGATTCAGGAACTTCCATGAAAAACATAATTTGAGGAGCAAAAAGTGATAACCAACCATCCATTTGATGATCCCAAGCAATACTAATATCTTCGGTTGCTCGGTCTTGTCTAAATAAACCAACATCAACCAGAGCATCTTTACGATACATCGTATTTGCCCCACTATAGGCATAAATACTTCCCAAGACACCAAGTTGAGTGCGCTTAATAATTCCTACAATACTGGAGAACTCAACTGTCTGTGATTTCGCTATTAACTTGGCCCGATTTTGAACATCCATATTAGCCGTTACAGCTGAAATATTGGTAGAGTCTGGGCGAATAAAATAATTGATATAACGATTGAGAGAATCAGGTTCTGGAACCGTATCAGCGTCATTACTCAGAATCAATTTTCCTTTTGCAAAGGCCAATCCAATATTAAAAGCATGTGCTTTTCCTTTATTTTTTTCAATACGAACCACTCGTAATTTTGCATATTTTTCCTGTAAGTTTTTTAAAATTTCTGGCGTACGATCTGTTGACCCGTCGTCAGTAACCAAAACTTCATAGTTTTCATAATTAATTTTCGTCATTAAATAATTGATTGTATCTTCAATGACAACTTCTTCATTATGGGCTGGGACCATAATCGTGACAAAAGGCTCAACTTCTACTGGAATTTCATCCCATGATTTTTGCTTATATTTAAACAAAAAACTATAACACAAAACACCAATGAACCAAGAAAAACCACCCAAGATAGGATAGGTGACCAATATTAAAAACATTATTGTCAAAATAAGATCAACAATACCATTACCTGTTTGAAAAAAGCTAATCATTCTTTTCTCCTTCCTGATAAAGTTTTTTGACAAAATCTGTTTCTAAATTCTGCTCCTCTTTGACTGAATAAAAACAAACCTTATGCCGAAATTCTTCCGAACCAAAGCGCTCATCATAAGCTTTATTTAATAATTCACGCCGTTTATTTAGTCGTTCATCATCATATTGTTTTTCCTTTTGCAAAAAGTGTTTAAAACGATAGTTATTCCAAAGGGCAAAAGAATATATAAAATTGTCAGAAAAACAAAAGATACGGAAAGAAAAATAAGCAGAAAAAGCAATGTCGTTTTTTCTTCCAAATAAACGACAATATGATTGTACTGCGCTCGATTAGGAAAGACAAATGGAAAAAGAATCCACAAAAATGGAATAAGCACTCCAAACCAACTCAGAATAGCCACCAATGTTTGAAATATTTTACTCCCATAATTCCCTTTTTCAAAATACGGGTCATAAACTAAAGATTTTTTCGCCTCTTCACGGCTCAAGTTTTGTTTCATTTCCGACCTTTCTGAACTTTTCAACCTTTTATAGTTATAGTCAATACAATACATTTTCTTTAATTATCTCATTTTTTGTTCACAAAAGCCATTTTATGAGTCTATTTTTAATTACAAAAAACAGTCAGACACTCTATCAAACTGCTTTATATTTATTATTTATAATGATAACAGTCGATTCTCCTTTTTTATCAACTTTTGCTTTATGCTATAATTTACAGATAAGAACGATCTACCTAAAAAGGTTAAAGGAGTATTATGATAAAAATTTTAAAAATGACTCAAGATGGCTTTGACCATTATATGTTGTCCGCTATTAAAAATTATGCTAATGAGAAAGTAAATAATGGAACATGGGAGTCTAAAGATGCCCTTTCAAATTCAAAGAAACAGTATGCACTCCTGCTTCCCGACGGGCTTCAAACTGCTAATCATTATTTTTACTCAATTTTTAATAAAGAAGAAAAAATCGGATATATCTGGCTGGCCAAAGATGATGAAAATAAGCAGAGCGCATTTATCTATGATTTTGAAATTTATGAAGAATTTCAAAATCTAGGATTTGGCTCAAAAACCCTTGATTTAGTTGCCGATAAAGCAAAAGAACTTGGATTCTCTTTTTTGGGACTCCACGTTTTTGGAAGTAATTCTAGAGCTTTGCATGTCTATAAAAAAATGGGATTCCAAATTACCGATATCAATATGCGAAAAGAACTATGAATATCCACTCCATTTTTGGTTGCCATTTGTTAACGCTGCCTCCTCTCCCTAGTGCTATAATAAAAATGGCCAAAAAAAAAACCATTTTATTGACTATATTTGCAATTTATTTACACATTATCTTTTCAGAACCAAAATCTGGCCCATTTTGGAACAGACTTCTACTATTTTGTTGTCTAGTAGGAGCTTTTTTGTTTTGGGCAACTTGTTTTCTTCGTAATTTCTGTCAGTGGCTGATGATTAAATGTTTTACTTTTCATTGCTCTAATCAGCTTCTCATAGGCAAATCAAATAAAGTCTGATATAACACTCAATAGCAAACATCGGAGGTAGATAGAATGCAAAACTTAGATTTAATCGAAAATGAAATCAAAACAGTAATTGATACTTGTGACAAGTTAATCCATCAAGAAAAATTTGATGAATTGGTTAACTTTTATACTGAAGATGCCGTTTTAGTTATTAAACCTGGCATGCTCGCGAATGGACGAGAACAAATTAAATCAGCTTTTATAAAAATTGCATCTTACTTTGATAATTCTATTAAACCTCTTGAAGGAAAAATGGTTTATCTTCTTGCTGGTGATACCGTTCTTGTTTTGGCTCAAACTTTTATTGAAGCAAACCAATCAGCAACTGCTCAGTCTGAATTTTCAATGGAGAGAAGAGCAACTTATGTTTTTCGCAACATAGATGGAAAATGGTTATGTGCAATTGATAATTCTTATGGGACAACTCTTATTGACGAAAAATAAAATAGAAAGCTATACTTACAACTTCATTGAGGTTGTTTTTTACTTTAATTATTATTTATTTTATCTGTTTATTCTTCCTTTTTCATCCCTAGGAATTTTTTTACATCTTACTTCAATTTTAAATATAATCAGAAAACAAAAAAACCGCTCAACAGAGCGGTTTTCATGGTGTATCTTAACGACGACGTTCAGCGATACGAGCTTTTTTACCTGTGAGTGCACGGAGGTAGTAAAGTTTCGCACGACGTACTTTACCGTGAC
>JABLTR010037306.1_pt1 | contig 10590 bp, 7 predicted proteins | sample 7160071 | NCBI WGS metagenome assembly JABLTR01 (sample SAMN14651230, study PRJNA627086) | human gut metagenome | isolation source: feces | host: Homo sapiens
AGAGGTCCCGCGGGCGTCCGCCGTTCTCCCGCTGCAAAAACCATCGAAAAACACAAAACCAGAAAAAAACGGAAAATAGTTAATTTTTTAACGAGAAATCCCTTGCGGTATGCCCTGGTTGGCGGTATAATAGCAGAGACAAGACCGCTGATTCTGCCCGAACAGGGGAGGTTGCTATGAAGGAATTTGATATCCGTACGAAAATTTACTTTGGCCCCGGCGCCCTGGATCGACTCAAGGATTTGCCCTATCACCGCTATCTGATTGTCACTGATCCCTTTGTGGTGTCCAGCGGCCTGATCCGCCTGATCACCGATCCGCTGGATCAACACGGCGCCATGTACCGGCTCTTTGACCAGGTGGTGCCCGATCCGCCCATTGAGAAAATTGTGGAGGGCGTTCAGGCTCTGACGGACTTCGAGCCGGACAGCATCCTCTGCGTGGGGGGCGGCAGCGCCATCGATTCGGCCAAGGCCATCCGGGAGGTGGCCATCCAGACCAACCCCAGCCGGGTGCGGCTGCCGCTGATTGCGGTGCCCACCACCAGCGGCACCGGCAGCGAGGTGACCTCATTCAGCGTCATCTCGGATCCCGCCAATCACACAAAGTATCCCCTGGTGGCGGACAGCCTGCTGCCTGACGAGGCCATCCTGGACGTGGAGCTGGTGAAGAGCGTCCCCGCCACAGTCACCGCCAACACCGGCATGGACGTGTTCACCCATGCCCTGGAGAGCTATGTCAGCCTGCGCTACAATGAGTTCAGCGCAGCTCTGGCGGAAAAGGCCATCGAGATCTGCGGCAGCTACCTGCTGCGCAGCTTCCTGGACAACAACGACATCCATGCCCGGCAGAAGATGCATGTGGCCTCCACCCTGGCAGGGCTGGCCTTCAACGCCTCCGGCCTGGGGTTGAACCACGGCATGGCCCATCAGCTGGGGGCCCAGTTCCACATCCCCCACGGGGCGGCCAACGCCATGCTGCTGCCCCACATCATCGAGTTCAACAGCCAGATCACCCCCCACTCCAAGAGCCGCAAGGACTACGACCACACGGTGCGCTGCTATGAGTCCATCGCCCGGGTGCTGGGGCTGCAGAATTTCAACACCATCACCACGGTCCGCGCGCTGATTGCCTGGACCCAGTTCATGATGAAGGAGATGGATATGCACATCTCCATGCGGGACACCGGCACCTGCACCCAGCAGGAGTATGAGGCGGCGATCCCCGCCATGGTGGAGGGGGCGCTGAAGGACTCCTGCACGGTGGACAATCCCAGGCTGGCCACCCCGGAGGACGTGGCGCAGATCTACCGGGCGCTCTGGTGAGCGCGAGAGAGCGTGTTCTGGAGGGAGCATATCTCTGTGGACATGTGACGCCCTGTTGACAGTCAAAACCGCCCCCGCAGCAGTGCTGCGGGGGCGGTTTTTGGGTATATACGGTGTTTTGCCGGTGAGGTCACCGGTCGGACAGGCCGACATACTCCCGCCGGGGCAGAATGGCCTTGTAGGCGGGCCGGATGATCCGGTTGCCGTTGACCAGCTCCTCCAGCCGGTGGGCGCTCCAGCCGCTGATCCGGGCGATGGCGAACAGGGGGGTGAACAGCTCTTCCGGAATGCCCAGCATCTGATAGACGAAGCCGGAGTAGAAATCCACATTGGCGCTGACGCCCTTGTACATCTTCCGCTCGCCGCTGATGATCTCGGGGGCCAGGCGCTCCACCGAGGAATAGAGCTGATACTCGTCCTCCCGGCCCTTTTCCTGGGCCAGCTGGTGGACAAAGGACTTGAAGATGACGGCTCTGGGGTCGGACAGGGAGTAGACCGCATGGCCCACGCCGTAGATGAGGCCGGCGTGGTCGAAGGCGTCGCCGTGGAGAATCTTGGCCAGATAGGCCTTGACCTCGTCATCGTCCTTCCAGTCGCGGATCTGCGCCTTGATCTCCTCAAACATATGGCACACCTTGATGTTGGCGCCGCCGTGCTTGGGGCCCTTGAGGCTGCCCAGAGCCGCGGCAATGGCGGAGTAGGTGTCGGTGCCCGAGGAGGTGACCACATGGGTGGTGAAGGAGGAGTTGTTGCCGCCGCCGTGCTCTGCGTGGAGCACCAGGGCCATGTCCAGCACCCGGGCCTCGGTCTGGGAGTATTTCATATCCGGCCGGAGCATATACAGGATGTTCTGGGCGGTGGACAGCTCGGGGACAGGGTCGTGAATGAAAAACGTGGGATGGTCGTTTTTGTAGTAGTTATAGGCCTGATAGCCGTACAGCGCCAGCTGGGGGAACATGGCGATGAGCTGGAGGCATTGGCGCAGCACATTGGGGATGGATGTGTCGTTGGGATTGTTGTCGTAGGAATAAAGGGTGAGTACGCTCCGGGCCACCGAGTTCATGATATCGGTGCTGGGGGCCTTCATGATGATGTCCCGGACGAAGGAGTTGGGCAGGGACCGGTAGCTGGCCAGGAGCTGGCAGAAGTTGCTCAGTTCCTCCCTGGAGGGCAGATCGCCGAAGAGCAGCAGATAGGTAATCTCTTCAAAGCCAAACCGGCCGTCCTTCAAAAAGCCCTTGACCAGGTCGTTGACATTATAGCCCCGATAGAACAGAGAGCCTTCGCAGGGCTGGCCGTCAGGGGTTTTGGCTTGGATTTCGCTGATCTCGGTCAGGCCTGTGAGCACGCCGTTGCCGTTCTCGTCTCGGAGACCGCGGTTGACTTTGAACTTGGTATAGAGCTGCTTGTCAATCACACACTCCTGGGAGCAGTGGGCGGCAAGTGCCAGGATCTCGGGCGTGATCGCGGAATAATCTCTTTTTTCTGCCATAAAAAACCTCCTGTTCTGCTTCTGTCCTGTGGGCCGATAGGGAAAGAGGGGCGCGGGACGCCCTCATCGGGACTTTTGCCGGATACGGTCACTGGCCTGCAGCAGCTTGCGGAGCAGGCGCAGGGTCTGCCTGCTGTCCTCCTCGCCCAGTTCTTCCATCAGCCGCATAGTCCAGTTCACGAGATGATTGTGGCGCTCCAGAATGTAGTTCCGCCCCGCGTGGGTCAAATAGACCTGGACCACCCGTCCGTCGGCATCCGAGGGGACCCGGGTGATCAGCTCTTTGGCCTCCAGGCTCTTCAGGACATTGGCCACTCGCCCCGACCCAACCGCCAGGACCTCCCGCAGCGCGCCTGCGGTGGCACCGTCATGGCCTTTGGCCAGATACCACAGCAGGGCGCCCTCGCCCCGGGCCAATTGTTCGGTGGGCTCCAGCTCTGGGTGGTGGGTCAGCTGCGTGAGTGCCCGAAGCAATTCTTCCGCTTCACTCTTCTGATCCATATGGCTTCGCCTCCGGAAAAGTCTCACATTGTGAGATAAATTATACCGTTTTTTTGCTGTTATGTCAATTCGGTTGGACTGGGTCAATTTCTTAAATTTCTGTGAACCGGGGGAGACAGGAAAACGGGAGCCGCCCTCAATGGGCGGCTCCCGTCGTATGTATGGTTTGGAGTGGGGGGAGAGACTTACAGCTCCATGGCGGCGTTGTAGGCCTCAGCGGTGGCCTGCTCCACGGTGCGGGCCCGGACGCAGTCGCCGATCTGAGCCCACTCGGGCACGTCGCAGTCGGTGACGAACCGGTCGGCCAGATCGCTCTTGGCGCGCATGCCGGCGGCCAGCACTACGGTGTCGCAGGTGATGGTCTGCTCCACGCCCTCGGCATCCAGATAGGTGACGGAGTGCTTGGTCACGCTCTGGCAGCGGGCGGAGGTGATGGCGGTGAAGTTGGGGTTCTCCTCCAGCAGGATGCGGATCTCGTCGCCGCAGGTCTTGGAGGCGTCGGGGCACAGGGAGGACTGCATCTCGATGATGGAGACGTCCAGGCCCTTGTCCGCCAGGTGGAGGGCGGTCTCGCAGCCCACCTGGCCGCCGCCGATGACCACCACCTTGTGGCCCAGCTGGTCCTCGCGGCCGTAGGCGTCGGTGGCCACAATGCCGTTGTCGGTGTTGAAGCCGGGCAGGGGGAGCATCAGGGGCTCGGCACCCACGGCGATCAGCACCGCGTCAAACTTGCCGCTGAGCATCTCGGGGGTGGCCTCGCAGTTCAGCTTCACGTCGATGGCCCGCTTGCCCACCTGGTGGACCAGATAGTCCTTGTAGGAACACAGGGCATACTTGAACTCCACATACTTGGAGAACTCCAGGGCGCCGCCCAGGTGATCCTGCTTCTCGAACAGGGTGACCTGATGGCCCCGGTCGAAGGCGGTGATGGCGGCCTTCATGCCGGCGGGGCCGCCGCCGATGACGGCCACCCGCTTGACCCTGGCGGGGACGGCGGGGAACATCTTCTCCCGGCAGGTTTCGTAGCCCACCAGGGGGTTGACGGCGCAGCGGAACAGGTGCTCATAGCAGTCGGAGTCGTGGCAGCGCATGCACTTGATGCAGGGCACCACATCGTCGGCCCGGCCGTCGATGGCCTTTTTGATGGTCTCCGGGTCGGCGATCAGCTGGCGGGCCACGGCGAAGAAGTCGCACTTGCCCTCGGCGATGGCGTCCTCGGCGGCCTGCAGGCTCTCCAGGCCGCCCACTGCGGTGACCGGCTTGTGGATTTTGCCCGACTTTTTGAAGGCCTCGGCCAGCCACAGGTTGGGATGATAGCCCATGTGCTGGCAGGGATGGGTCCAGGTCATGTATTTCTCGGTGATCATGCCGCAGGAGGCCTGGATGATGTCGCAGTGATCCTGGAGGATGGAGGCGATGCGGATGCCCTCCTCCAGGTCGATGCCGCCCTCGGCAAACTCGGTGGCGGACATGCGCACCTCAAAGGTCATGCGGCCCCGGGTGGCCTCCCGGCAGGCGTCCAGAATCTCCACCAGATAGCGGCAGCGGTTCTCGGTGGAGCCTCCATACTGGTCGGTGCGGCGGTTGGTCAGGGGGGAGAGGAACTGGGCCACGGGGATGGAGTGGCCGAAGTGGAAGAGCAGGCTGTCAAAGCCGCACACCTGCAGGTTGGCGCACATCTCAGCGGTGGCCTGCTTATAGCGCTCCATTTCCTCCACGGTGATCTCCTGGGTGATCGGGGGGGACTGCATCATCCGGTTGCCGGCAGAGCAGCCCAGCGGAGGGCCGGGACGCCAGGTGGTGGGCAGCAGGCCCATGACCTCCATGCCCGCCAGGGCCCCGTGGGCGTGGATCCGGGCAGCCAGCAGGGACAGGCCGTTCTTGTGGTTGAAGGTCACGGTGTCCCAGGTGCAGTGCTCGCCGTCGTCGATCACGTCCACCGCCTTGGTGCCGCCGCAGTAGACCACTGCCGCGCCGGTCTTGGCCCGGTCCTCGAAGTAAGTCATGGCGTCCTCGTTGGGATAGAGCTCGCCGTTGCTGGAGGAGTGGGGGGTGATGGGGGCGGAGATGATGCGGTTCTTAAACAGCACTCCGTTGATCCGTATAGGGGAGAGCACATGGGAAAATTGTTGATTCATTTTCATTCACCTCAAACTCAAAACCTTATAGGGTATGCTGGATGAATTATAGCGCATTTTCATTGATATGGAAAGTAGATTTTCAAAATTATTGTGCTTAATTCACAAAGCAGAATGGGGCGGAGCCGGGTCCGGCTCCGCCCCGGAGGGGGAGAGGTTATGGACAAATCAGATCTGTTCCAGCGCCTGACGGATATCGTCGATGATGTCGCCGGCGTTCTCGATACCCACGCTGAGGCGGATCATGTCCGGGGCCACGCCGGCGGCCTCCAGCTCGGCGTCGGTCATCTGCCGGTGGGTGGAGGAGGCGGGGTGGAGCACGCAGGTGTGGGCGTCGGCCACATGGGCGGCGATCATGGCCAGCTTCAGCCCGGCCATGAACCGTTCCGCCGCCGCCCGGCCGCCCTTGACGCCGAAAGAGATGACGCCGCAGGTGCCGTTGGGCATGTATTTTTGGGCACGCTCATAGTACTTGTCCCCGGGCAGACCGGCAAATTCCACCCAGGCCACCTTTTCGTGGCTCTGGAGGAATTCGGCCACCTTCTGGGCGTTCTCGCAGTGCCGGGGCATCCGGACGTGGAGGGACTCCAGCCCCAGGTTGAGCAGGTAGGCGTTCATGGGGGCGGGGGTGGCGCCCAGGTCCCGCATGAGCTGGACGCAGCACTTGGTGATGAAGGCGCCGGCCTGGCCGAATTTCTCGGCGTAGGTGACGCCGTGATAGCTCTCATCCGGGGTGGTGAGGCCGGGGAACTTGTCCTTGTGGGCCATCCAGTCAAAGTTGCCGCTGTCCACAATGCAGCCCCCCACGCTGGCGTCGTGGCCGTCCATGTACTTGGTGGTGGAGTGGGTCACGATGTCGGCCCCCCACTCGATGGGGCGGCAGTTGACCGGGGTGGGGAAGGTGTTGTCCACAATCAGAGGCACCCCGTGGTCATGGGCGGCCTTGGCGAAGCGCTCGATGTCCAGCACGATCAGGGCGGGGTTGGCGATGCTTTCGCCAAAGACCAGCTTGGTGTTGGGGCGGAAGGCGGTCTCCAGCTCCTCGTCGGAGCAGTCCGGGTCCACGAAGGTGCACTCGATGCCCATCCGCTTCATGGTGACGGCAAAGAGGTTGAAGGTGCCGCCGTAGATGGTGGAGGAGGAGACAATGTGGTCCCCGGCGGAGCACAGGTTGAAGACGGCGAAGAAGTTGGCCGCCTGGCCCGAGGAGGTCAGGATGGCGGCGGTGCCCCCTTCCAGAGCGGCGATCTTGGCGGCCACCGCGTCGGAGGTGGGGTTGGCCAGCCGGGTGTAAAAGTACCCGCTCTCCTCCAGATCAAACAGGGCGCCCATGTGGGCGGAGGTGTCATACTTGAAGGTGGTGCTCTGGACGATGGGGATCATCCGGGGCTCACCGTTGCCGGGGGTGTAGCCGGCCTGAATGCAGTTGGTTTCCAGCTTCCAATCCTTGTTCATGGGAAACACTCCTTATTGAGAGAAAATACCGGTTGCCGGTTTCCCCATAGTATAACACACCGGGACAGAGTGCGCCACAAAAAGTGAAAAAGGGGGCGGAAATTTGTCCCGGCGCGGGCGGGAAGAGTAGAGGCGCAGAAAAAGACCGCGCCGCAGAACTGCGGCGCGGCCGGAATTTTCTCACTTCAGGCGATTGGCCCACCGCCCTTCGGGCAGCTGGGCGAGCAGAATGGCCAGCAGCATCAGCCCGCAGCCCGCCAGTTCCCGGGGGGAGAGGGACTGGCCCAGCAGCAGCCAGCCGAACAGGGCGCTGAAAACCGACTCCATGCACAGGATCAGAGAGGCCACGGTGGGGTCGGTGCGCCGCTGGGCCACGGCCTGGAGGGTGTAGCCCACTCCGCTGGACAGCACCCCGGCATAGAGGATGGGCTTCCAGGCCAGCAGGATGTCGCCGGGGGCGGGGCGTTCCAGTACCAGCATGGGGATGCCGCAGAGGACTCCGCACACAAAAAATTGCAGGCAGCTCAGCGCCAGGGTGTCCACCCGGGGGGCAAAATGATCTATGGCGAGGATGTGCAGGGCAAAGACCAGGGCGCAGAGGAGCATCAGCAGATCCCCGGTGCCCAGGGCGGCGGGACCCGCCATGCACAGCAGATAGAGCCCCGCCACAGACAGGACCACGCAGACCCACACCAGCCTGCGCACCCGCTTGCCCACCAGAAGCCCCAGAATGGGCACCAGGATAACATAGAGGGCGGTGAGAAATCCCGCCTTGCTGACGGTGGTATAGGCCAGGCCAATCTGCTGCAGGCTGCTGGCAATGGCCAGCAATGCGCCGCAGACCAGGCCGGCGGCCAGCAGGTCTCTCCTGCTGCCGGAACCTCCGGGGCGCACCCCGGAGCGGCGCAGCAGGGCGATGCAGGGCAGCAGAAACACGCCGCCCACCAAAAACCGGACGGCGTTCAGCGTGAACGGCCCCACATAGTCCAGCCCCACGCTCTGGGCGACAAAGGCGGCGCCCCAGATCATGGCGGTGAGCAGCAGCATCAGAGGGCCGGCGAATTTATTGCGGTTCATTGTCTATCACACCTTGCAGAGAAGTGGGCAGGCGGCAAAAATGCCCACCGCAAGGCGGCGGGCATTTCTCATACCGTTGGCGCCCCTGCCGGGGCGGGAGACCGTCAGATGGTGTCCAAAAATTCCGCGATGAAGTGAAGGGCCACGCCCACGCAGCTGGTCCACTTGCGGTATTTGGAACAGCGCAGATAGGAGGCGTCGGTCTCAAAAGAGGAGATATCCCGGATGCGGCGGCGCAGATCGTCCAGATAGGGCTCAATGAACTGGGTCAGCACGCCGCCCATGACGATGTCGCAGTCCAATACAATATGGATGTTGTAGATGCCGATGGCCAGATGGTCCAGATAGTCGTCCCAGAGGGCCTTGTACTCCTGATTGCCCGCCTCCAGCCCGGCGAAGAAGTCCTCCCGGGTGATGCCCAGGTCGTCACTGAACCGGGCGGTGGAACAGTAGGCCTCCAGACAGCCCTTTTTGCCGCAGCGGCACGGGCGGCCGCCGGGCACAATGCACATGTGTCCGAACTCGCCGGAGTGAAGGTGATGGCCCATGTAGTTGACGCCGTCCAGCAGCACCGCGCCGCCCACGCCCTTCTGGACGGAGAGATAGACCATAGTGGAGTTGGCGCTGTTGTTCCACCACTCTGCCACGCCGCCGGCATTGGCGTCGTTTTCCAGGAAACAGGGATAGGGAATATACTTGGTCAGCAGGTCGATGTCCAGTGTCCGGGCGTTGACCGCGTGGGACAGCTCCACCACATGGCGGTCCCGGTTGGGAATGCCGGGCAGGGCGATGCCGATGCCCAGCAGCCGGGTGCGGTCGATGGCGTTGGAGTCCAGGAAATCCTCCAGGATCTGCCCCACCTCCCGGCAGTAGGCTTCATCCCCGGTAAAGGGCTTGAAGACGGCCAGATCACACACCTGCTGGGCCTTCAGGTCGATGCAGGCGATGTGAATATGGCGGTTGGAGAGCATGATGCCGACAGAGTACTTGAAGTTGGCGGTGACGCCGATGGCCTTGGGCTTGCGGCCGCCGGTGGAGTCAAAAGTGCCCTGCAGTTCCAGCAGGCCGCTGTCCAGCAGCTCCCGCAGGTTCTGCCCCACGGTGGGCAGGCTGAGGGAGAGGTTCTGGGCCACGTCCTGTTTGGAGACGGGGGTCTCGGAACTGTATATATAGCGGAATACGCGGTTGCGGTTCTGTCGGCGGAGTTCGGCGGTATTGTAAGAAACCATGAAAACACCCCTTCTGTGTTGACTGGTGTGTTGCACCACACCGATCCAAAAAAGACTTTTAAAAAAGAAAACCGAACTACCTTCATTTTAACACATCTTTTCCCAAATGCAACTAAATTTTAGGTAAAATGTTGCGAAAAAATGCTTATTTTCCACTCTTATTCCAGCCTTTTCCTGCCCGCGGGGTCCGGCTGCCGCCCCGCGGAGGATTTTCTGACGGTGCGGCGGGTCCTGCAAGACCGGTGCCTCAGGCGGCTGACGCGGGGCGGATTTCCGAAAAAAGGAAGAACTGGGGCCTGGACCCTGCCTGTCTGTGCGCCAAAAGATCGGTCTGCGCCCGGGGGCGGCGGCCTTTTCCTGGGCGGCGCATTGTGTTATAATAACACAGACAACTTGGTTTCGGATGTTCCGACTGCTTGCCGGTGCGGCCTGGGATTGGCGGGCGCCGGCACGGAAAGGGGGGATGGCATGCAGCTGCATTTGGATCAGCCGGTGGGCGTTTTGACCGGAGTGGGGGAAAAAAAGGCGGAAGTGCTGGACAAGCTGGGGATTCACACCCTGGGGCAGCTCATTGAATGGTACCCCAGGAGCTATGAGGACCGGCGCAAAATCTGGCCCATCCGGCAGGCACCAGAGGAGGAGAGCGCCTGCATCTGTGCCGTGGTGGCCCAGCCCCCCCGCACCACCTACCTGCGCCGGGGGCTGACCCTGACCCGAACCACTGCGTTTGACGACACCGGTTCGGTCACCCTGACCTTTTTCAATCAGCCCTACAACGCCAACCGCCTGAAGCTGGGGGAGAGCTATGTGTTCTGCGGCCGGATGGAGGTGCAGGGCGGCCGCCGGGGGCTGACCAATCCGATTTTTGAACCGGAGGGTAAAAATCAGCTGACCGGCCGCATCGTGCCGGTGTATCCTCTGACGGCCGGGCTGTCTGCCGGGCAGCTCTCCGGCTGGATCCGCCAGGCCCTGGAGGGGTTGGCCGATCCCATCTCCGACGATCTGCCCGGCCATATCCGCCGGGCCCACGCGCTGCCCGCCCGGGACTGGGCGGTGCGGTGCGTCCACGCTCCGGAGTCCTTTGAGGCCCTGGAGCAGGCCAGACACCGGCTGGTGTTTGAGGAGTTCTTTTATCTGACCGCCGGACTGGCCCTGCTCCACACCCGCCGTCAGGCGGGAGCGGGGTGCCGCTGCGGGTACCGGGCGCCGGAGGAGTATGCCGCCCTGCTGCCCTTTGCCCTGACCGGGGCCCAGAAGCGCACCCTGGGGGAGCTGTTTCAGGACATGGCCTCGGGCCGGGTGATGAACCGGCTGATCCAGGGCGATGTGGGCAGCGGCAAGACGGCGGTGGCCGCCGGGGCGGTGTGGCTGGC
>JABLTR010057860.1_pt1 | contig 10588 bp, 8 predicted proteins | sample 7160071 | NCBI WGS metagenome assembly JABLTR01 (sample SAMN14651230, study PRJNA627086) | human gut metagenome | isolation source: feces | host: Homo sapiens
CCGACTCAAAATACAGGTCCATAGAATAGTGCATAGCCATCATGCTATCCCCATGCCCCAGCGCCCAGCCGATGGAATAAATAGCAAAAATACCGTAGAGGACAGCCGCAGACGAACCGATTGCGATCAGGCTGTCCATTGTCGGCGCGCCCTGAAATAGGGTTTTAAAACCGACTGTAAAATATTTCTGATTGACCAGCAGGATTGGCAGCGTCAGCAGAAACTGTGTGAAGGCCAGCGTGAGGGCATTTTCCGTTCCCAGCAGAAAAGCCGGCAGTGGCAGCCCCATCATGTGGCCCATGGACACATACATCAGCACCACCAAAAAGCAAACCGACACAATTAAACGGTTTCTCATGGAGCGCACCTGCTCCTCCACCCGGCCATCTCTTTTAGCCGCTGTTTTTTTCTGCGCGGCGGCAGTTTGCAGCGCGGCGCCGTAGCCAGCCTTTTCAACCGCCTGGACGATCTGCTCTGGTTTTACCCGGTCGCTTTGAAAGGAAACCTGCATGCTGTTTTGCAGCAGGTTTACGCTGACATCCTGCACCCCCTCCAGCTTACGCACCGCTTTTTCAACATGCGCACTGCATGCGCTGCAGGTCATTCCGGTAACAGCAAAACGTTCTTTTGCCATATCAAGGCCTCCTTTAGAACACAATACCCCCGTGGGGTGTTATTATCATAATATAAAATGCAGCATTTGTCAAGCGCTTTCTTTTTAGTCCTTACAACCACAAATGCTCCACCGCGGCAAAACAAAATGCGCCGCGCCCTCCGTGATAGCATATCACATAAAAGCCCTTTTATCCCCGGACTCCCCACAGAGCCGTTACAGCCGGCTTAACCCTGAGCTCCCTCTGTCAATGTGCGCAGCAACGCCCGGCACCCCTCCTGCACATCCCGCCATGTGTCCTCAAAATTCCCAGTATACCAAGGATCTGCAATCGACTCCGCCCTCCCGGCATATTCAAGCAGCAGGTGCACCTTGCCCGCTGGATCTCCGTGCCAGAACCGCCGCATGTTCCTGATATTATTTTCATCCATTCCAATGAGTAGATCATACTCCTGATAATCAGCCTGCGTAATCTGCCGCGCCCTTTTGCCCGAGCAGCAGATCCCCGCACCGGCAAGCTTACGCCGGGCGCCCGGATGGACAGGGTTGCCGGTTTCTTCCGTACTGGTTGCAGCGGAAGCACAGGAAACCTCCTCGGAAAGCCCGCGTTTTTCAGCAAGATCCCGCAGTACAAACTCCGCCATGGGCGAACGGCAAATATTGCCGTGGCACACAAATAATACTTTTACCATTTTAACCTCCTTCTTTCCTTTGGGTACCCAGAAAATGAACAAGCAAAACTCCTCCACGGCCGGCTGCTCGGAAGCAAATCACGCCCGGGGAAGTCCCTGACTATACCCGGTATAGGGAGAATCAGCCGCCCGGGTTTATCGTACGCAAGCGGCTAATCTTAAGAAGGCCCGGGGCCTATTATACAGCCCCGGCCTACCTCCAGGTAAAGCTGATGAACGTTATAAATGTTCAGGTAAGCCTGCCTTTATACCGGGCCGCCATAGGTTCATTTTCCCTCCAGGGCCTCGCGCAGCTCCTTCCAGGGATCGGTTTCCACACGGCAGCTTTCATCAAACACCATAACCTGCTTTTCAGCCGCCGTAAAAGCCGGCCAGGGCAGCTCCTCCGCCGACGGATCACCGGTCCTGATAAACGCCGCCCATGCATGTGCCATTATGCGTGACAGGCGCTCTGACTCCGGGTTCAGCACAATACGCATTTGCAGCGGCAGGTCCGCCGTATGCCAGGCACAACGCTTGTCTGCCGTACCGGGCAGAATGGAATCATAAGCGACAACATAGTGGTAGACCGGCGCGCCGCCCTGCTCCGCCTTTGCCAGCGCCTGATAATAAGCGCCCCCGCCCAGTATTCCGGCGGTCGAAAGCATCCGCAACAGCAGATGTTCCTGCGAAACACCTTTTCGATCCGCCCTTTTAAAGGCCTCCACCACACGCCTTGCCTGGCCGGCATCGGCCACCGAAACAAATGGAAGCCGCTCGTCCATACCGCGTATACAGCGAACCAGCGTATCCTCCAAACTGCCGTTTTCTATTACAGGTGCGACAAAAACAGCCAATTCATCCTCCGAAGCCCCTACCAGCAGCGGTACCTGTGCCGACTGTACCGGCGCATAATAGCATGGCGCAGCATGGTAAGCCAAGTTGACCGTATCCGCCACGGGGGCAAGCTGCATTAAATTTGTCTCGCTGAGCTCTGCCGCCACCGCCAGCAGCTGCTCCGCCGGTACCTCAGCAAGCCCGCGGATATTGTCCGTCGGAATGGAAAGCCTTTCTAAAACCTTTTCTGCGAAGGCCGCCGCCTCCTGTGTGGATTTTCTGCCTACAATATCGGATCCACTTTCGACAATCGCGCGGTGAAATAGACCGGCAGCCTTATCCATCGCCAGCAGCGTACTGACCTTCATCCCTCCGCCGGATTCCCCCATGATCGTGACCCGATCCGGGTCCCCGCCGAAAGCCGCGATATTATCGCGCACCCATTCCAGCGCCAGTACCAAGTCCAGCATGCCTGCCATTCCCGACTGTGCATAGCTTTCATCAAAGGCGCCGAGGTATAAATATCCAAATACATTCAAACGGTGGTTGACGCCGACAATCACCAAATCTTCCTCTCTGGCCCACCGGTCGGCTCCCAAGACCAGGGTGCCCGACCCGGTTGCAAAGCCGCCGCCGTGTATATACACCACAACCGGCCGGCGTCTGTCGTCCACTCCCGGCGTGAGTACATTCAGCACCAGACAATTTTCACCCTGCTTCTCCTCTGCCACCCCAAAAAGCTCAGGCCTACCGCCGCTGAAATAAGCGCCAAGGCCCTCGCTGCCGGAGATACTGCCGCCATTCTGTACCGCGCAGTACCCGTTCCGGGTACAGTCCCGAACACCGCTCCAATCCTCTGCCGGAACTGGCGGCAGGAAGCGGCCCGCACCCTCACAAGCGCCGCCGTAGGGAATCCCTCTGAAAATCGCGATCCCCTGCCTGTTTTCTCCCCGTACCGCGCCATGGGTTGTCTGGGCGGCTGGATTCGCCTCCTGAACTGTGCCAAATACAGGCATTCCATACTGCTTCATGCATACCTCTCCTTTTCTTTAAGCAAGCTGTCAATTTGTACCGGAGCATTCCCGGTAAACCAAGCCACGCTCCTGTGCGCTATTGAAATTGGGAATGGTAAAGCCGTGCGTAGAACCCGCCCCTTTGCAGCAGCGCTTCATGCGTCCCCTGCGCTACAATATCGCCGCCCCGCACCACTAAGATGTGGTCTGCGTTTTGTATGGTGGACAGGCGATGTGCAATGACAAAGCAGGTCTTTCCCCGCATCAGTTCTCGCATGGCACGCTGGATTTTTTGCTCTGTCTGCGTGTCGACATTTGAGGTTGCCTCGTCAAGGATGAGCATCCTGGAATCCAGCAGCATGGCGCGGGCAATGGTGAGCATTTGCTTCTGCCCCTTTGACAGCCCCGATCCGTCGCCGGTTAGAACAGTGTTGTACCCCTGCGGCAGCCGCAGGATCGCCTCATGAATATACGCGGCCCGGCAGGCACGCTGAACCTCCTCAAGCGTCGCGTCTTCTTTGCCATAAGCAATGTTTTCATAGACCGTTCCGGTAAACAGCCAAGTGTCCTGCAAAACCATCGTATAGGCCCGGCGCAGGCTCCTGCGCGTCAATGTGGAAATATCCTTGCCGTCCACCAAAATTGTTCCGGCCTGTGGGTCGTAAAAACGCATGAGCAGGTTGATGAGCGTAGTCTTGCCCGCTCCGGTCGGCCCCACAATGGCAGTCAGGCTTCCCGGCTCCGCGTGAAGGCTCAGTCCGTGAATGACCGTCTGCCCCGGCAGATAGCCAAAGCGCACATGCTCCATCCGCACATCTCCCAGCACATCGGCCAGCTCTTCTGCCCCCGGTGCATCCGCGGGTTCCGGCTCCTCGTCAATCAGGTGAAAAACACGCTCTGCCGCCGCACAGGCAGACTGTAGCTCGCTGAGAATATTGGCTGCCTCGTTGATGGGCCCGGAAAACTTTCTTGAATACAGCACAAAGGAGGACAAATCCCCCAGCGAGATGCTTCTAAAAAGGTATAAAACAGCCCCCATGACGCTGACAAGAGAAAGCGACAGATTGTTGATAAAATTGACCGAGGGCCCCGTCATACTGCCGTAATAGTCGGCATTATAGTAGGCCTCCACCGCCTCCGTGTTCTTTCCGTCAAACCGGCTGATAACCGTATTCTCCTGATGGTAAACCCTGATGGTCTTGTGCCCGCTGACGACCTCCTCCACATAACCGTTGAGCTCGCCCAGTTTGGCTGAGCGGCGGCGGAACAGCGGGCGCACACGGCGCGTCATGTAGCGGGTAAACAGGATTGCCGCGGGAATTGTCACCGCAAAAACCGTCACCAGCACGGGAGCAATAAGCAGCATCATCGCAAGAGAGCCAACCACCGTGATTAGGCTGGTACAGATTTGCAGCAGATCGTTTGAAAGAGACGCGTTGACCGTGTCAATATCATAGGAAATCCTGCTGACAATATCCCCTGTCTGTGTCCGGTCAAAAAAGGAGACCGGCAGCTCCGCCAGATGGTCGAATACATCCTTGCGCATCTGAAAGGCGACTTTCTGGCTCAGACGAATCATTAGACGGCTCAGAATATAAGCCAGCAGGGAAGCAAGCAGGTAAAATCCGGCCATCAGCCCGGCATAGAGAAAGACGGCGGAAAAGTCCACATCGCCCGGTCCATGAATAGCATCGATGGCATAGCCTGACAGCATGGGCCCCACCAGGCCGAACAGGTTGCTGGCCAGCGTCAGCAGCAGCGCTAAAGCGAGCAGCCAGCGGTAACGTGCCAAATACCTCCACAGGCGCAGCAGCACATATTTGCGGTTTTTAGGCTGGGCGGCTCCCACTGAGGCGTCTCGAGGTGTTCCTTTGGCCTCCTTCATACGGCCTCGCCCCCCATCTGCGCCTCGCTGATCTCCCGATAAGGCGCGCAGGTTTTCAGCAGCTCCTCATGGGCGCCGTAACCGATGATTCTGCCGTTTTCCAGCATCATGATATGGTCGGCATGCCGGATGGAACTGACCCGCTGGGCCACAATCAGCGTTGTGGTCCCCTGAAAGCGGGTGTGGAGCGCCCGGCGAAGCCTGGCGTCTGTCTGGTAATCCAGCGCGCTGGAGGCATCGTCTAAAATCAGAATCTCCGGACGAGCCGCCAGCGCGCGTGAAATCAACACCCGCTGCTTCTGCCCGCCGCTGAGGTTGGCGCCGCGGATCGTCAGCCGGTAATCCAGCCCCTCCTCCAGTTCGTCGATGAACCAGCGCGCCTGGGCACACGCTACAGCCTCCTCGACCGCCCGGCGCTCCAGCTCCCGTCCAAAACTGATATTCTCCTCCAGCGAATCCGCAAACAGCGTGTCGTTCTGAAAGACAATACCAAAGCGGGCATACAGCTCCGCAAAAGGGATGGAACGGATGTCATCCCCATCGATGCGGATGGAGCCGCCGTCCGGATCATATAGCCGCAGCAGCAGGTTTAAAACGGTGGTTTTCCCGCAGCCTGTGGCCCCGATAATCCCTAGCGTCTCTCCTTTTTTCAGCGCAAAGGAAATGTCCCTTACAGTATCGCGCCCGGCATGATAGGAAAAATTAACCCTATCAAAAAGAATATGGAAGCCGGTTTCCTTATGGTCCGGCGGGTAAAGCTTTAAATCCTCGGGCGCGTCCAGCACTTCGCCGATCCGGCGGGCGGAAGCCGCACCCTTGGAATAAAGCATAAACATGCGGTTAATAGACAGCAGCGCGTTTAAAATAATGGTAAAATAGGTCAGAAAGGCCAAAATGGCCCCTGTCTTCGTCTCCCCGCCATACACGCGGAAGGCGCCGGCCACCACTACCAGTGTCAAGCCCAGGTTCAAAAAGAAATTCATCAGCGGATTGCTGGCAGCCATCGTCACCGAGGCCTTGGTCTCACGGGCAGCGACAGCCCGGTTTACGCCGGTAAAACGGCCCTTTTCATAGTCTGCTTTGGACAGCGCCTTGACCACGCGGATGCCGGAGGTATTTTCGCGTACTACCCGCACCATACTGTCCACCGCACGCTGAAGCTGCGAGTACAACGGAATGCCTTTGCGGGAAATATAGAACACCACAAAGCCGACAAACGGCAGGGCGGCCAGCAGCACCAAGGCCAAAACCGGCTCCAGGAACAGCGTCATCGCCATGCCGCCTAAGAGCAAAATCGGCGCACGGATTCCCAGCCGCTGCATCATGCCGATCATCTGGTGGATGTTGTAGGTATCCGACGTCAGCCTGGACTCTAGAGAGGCCACCGTGAACGCATCCACCTGCCGGCAGGAAAGGGAGAAGACTTTAGCAAACAGATCGTGGCGCAGCGCCTGCGTCGTGTCACGTGCAACCCGCGACGCCATACGGTTAGCGAGCACATTGCCGCCCCATGCCGCCAGAGAACAGAGCAGCATCAGCACGCCGAAAAAAATAATTTCCGAAATCTGTTCCCGCGGCACAATCACATCGATTAAATACGAGAGAATCCACGGCAGAAACAAGTCCATAAGCGTGCCGGTAAATTTAATGATAAACCCCAGCGCCATCCTCGGAGCATGGGGGCGCAGATAGACCAGCACCTTTTTCACGGCTGTTCCACCTCCCCCTTCCCGGCGGCCTCTCCGTTGACTATGCCCTCGGCTTTTTCTTCAAGCCGTTCCAGCATGGCTAACAGGCAGGCTTTTTCATCCAGTGAAAATCCCTCCAGCAGGCAGGCATTCCAGCGGCCGATCACCTCGCGTACAAGCGGCAGCACACGCAGCGCCTTTTCCGTCGGATAAACAAGGAGCTGCCGGCGGTCTGACGGGCAGGCCGAGCGCGTGATAAATCCGTTTTGCTCCAGCAGCGCCAGCTGGCGCGCCACACTGCTTTTGTGGACATAGATTTCCTTCACCAGCTGCTCCTGTGAGATTCCCGGCCTCCGGCAGACCCATAGGATGTAAAGGTGCTGGTAACCGTTGAGCCCCTCCTGCTCCAGCTGGTTATTCCGGTACAGCGTAAAGCAGCGGGAAATACGGTTAATCCGCCCCATTAGGGGCTGCGGGGTTATCATGCCCTCCTTCGCCATTCAGGTACGCCCCCTTTGCAGGAAATTTAGTTGCGTGTGCAACATTTAACTTTAATCTAACATTTTTACCCCAGGAAGTCAAGGCCCGTTCAACAAAAATTTATTTTTATGAGATTATTTTCTATATAAATTGAGCGGTTATGAGCTTAATCTCAAGCATACGGGGAGCATAGCAAGTAATAAAAAAATTAATGAATATGTTACATCTTCCCCCCTGTGAATGTTGTAATTTTTTCCATATGGTGTATAATTTAAGAAGAATATAGGGGTAACCCCCCTTTATAAAAGGAGAGATGTATAATGCTGGATAAAAAAGTAGCCGATTTGCTCAACACACAAGTCAATAAAGAGTTCTATTCCGCCTACCTTTACCTGCAATTTGCGAACTTTTATGTAGAAAAGGGCCTGAATGGGTTCGCCAACTGGTACCGGGTTCAAGCGCAGGAAGAACGCGACCATGCAACACTGATGATCCAGTATCTGCAAAACAACGACATGCCGGTAACCTTTGAGGCCATTGATAAGCCGGATGCCAGCCTTCAAACCGTAATGGATCCGCTGAAGGCCGGGCTGGTGCACGAGCAGTATGTCACCGGCCTGATTCATACGATCTATGACGCCGCCTATCAGGCGAAGGATTTCCGCACCATGCAGTACCTGGACTGGTTCGTCAAAGAGCAGGGCGAGGAGGAAACCAACGCCAGCGATCTGGTTAAAAAAATGGAGCTCTTTGGTTCCGACCCCAAGAGCCTCTATATGCTGGACCAGGAGATGGCTGCCCGCGTTTACGCAGCGCCCTCCCTTGTTCTGTAAACCTTTCTGAATATAAACAGGGAACCGGCTGCTAAAGCAGCCGGTTCCCTGTTTATATTCAGAAAATTAATTTGCGGCTTTCCCGTCAATCCAATCCATTACCTTTTCACATACAGCCTTAATACAGCCCTGTTCAAAGGGTGTTTTCAGTTTGGCGCGGCGCAGCAGCTCGACAAAGGTCTTTGTACCCGCCTGTTTGGTAAAATCAAGATAGCGCCGGAACGCATCCCGCCAGTTTTCCTCAGAAGCGCCCCAGAACTCCAGCGCGGCGGTTTGCGCAAGGCAGTAATCAATGTAGTAAAAGGGAAACGAATAAATATGATGCTGGCGCTGGTAGCCGCCTCCGTCCTCAAAATATACCGTTCCTGTAAAATCAATCCAAGGGCGGTACTTCTTTTCCAGCTCCAGCCAAACCTTCCGCCGCTGATCCGGCGTATGGCCCGGATCCTCATACATCCGCTCCTGAAATTCGTCTACCAGGCAACCATAGGGGATAAATGAAATCGCCTCTTCCAATTGGAAAACCTGGAACTTCTCCAGCTCCTCTTCAAAAAAGAGACGGTCCCATGGACGCGTCAGCAGCTCCATACTCATGGAGTGGGTCTCGCAGCATTCCATTGTCGGACTGATGTTCTCCATAATCTCCATATCCCGCGCAAGGTAATAGGCAAAGGCATGGCCTGCTTCATGGGTGATGACATTGACATCCTCCACAGTGCCGTTGAAATTTGAGAAAATGAAGGGGCTGCGGTAAGCGGCAATCTCCGTACAGTAGCCGCCGCCCTGCTTTCCCTTTTTGCTGGCCAGGTCAAAGAGCTCATTCTCCAGCATAAAATCAAAAAATTCGCCGGTCTCCGGGCTCATCTCCCGGTACATTTTCTGTGCAGCTTTTAAAATAGCGTGCATATCTCCCTTGGGCGCGGGATTTCCATCGGCGAACACATTGCCGTTATCGTAAAAACAGGTATGGTCAATGCCCAGCCGCTGGGCCTGGCGCGCTTTTACCTCCGCAATTGCCGGTACCAGCTCGTTTACAACCTGGTCGCGGAACGCTCGTACCTCTTTGGGCCCGTAGCAGTTACGGCCTAACCGGTCGTAGCCCAGCTGCACAAAATTCTCATAGCCAAGCTTTTTAGCCTGCTCCGTCCGGTTTTTAACCAATTTATCGTACATTGCATCCAGCTCCTGCGCATGCTCCTGAAAAAAAGCCCCTGTCTTTTCCCAGGCTCTTTTGCGGATCTCCCTGTCCTGAGAAACCTGGTAGACGTGGATCTCCGACAGGTTCAATACCTTCCCGTCAAAGGGAATCTCAGCCGAGGCCAGCAGCTTCTCATAAGCGGTGACAAGCTCATTTTCCTCCTGGCAAAGCGGGATAATTTCCGGCGAAAAGGTTTTAACCGACAGTTCCATATTCTGAAAGAAGAGCGCGCCCGTCGTCCTTTCAAGCTCCTTGCGGAATTTTGAGCTCAGCAGCGCCTCCTGGAACGCTTTCACATACGCTTCAAAGGCAGGCGCGTTGCGGTCATAGAACGCCATCTCTTCCGCATAGAACGCATCCGCGGTATCGACCGAGTGGCGGATCATTGCCAGTGACGACATGGTGGAAAACGCCCGGTTCATCGCCTCATGCTCATACAGCAGCGCCAGCTGCCCGTCGGCGGACCGGCAAGACGCCAGCTGCCTGGTAATTTCCCGGTAACGCTTTTGCAGGGCCTCCAAGTCCGGCCGTTCATATTGCATTTCTGAAAATTTCATTTTCCTTTCAACTCCTTTTTCATAGACAGTTTATTATAAACACAGAAAGGCTGCTTTATCAACAGCCTATTAAAAATTAAGGGGCGCGCTGCGCCCCTTAATTGATATTCTGATTTTGCCTTATTCCTCTGCCTCGCTGGGCTCCAGCAAGCCATATGCGCCGTCCTTGCGGCGATAGACCACGCTGATCTCCCCGGTCTCCTCACTGCGGAACATAAAGAACTGGTGCCCGAGCATATTCATCTGCAAAATGGCCTCCTCCACAGCCATCGGCTTCACATAAAAATGCTTTCTGCGCACGACCTCATAGGCTCCATCCTCCGGCAGCCCGGCTTCTTCTTGCTCCGGGTAATCCACGACATACTGGTCAATGGCTCCGGAATGGACCCGCTTTTCAAGACGCGTTTTATTTTTGCGGATCTGCCTGCCCAGCGCGCTCACAACCCTATCCAGAGCATCGTTCATTTCCGGCTCCGTCGCCTCGGCCCGGCAGATCATACCGGGCTGACGGATGGTAACCTCCACCGTCTGGCGGTTTTTCTCCACCGTAACCACTACATTCGCCTCTGCATCCTCATCAAAAATGCGGTCAAACCGCGAGAGCTTTTTCTGTGCAAGATTTTTAAAATTATCCCGCAAATTAACTTTTCTTCCCGTTGTTGTGATCTTCATACCATTCAGCTCCTTATCCTTTGATGATCGGATACTCACCGGCCCCATGCTGCAAAAGACGCCGCCAAAGCTTTTTTGCAGCATAGAACCCTAAATTCTCTGTAAGCTCCTAAGAATATTATACTACATAAACAATGACCA
>JABLTR010107902.1_pt1 | contig 10577 bp, 9 predicted proteins | sample 7160071 | NCBI WGS metagenome assembly JABLTR01 (sample SAMN14651230, study PRJNA627086) | human gut metagenome | isolation source: feces | host: Homo sapiens
TCGCTTTTGGCAGGTCATAGCCAAAGCTCTGGCGCATGACAAAGGCCGCGCCTCCTTTGCCCGACTGGCTGTTGATGCGAATGATGGGTTCATATTCACGCCCCACATCGGCGGGGTCAATCGGCAGGTACGGAACCTCCCAATAGGGCGTGCCGCTTTCACTCATATACTGTACACCCTTGCTGATGGCATCCTGGTGAGAACCCGAGAACGCAGTGAACACCAGGTCGCCCGCATAGGGGTGGCGGGGATGCACCGTCATGCGCGTACATTTTTCATAGATTTTGCGGATTTGCGGGATATCCGAAAAGTCGAGCCGCGGATCCACACCCTGGGAATACAGATTCATGGCGATATTCAAAATATCGGCGTTGCCGGTCCGTTCACCATTGCCGAACAGTGTTCCTTCCACACGCTCCGCGCCGGCCATAAGCCCCAGCTCTGTAGCAGCCGTGCCGGTACCACGGTCATTGTGAGGATGAAGGCTGATGATGGCACAGTCCCGATGCTTCAGGTGACGGCAGAAGTACTCAATTTGGTCCGCATGGTGGTTGGGCGTGGACATTTCAACCGTGTTGGGCAGGTTGAGAATGACCTTCTTTTCCGGGGTCGCCCCCAATGTCTCCAGCACCTGCTCACAGATATATACGGCATTGTCCATCTCCGTACCGGAAAAGCTCTCCGGCGAATATTCATAACGGATATTGGCGCCCGTGCGGGCAACCTCCTTCTCCGTCAGTTCGCGCACCAGCTTCGCACCCTCTATGGCAATGTCCGTCACCCCCTGCATATCCGTCTTAAAGACTACCTTACGCTGCAGGGTAGAGGTCGAATTGTAAAAATGGACGATGACGTTTTTAGCGCCGTCGATTGCCTCAAAGGTCTTTTGAATCAGGTGCGGGCGGCATTGCACCAGCACCTGGATGGTCACGTCGTCAGGAATCAAATTCCGCTCAATCAGCGCCCGGCAGATTTCATACTCCGTCTCCGAAGCGGAAGGGAACCCGATTTCAATCTCCTTAAAGCCAATATCCGTCAGCATTTTAAAAAACTGAAGCTTTTCCTCCAGGTTCATCGGGTCAATCAGCGCCTGGTTGCCGTCGCGCAGATCCACGCTGCACCATACCGGCGCCTTGGTAATCGCCTTATCCGGCCAAGTGCGGTCCGGCAGCGAAACCGGCTGGAATGGAATGTACTTCTTAAAGCCTTGATACATGACAGATTCCTCCTATTTTAAAAATGGCAAGACAATAAAGGCACGAAAGACACTAGAGGAGCAACAAAAAGCCCCGAAATTCCTCAACGGAATTTCGGGGCGAATCAACCATTCGCGGTACCACCCAAATTCAGTACACCAAGTACCCTCTAACCTCTAACAAGGCCTTAGCTTTTAACGCAGCCCATGCGTCCGGCCCTCTTCGAACCGGCGGCTCCAGGATGAGTTATACACACAAAGCTAACCGCGGGCTCTCACCAGCCGCCCGCTCTCTGACGGTTTCAGCAATGCGTCTTGTTCCCTTCATTGCCTTTTGATATTACTATTATTATAGAACCGGTCTTTTAAAATGTCAAGCTGAAAATTCACTGTAATTTCCGGCCGTCACAGGAGCTCCTCCTGATAACGCGCGCGGGCGCCGCCGACAAATTTTGCCCGCGTTCTGGCGCAAATCAAAACCGCCTCACCAATTTTAGCAACCGAAAGCCGCACCGGAACCGCCACCGGGACCAAGTGCATGCCGATCAGGGTCCCGCCAATATCCATACCTGCACGGGCAGGCAGCGCCTCAACCGCGCATGGGTGGACAAATTGTTCCCAGGCCGTCGTGGCAAAAGATCCCCCCGCTTTGGGCTGCGGCACCACATTGACACGCTCCAGCCGGTATACGCGCCGCGCCTCCTCCTCAATAATCAGAGCGCGGTTCAAATGCTCGCAGCACTGCGCCGCCAGGTAAACCCCCTGCTCCCGCAGTACCGGGTAACTCCCCGCAACCACCGCGCGCGCCGCCTCTATGCTGGAATCGGATCCGATTTTATGGCCGGTCACTTCGCTGGAAGAGCAGCCGACTACAAAAAGGCTGCCCGTTTCCAGCCTTGCCTGCTCCAGCAGTTCCTTTGCCGCCGTGCGCGCCTGCTCCTGAATATTGCAGAACCCTTCACTCATCTTTTCCGCCATTATAGATCCCCCTTTTATCATATCCTGTTTACGGTTCCTGCCGAGACGCTTCTTCATCCCGGCCGCCATAGCTGCGGGCTGCCGCCTCCCGGGCCAGGTTGAGGATGCCGCTGTTCTCCGCCGGATCTTCGCGCGGCGGCAGCTGTGCGTAGACCTCCGCCACCATGGAGCGCATCCACAGGCCAGGCGTAATCCGCACGGAGTATCCGCAGCCGGCATCCATCATCCACTCATAGGCCTGCGCGCGCGGCAAGCCATATGCCGCCAGCAGGGACATGATCACCCCGCCGGAGGCCACCACAACGGCGCTGACCGTCTGCGTACGCAGCAGCTGCTCAACCAGGGCCTCAAACGCGGCGCATACCCGGTACATGAAGGCCTGGTTGCTTTCACCGCCGGCCGGGCCGGCCTGGGGGCCGCCGTTCATCCACTCCATAAAGTGCGGGTCGGCCTGGGCAATCTCCCCGGCAGTCTTGCCCTCCCACGCGCCAAAATCGCATTCGCTGAATCCATCGACCAAGGCGGGCCGTGCCTGTGGGTACAAAACCTCCAATGTCTCCCGGCAGCGCAGCTGCGGCGCACAGAAATAGGCCTGCGCGGCGGGGTATCCCCCAGCCCGCCGCTGCTTCTCGAGCTGGGCCCGGCCGGCCGGAGCAAGCGGCAGATCCGTCCGCCCGACATAGCGGCCCTGCAGGTTGCCCTCCGTCAGGCCGTGCCGTATAAAATGAATGACATAAGACTGCATGCTTTCAACCTCTTCTCCTTGACTTTTGTAAGGTGTTTTATTGCCGCTGTGGCGCCGCCCAATTTTTAAGCGCGCATTTTGTGGGAAACGACGGGTAAAATGTGGTTCGACAGCCTGGCAAACACTGTATCTAGCCCTTTACAAATGGTTATAATTCCTGTATACTTTACGATAAGTTATTTGATTTTCTGCCCTGATTCTACATTGTTCAACGGAGGCTTACTGAGAATGAACGACCATTTTCCCAGAATCATTACGCTTCTGCGGAAGGAGCGGAAGCTGAGTCAAAAAAAGGCGGCCGAGGCCCTCGGCGTATCCCAGGCCCTGCTCTCCCACTATGAAAAAGGAATCCGTGAATGCGGACTTGATTTTGTGACCCGCGCCGCTGATTTTTACGATGTTTCCTGCGATTACCTGCTGGGCAGGTCGCCCAACCGCAACGGCGCCATCCTCTCGGTCGAGGATATTCCCGAGCCCGATGCCGCCGGGAAGGAAAATGTGTTCCGCGGCAGCCTGTTGCCGACACTGAACAAAAAGCTTTTAGCAAACTCCCTTAATATTATCTACGATCTTCTGCAAAAAAGCAACAACAAAGCGTTGACGGGCGAGATCTCGGCCGGCCTGAACGCCGCCGTGTACCGTTCTTTCCGCATTTTATACTCAGCGAATGAGAAGAACCCCCAGGGGCTTTTCTCCATTCCGGAGCCGCTCAGCGACAGCCGCTCAGCCGCCGCACAGGATATTGCCGAGGCCAACGCCGTCTGCCTGGCGGCCGGCATGGATGTGGAGGAGCTGGAGGGGCTGAAAAAGGGCGCCGCTCCAGCGCTTTCTCCAGAGCAGCTCTCAACAGATTACCCGCTGTTTGCGGCCTCGCTTTTTAACCTCATTCAGAATGCGGAGAGCCGTATGGGCGTTAAAAAGGAAAAGAAAAAATAAAAGCCGTGCGAGCCCCGCAGCCGTACCGGAAAAGAACACAACACCCTGCAATTCAGCGGTGAATTGCAGGGCATTCTTTTTGTTCTCTACCCCGGGCCGATCCCCCAGGTACGCAATCTTGCCTTACAGCTTCAGTTTTTTGGCAAAAAAATTGAAATAGTACTGCCAATCCCGGCGGCTAAGAAAATGTGTGCCGCTGCGGTAATGGAAGCTCACCGCCCCATCCTGTAGAGCGCTGTCAACCGGAATCATCTCCTGCGGCATTGCCAACGCACCCAGGCCATAAAGCTGCCAAGCAGGGCCGGCCGCTATGCAGGAAAGCAGCTGAGACTGCGGGTCCGCCCACTCGTCAATTTGGGCGGACCCAATCGCCAACGGGCGCGGGGCAATAGCCGCCAGCAGAAAATGCTGGTCAAAGGGCATCTGTTCCTCGCGGTTGCGGTGGCGTTGATAGGAGGCACTAAACCAGAAGGGATAGTTGGTAGTAATATCCACAATATGCTCCCCCAGCTTGCCGCGGGTAACGGCATCGCCAGAACAGCCCGCATCGTTTGAAATACACCCAGCGACCCGCCTGTCCTGCGCCGCGCACCACAGAGAGGTCTTTCCCAACCGGGAGTGTCCCGCTGTTATAATGCCGTCTTTGCGAAGCTCCGGCTGTTCCAGCAAAACATCGGCCGCCCGGCTCATTGCATAAGCCCAGCAGCCGATTTTTCCCATCTGGCCGTCCCTTCTCTCCGCCAGAGAATAACAGCCGGCAAGGCCGTTTTCCATATCGGCATCATCCGAACTTACGTCCTCGTAATAAACACAGGCCGTGGCAAACCCATGGTCCAGGATTTCCTCAACCGGATAATACTCGTCGGGAATCTGTGCACGGAAATTCATGAGCAGAATACACGGCGCCGGCTTCTCCGACCGCGGCACCGCCAGGTAAAGAGGAAAGGAAAATACCCCTTTCGGCGTATCAAAGCTTACTGTAAAGCGTTTTTCTACCGCCTTATCCGCATAAGCCGCCGCTTCTTCCTCCAGTTTCCATGAAGCCGGAACCGGCGCGGGCGAAACCCCGTAAACCTCCTGTGCTAAAACGTCCAGCAGCTCCACTCTGCGTTTTTCCCAGCCGCCTATTCCGGCAACGGCCCCGCCGTCGTTCATCGTCATGAGCTCCGGAAGTTTCCGGGCCGCCAGAATCTCCTGTAATGTCGCCATGTTACTCCCCCTTTTCATTAGCTTCATCATACAAGCTAGTTTCATGAAAGTCAATCCTCCGGTAAAAATTCTATTTTGAGAAAGGAGCTCCTGCTATGCCAGAGGTTCGTTTTTATTTGGAAGCAGACGACCGCCTGCTCAAATTCGCCGTCATCGTTGCCCGCTATCAAGGGCAGTGGGTCTTTTGCAAGCACCGGAAGCGCAACACCTATGAATGCCCCGGAGGCCACCGGGAACCCGGCGAACCGGTTGACCAGGCCGCCGCACGCGAGCTGTATGAAGAAACCGGCGCCAAGGACTACCGTCTGGCGCCGGTCTGCAGCTATTCCGTTTACCAACCGGAAAGCGGTGAGGAAAGCTACGGAATGCTCTATTTCGCTGAGATTCAAACCCTTGGGCCATTGCCTGCTGAGTTCGAAATGGAGCGCATCGAGCTGTTTACCGAGCCGCCCGCCAACTGGACATATCCTGAAATCCAGCCCCAGCTTCTGGACCGGGTGCGCTTATTTCTAAAAAGCCGCGCGGCAAGCCCCGCGGAGCTAAAAGGCCCGCAAAGGCCCGTGTAGCCATGAAAAGCGTGGGCTTTGGTTGTGCTTTTTATAGCCTTCTAAGGCCGGATATCCAACGCAAAAACTTATTTTATTTTACAATACTGCTCTCCCCGGCGTGTCAAACGAAGATACCCCTTGACCAGCATCGGAATGGTAAAAAGCGTATCCGGCCGCTTAGCCGCCTCCATCGCCGTATGGCACAGCAGCTCATAGACAGCGCTGCGGTAATAAACGTCATAATCGCCGGCCACCCAGATATTTACGGAAAAGTCGGCGGCTATAAGCCCCTTTTGGCGCAGGGCCTTCAGGGCCCCGGCCCGCTCCTTAATCAGCTCCATTGAGTCCTCCGGCTCTGTAATCCGCACATAATCAAGCGCCGTCATTACCAGCTCCTCCGAGCTGTCGCTGTGCAGCTCAAAACGGGCTACCGGGTAACGGCAGGCCTGTCCAATCGCTCTCAGCAGGTGCTTTTCTCTCCATGTCAGCTCCATCTTTAACCTCCTAAATGCTTCCATCTAATTAATACAGGATTCCCATTGCATATTTCCAGGCCAACACGCGAATCACGGATTCATCCAGCCGTTCTTCACTGACCACGCCACTCTGCACCGCATCATATAAGGCCGTAAAATCGTCCGCATAATAGGTGGACAGCAGCAGGTCATTCCCGGCATTAAAGGCCTGAACAGCAGGATTTTTCCCACCGGTATACTGCGGAACAGCCTCCATGCTGAGATCGTCGGTGATGACCACCCCGCTGAAGCCCAGTTCCTCCCGCAAAACCTCGTGGACCCTGCCCGACAGCGTCGCCGGTGCATCCGGGTCTATGGCGGTTACAATATTATGGCTTACCAGGATGCAGGGGGCCCCCGCCGAAATGCCCGCTTCAAAGGGAATAAAATCCGAGTTTAGAAACGTATCGTAGCTGCGGCTGTCATAGGCGATGCCGGTATGCGTGTCCGCATTGTTCCCATAACCGGGAAAATGCTTAAGCACGCAAGAAAACCCGTTGGCCTCGTAAACATTGACAGAAGTGCGGATAAACGCCGCCGTTTCCTCCGCCGGCCGGCCGAAGCTGCGGTCATAGATAAAATCCGAGGGGTTGGTTGAGACGTCCGCTACCGGCGCCAAATTCATATTTAGCCCCAGTTCCCGCAGCAGCTCAATTTTATCCACGGTGTCCGCCCGGACCGCATCCATGCCGCCCCGGGCAAAAACCTGCTGCGGCGATTGAAACCTTTGACCGGCAAGGGCAGGGTAGCGGCTGACACGGACGACCGTGCCGCCCTCCTCGTCGCAGCATAAGGCAAGCGGGATGTCGCTTGCTGCCTGAAAGGAGTCCGTCATGGCGCGCACCTGCTCCTTCGTCTTATCAGCGAAGGCATCCGCCATCAGGCAATAGCCGGCGGGCTGATAGGTCTCAAGCGCCTCGAGCTGTCCCGAAGCCGGGCAGCGAAAAAGGAAGACCTGCCCCACCTTTTCCCGCACGGTCATCTGCTCCGCCTTTTTTTCGGCGGCCTTGTAATAACCGGCAAATAAATCCTGCATAGACAGCCTCCCAATCCCGATTTTCTCCGGCTGAGACACCGCTGGCTCAGAAGCAACGGCGGCGGAGCCCTCCTCCGGCATGGAACGGCTCTCCAGCGGAAGCTCCGCCGTTGACGACTGCGCCCCGCTGCCATTCCACACCAGCAGATTGGAAAGCCTCAGCGCCCCATATGCCACGCCTACGGCCGCCAGCGTCAAAGCCACGGTCAACAGTACTATTTTTCCGCCGCCCCTCCAGCCTCTCCGTCTCGTCAAACCCATCCCCTTCTCATTCTGTCTTTTTTTATTCTCCATCTTTCCGTCCGTTCTGTCAAGCGAATATCCATGATTAAAACCGGATTCCTTTATTTTCAGGAATCCGGTTTAGCTGATTTTAATAGACGATATGTCAATCTTCCTTGAGCAAATCGCGGTAAAGGCGGATATACTCATTGGCGGAACGGCCCCAGGAATTGTCCGCCTCCATAGCCCGGTCCACCAGGAGCTGCCAGCCTGCTTGGTCCTCATAACCTTTCAGGGCCCGTCGGACCGCATAGAGCATGTCGCCGCTGTCGTAATTACAGAAGGTAAAGCCGTTGCCCTTACCGTCGCCGCTGTCCTGAATCGAGTCCTTCAGCCCGCCGGTTTCACGCACTACCGGGATTGCCCCATAACGCAGGGCGATCATTTGAGAAAGCCCGCAGGGCTCGCTCCGGCTCGGCATCAGAAAAATATCCGCCGCAGCGTAAATCTTTCTGGACAGCTCCGGTATAAAGCCAAAGCACGCACATAAACGCCCCGGATATTGGTCTTGCATAGCGCGGAAAAACATCTCGTATTAATATTCCCCGGACCCCAGAATGACAAACTGTGCATTTGACTCCTGCATGAGCTGGCCGAGCGTTTCCTTGACTAGATCCAGCCCCTTGTGCTGCACCATTCGGGTAACCATGCCAATCAGCGGGGCGCCGGGATTCTCCTCCAAGCCCAGCCGAGCCTGCAGCTCCCTTTTATTCAGGGCCTTTCCGCTCCTGTCCTGTACGGAATAGGGGGCATACAGGTCGGGGTCCGCCGCTGGGTCATAGCTGACCGTATCGATGCCGTTTAAAATCCCGGTAATTTTCCAGGCCCGCTCCCGTAAAATAGCCTCCAGCTTATGTGCGTACCAGGGGTCCAAAATTTCCTTCGCATAGGTCGGGCTCACCGTGGTGACGCAATTTGCCGCTTCAATGCCGCCCTTCATCAGGTTGACGCAGCCGTCATATTCCAGCAGCGAGGCCGCGCTCATAGGGATGCCGAGCACATCCTCCAGCAGCTCCATGCCATATTTCCCCTGGTATTGGATATTGTGAATGGTAAATACGGTTTTAATGCCCTGGAACCACTCCCGGCCCGCGTAAAACAGGCTGTAATACACCGGCGTCAAGGCGGTTTGCCAGTCATTACAATGGATGACGTCGGGCTTAAAATCAATATAGGGAAGCATTTCCAGCGCGGCCCGGCTTAAAAACGCAAAGCGTTCGGCATCGTCATAATGGCCATAGAGGCCTTTCCGCTTGAAATAGTACTGGTTATCGAGCAAATAATAAATTACGCCGCCGGAGCGCGCCTCAAACACCCCGCAATACTGGCGCCGCCAGGCAACAGGAACCGACAGGCTCGTGATAAACTTCATACTTTCCCGCAGCTCCGGCGGGATATCCTCGTAGAGCGGCATAACAATCCGGCATCCAACCAACCGGAGCCGGAGTGCCTGCGGCAAGGAACCGCAAACGTCCGCCAGCCCTCCCGTTGCCGCAAACGGCCTTGCCTCACTGGTACAAAACAACACTTTCATAAGTCACGCTCCCCACACTTTCAATATTGATGAAAGGCCCCTGCCCACCCGGATGATTTTACACAACACCGGGGCCTTGCTATACGACCGCGCCTTTACTAATTAATACCGGATAAGACTGGAACCCCATCAGCGACCGTTCGTTTTTAATATCCACATCCTTATCCGCAATTACATAACTCAGCTGGCAGCCCGCGCCGATGGCGCCGTCCTGCATAATCACGCAGTTGCGCAGCACGGTCCCCCTGCCGACCTTTACGCCCCGGAAAAGCACACAGTTTTCTACTGTTCCATCCACGACACAACCGTCTGCAATGATGGAATTGGACACACTGGCCCCGAGGCCGTAGCGGGCGGGCATATCGTCCCGCACCTTGGTAAACACAGGGCGGTCCTTGGCAAACAGCTGCTCCCGCACCTCTTGCAGCATTAGGGACATGTTGGCCTCAAAGTAGGATTGAACAGAGCCAATCAACCTCATATAGCCTGTGTACTGGTAGCCGCAGACCTTATACTTCGCCAAATTGCGCTGCAGGAGATCCCGCTCAAAATTATACTGGTTGCGGCTGATGCAATCATCCACCAGGCACATCAGCAACTCGCGGCGGATCAGCAAAACGCTCATGCCGAAGTCGCATGCGCCGTCTGTCCGCGGCGAAATCAGCATATCCAGAATCCGGCCGTCCGGGCCGACGGTGTATACGGCCGGATCCGCCATATCCAGTGGAATCCGTCCATGGCGGTAGACGATCGTGATGTCCGCATCATGCTGCAGATGAAACGACAGAACCGACGAAAAATTGATGCTGCACAAAATATCGCAGTCCGACAGCGCCACAAACTCCTCATTGGAGTTGCGCAGGAAAGAACTGATGGAACTGAGCAGCTCGATGCGGCTGTCCGTATTTGAAGCCTCACGGCCAAAGGGCGGCAGGATAAACAGCCCCTCGCGCTTGCGCGATAGGTCCCAGGCCTTTCCGGAGCCGAGATGATCCATCAGCGACTGATAATTGCTCTTCGTAATCACCCCTACCTTATTGATGCCGGAGTTCACCATGTTGGACAGCGGAAAATCGATCAAACGGTAGCGCCCGCCAAATGGGACAGAGCCCATCGCGCGTTTTTCCGTTAATTCCCGTATTTTTTCATCGTGTATATTCGAAAAAACAATTCCTAAAATATTATTGCCGCGCATTACCGAGCCTCCCCTTCATAATCCTTCCCGGGTTCTGCCATTGCCCGGGGCGGCACCACTGCCCCCGGCAAAACCACCGCGCCGGCGCCAACCACCGCAACTCCCCATTCGTTCTTGTTTTCAATATCCTCCGGCCGTGCGCCGACAACGGCACCCTTTTGAACAACGGCATCCTCTGCCACAATCGCGTACTGGACCACCGCACCTTCCTCCACACGGCTGCCGGGCATGAGAATAGAGTCCTTTACCACTGCGCCCGGCGCGACATAAACCCCGGCAAACAACACTGAAAAATCAATCTCACCGTAAACGCTGCAGCCCTCCGCAACCAAGGAATTTTGCACCCTGGCCCCGGCTGCCACATACTGAGGCGGCATGACTGGATTGCGGGAATAAATCTTCCA
>JABLTR010029113.1_pt1 | contig 10576 bp, 6 predicted proteins | sample 7160071 | NCBI WGS metagenome assembly JABLTR01 (sample SAMN14651230, study PRJNA627086) | human gut metagenome | isolation source: feces | host: Homo sapiens
CATAGTGGCTGATTGTCATGCCGGTTTCCTGTTTGAAGTGCGTACACAGATAAGAACAGCTCATATGAAGTTCCTCCGCAAGACTATGCGGCGTTATTTTTTCTTCCAGATGGGAGATGGTATACTGCTGGACAAATCGAACAACGGGCGAATCGGAAGACAGGTCGTGGAGCTTGGATACCTGTGCCGTGTAGTCCTGAAAAAATTGGTAAAAGAGGTGGGAGAGCTCTGCCGCATCTCTGGACTGGAGAATCCGTTCCAGATATTGTCCGCTGATAGCGTTTGCGATATCGTAACTGACACCTGCAGACATGGCCGCTCGGGAGGCCACCATGTTGGCTCCCAGGATAAAGCTGCGCATGGCTGTGAGTGGAAGCTGTCTTACGGTGGCTACGTTTAGCATATGTTCGTTGATCAGACGGTTCAGGGCGTAGAGGTTTCCGGAAGTAACGCAGGAAAGCAGGACTTTCTCACGATTTTCATCCTCTGGATTTTCCGGGTCGGGCAACGGCGTCAGATCCAGAGAATAGGGTACTCTCCAGGAGAAGGACAGGAGGGGAATTTCTTCCGGAATGTTCTGCCCGCTCAGACGGCAGAGCAGTTTTAAACCGGCCTGGAGACTGACGGCAGTGTGAGGCCCAATCTGTGTAAAATAATTTTGGATTGCGGTAAGATCCGTGGATTTTCGTCCGAGCTGTCTGCAGACATTTTCCGCCTGCTTCCTTGTGCATTCAAATAGCATGGAGGGGCCGATCAGCAGGATCCGGTCGGTTTTTTGCAGACGCAGTCCGCCGAAATAGAGGTATTCCGGTGTATAGCTGTACCAGACCTCCGGGAGAGTGTCTGGCAGGCCGTCGAACAGGAGCAGCGGGAGATTGAAATCCTGTACCGGATGACTGATTTTGCGTATCAGATTTTTGCCCTGAAAACAGCAGACGGGAATTCCTGTAGTCTCAAAGAAGAGAGACATATCTTCTGCGAGTTGATTTTCTGTTTGCTCTCTCGTCTGTTTCTCTTTTTCCATCTGTCCTGTCCTTTCTCTGGAAATTTGTGGCGTCGGTGTAAGGTATCTTATCATTCAAGCATAAAAATATAATAACATAAAAAGAAATATTTTGATATCAAAAAAAGAAAAAACATCTTATACTCTCCGATAAAGAGATGAAAAACGTTTCAGGCGTTGCGAAGGGCGCCGGAGAGTAAGGAGGATTCTTATGAGTAAGAGAAAGAGAAAAGAAGGGTGGGTTGTTCCGGCCCATGAGAAGGTCGCAATGGTCTTCGGCGCCGGTTCTACCCAGGCGATGAATACCTTTGTACAGTCCTTTCTGTCGGTGTACATACTGATGGTTGGAATCAGCCCTGCAGTGGCGGCAGGTGTGCTGTTGGTATTGAAGGGCTGGGACGCCATCAACGATATGCTGTTTGGCTTCATTGTAGATAAGTATCGTTTCAAGCCCGGCAAGAACCCGTTTACCAGATGGCTCTTCTCCGGAAGATATATGCCCTGGTTCCGCGTGATGTTCATGATCATTCCCATCGGAACGATCATCCTGTTTACCATCAACACGGGGGCGCCCATGTGGCTTCGTGTGGCTCAGTACTGTCTGGGTTATTTCCTGTTTGACTTCGGTATGACCTGTACCGGCGCTTACAATCTGTTGCCCCTGTCCATCACGGACAACTTCGATGAGCGTAACTTTATTCTTTCCTGGACCGGTCTGGGACAGGGCTTCGGCTCCCTCCCGGTTGTGTTCCTGGGAACGGTCATGATTGCCGGATCCACCGGTTATGCCGGCGCGGCGGTTGTGTTCTCGATTCTCGGTATCATCCTGGCGCTGATCCCCGCGATCTTTGTCAAGGAGCGGAATGTCATGAACGTGACGCCGGAACAGCAGGAAAAATATACGGTCAAAGAGATGCTGAAGGTGCTGGGCAAAATGCCGGAGCTGGTTATGCTGCTGGTAGGGACGCTGCTCTGGGGAATTTTCTACACCGGCGGTTACGGTCTGTTCGTGGCATACTACATTTTCGATGACGCGAACCTGAGCATTATCCTTACCCTGATGGGGGTTATTCCTACCATTGTCATGGTGCCGTTTTTGCCTATGATCTTCAAGCGTGTGGATAAGATTGTGGTGGCTCGGTTCGCCTGTGCGCTCTTTGCGGTCTGCGGTATTCTGATCTGTGTGCTGGGACCGGATTTCCTGAGAAACAATCTCGGTGTGCTCTATCTTCTGACAGCGGTGCAGACCCTCGGGTATACGATGACGATGTTTGCCTGCTCCCAGCTGCCGCCGGATCTGGCGGAAGTGGCCCGGTATCGTACCGGTCAGGATGTGGGCGGTATTGTCACAGCTTCCTATAACTTCATCACAAAGCTGGTCAACTCTCTGGTATCCAGTGTGACCCTGTTGATCCTGGGCGCATACGGATTCCAGTCTGTGGAGGCAAATTCCTTTGATGAGCTGGCGGCGCTGAATGCCCAGGGTATCGGCCTTCAGACTGATCGGGCACTGGAGGGCCTGTGGAATGTTTCCTATCTGTTCCCGCTGATCGGTTTTGCGGCTGCGGCTATCGTATTCTTCTTCGTGAGAATTGACCGGAGAAAGATCCGCATTTACATGAGGGTCAACAGCGGCCATCTTACCCGGGAAGAGGGAGAGAAAGAGCTGGCAGAACTGAAAAACAAGAAGAAAGAAAAATAATATTTGAGAGAATGTTTTCCGGGCGTATGTCGGATTGGCATACGCCCGACATGTTTCCGGGAGAAGAAAGAGAAGATCCTGGCGCTGTACCCCGATTATCCCGCAAACCATGCCTTTCAGGAGATCGCAAAGGAGATTTTCTACCATGTGGGGATTTTGCGTGCGGCGGAATGTCTGGCGGAGCGTGGGGGAAATGTCTATGTCTACTATATTACCTATACAACGCCGATGCTGCGGGAAATCGGTCTGGGCGCGGCCCACTGTATCAACACTTCCATGCTTGCGGGAAATGTGGAGGAGATGCTTCCGGATCCGTCCGCGAAGGAGCAGAATATAGCGTTCGCGAAACAGCTTCAGGCGCAGTGGGGGAATTTTTTCAGAACCGGAAATCCGAGTGTGGCGGGGTATCCTGACTGGCCGGCTTACGGGAAGGAAAAAAATACGTATTTTATCGATGTGACATCCTGCGTAAAGCAGCATCCCTTCACGGAGATAGAGGAAACTTACGGGGACATACGTCCCTATGGAAACGGAAAGGCAAGCCGTCGGAAACGCTGGCAAAGGCAGCGGAAAGCCGATAGTTTTTCAAGGAGAAATATTACTACAATAAAAATAAGAGTGTGAGGACAGCCGCCCTGGGGCTGTCAACGAGAAGGAGGTATACGAATATGCCGGTGGCAAAAGAAATTTATCACGCAATGGATGACCCGAAGATGCAGAAGATGGTCATTGACACGCAGGAAAAGCGGGAGAGGACTCTTGCGGATGGGACGAAGGTGCCCTATCTCTATGTGCATGGGGCGATCCCCGAGAACGAGATCAAGTTCATTCTCTGCATTCCGGAAAAGGAGAACTATGAGGGACGGTTTTTCCAGTATCTGTCCCCGTTCCCGGGGCCTGATGAGGAGGTGGCTTCCCTGGATAAGACCGGAGAGGATGACCGGATCGCCTTCGCTCTGACCCATGGGGCCTACTTTGTGGAGAGCAATATGGGATCCAAGTTCGCCTTCGGAGGCGCGGCGGATCCGACTTTGTGCTGGAAGGCTTCCGCGGCGGTGGCGGAACATTCGAGAAAATTTGTCATGGATCTCTACGGCGTGGGCCGGCCCTACGGCTATGTGTACGGCGGCAGCGGCGGCGGATACAAGTCCATGGCCTGCATCGAGAACACCGACGCCTGGGACGGCGCCTGCCCCTATGTGATCGGTTCCCCGGTTTCCCTCCCCAACACGATTACCATGCATGTGCAGGGACAGCGGCGGCTGCGCCATGCCTTCGGAAAGATCGTGGACGCGCTGGATGTGGGGGGCAGCGGCAATCCCTACGAAAACCTCAATGACAGCGAGGCCGCCATGTTAAAGGAACTGACCCAGATGGGCTTCCCGCCAAAAGTGTGGTTTGTGGAAGCCTACGGTACGGTGGATCCGGGATCTCTTCCGGTGCTGACGCCCGGTGTAAAGCAGCATGATCCCTCCTATTTTACCGATTTCTGGACTGTACCCGGCTATCTGGGGGCGGATCCAAACAGCCAGGAGGTAAAGGACCGGCTGCAGTTTACCGGAAAGGTCAAGAGCATACATCTGTCAGACGAGGAGAGTCAGGAAGCCGGCGGGCAGAACGGCGTGGACGACGCCTGGAGAAAGCAGCTGACCAGCGGCAACGGCGCATGGATTGAATTGGAGGAACTTCCCGAGGGAGAGGATCTCTATCTGGAGGGCGTGACCATCGAGTTGACCACCGGAAAGGCAGTTGGAAAACCCATGCTTCTGGACAAGATGATCCGGGAGCCGGGAAAGAAGAGCGGTTATCTGACCATCGGCCTCTGTTACGGTATGACGGATATCGCGGAGGTCATCGGTTCCATTGAGCCGGGGGATACCCTGACCATGGACAATTCCGATTACATCGCGATCCAGTCTTACTATCGTCATCAGGTACCGGCGGATCTCTCCTTCCATGCCTGGGATCAGTTCCGGGATGAACAGGGCAATCCAACGATTCCCCAGAGAAAGGACGTGATGGGATATGGATTTACCGGAACCGGCACAGTGCAGGATGGTAACATTCAGGGAAAGACCATCATTACCCAGTCTCTGATGGATGAGTCCACCTGCCCCTGGTGTGCGGACTGGTACAAGGGAAAGGTTGCGGAGAGCCGGGGCAACACCGATGATTTCCGTCTCTACTATATGGAAAATACGATGCACGGCGACGTGGCATGGCTGGAGAACAACATGGTAACCAACTATCTGGGAGCTCTGCAGCAGGCCCTCCTGGATGTGAGCGCCTGGGTGGAGAAGTGCATTGAGCCCCTGCCGGATACCGAATACCGCTATGAAAACGGACAGATCTATGTGCCGGATAACGCAAAGGAGCGCCGGGGCATGCAGCCGGTGGTTACCCTCACGGCAAACGGAGAGACCTGTCTTCACGTGAAAGCCGGGGAGCCGGTGAAACTGGAGGCAAAGGCATTGCTTCCCCAGGGAGCCGGATATATCAGCGAGGTAAGGTTTGCCCCTGAGGAGCTTCGGGAATTCCCGAGCATGGCGGATCAGAAAGCGCTGAACGCTTATCCTGTCGAGAGCGATTTCGAGGTAATCGAAGAGGATGGCCTTGCCGGGGCGAAGGCAGCGTACACTTATACCTATACCGAGCCGGGAACCCATTTCGCCTCCGTGCGGGTGCGGTCCACCAGAAGCGGGAAGAAGGACGACACCTTTACCCAGGTAAGGAATATCGCAAGAGCAAGGATCATCGTAGAATAAAGGAGAAGGATATGAAGCTGTACACAAACAGGCGCAATCCCGTTCTTCCGCCGGAGTGGCATATGCCGGACAGCGAGGCACATGTGATGCCGGACGGAAAGCTCTATCTCTACGGAAGTTTTGACGATGGAAAACACATCTACTGCAGCAGCAGATATCATGTGGTGTCCACGCCGGATATGGAACACTGGACCATTCACGATTGCTCTTTTGACAGCAGCCGGATCTCATGGGCATGGGATCCGGCTTCTCCGAGATATCCGGGAATTGACTGGGAGCACCCTTCGCCTTTCATTCAGAAAATGATGAGGGAGAAACCGGAGGCCCATCCGGACCTGGTAAAAGAGGAGAAACCGGAGGAGGAGCAGGATCTGGATTCGGAGGGAAGAAAGCTGCATCTGCTCTACGCGCCGGATGGCATCGAAAAGAACGGGAAATATTATCTCTATTTCTGTATGGACGACGACCGGGAGGGCGTCGCCGTGTCCGACCGGCCGGAGGGGCCCTTTGACGGCGCGGTGCAGCTGCCCTGCGGAGGCATTGACCCTGCGGTCTTTGTGGATGACGACGGGCAGGCCTACTATTACTGGGGGCAGATTAATGCTCACGGAGTCAAACTGCATGAGGATATGATGTCTTTTTGCCGGGAGGATGTCGTAGACAATCTCGTCACGGAGGAGCAGCACTATTTCCATGAAGGGTCCTCCGTGAGAAAGATCGGGGATACCTATTATTATGTTTTCGCGGACGTGGAGAGGGGAAAGCCGACGTCTCTGGGCTACGCTACAGGCAAATCGCCCCTTGGCCCCTTTACCTACCGGGGAATTATCATCGACAATGCGGACTGTGATCCGGACAGCTGGAACAATCACGGTTCCATCGAGTGTTTCAACGGACAGTGGTACGTGTTTTACCACCGCTCCAGCCGGGGGACAGAGAGCTTCCGAAGGCTGTGCGTCGAGCCGATCACGATCAACCCGGACGGGAGCATCGATGAGGTAAAGATGACTTCCCAGGGAGCCGGAGAACCCTTCGGCCCGGGAGAGGAGATCATGGGATACCAGGCTTGCGGGCTGAAGGGAACCGTTCGGATCGCGCCGGATAAAGACGGCTGTGACAGACTGATGGAGATCTCCGACGGGGATGAGGCGGTCTTTCGCTATGTAAAGAGCGGCAGCGGATTTGCGGCGCTTCATCTAAAGGCGTCCGGAAGCGGGACGGTGGAAGTTTTTCTGGATGGAAAGAGCGCCGGAGCGATCCGCATAACGGATGGACAACAGGAAAAAACCGAGATCAGCGCGGAGGCCGGATGCCGCGAGGCAGTGCTGAAGTTTAGCGAGACGGAGCATCTGGAGATACGGTCACTGTCGTTCGGATAAAAAGAAAATGGAGGATGGTATCTATGGAGAAAAAGGCACCGGGCAGAGTGCCCGTTACAAAAGATATGACATTCGGCGGCGTGGAACAGATTCCGCTGATCGCGGAGGCCGGCCCCTATCTGATCGCCGGTCCCGGACAGTACCATGATCAGGTAAAAGATCTGCCCCTGGAGCAGGGGACAGTGCTGGGATGGAACCACGAGAGCATGATTGAGGGGATCGAGTATCTGATGGACCGGGCCGAGAAGGGAACCTATCTCTACCGGGTGTACCCGGAAGCGGAGTGGGAGAAGGATTCCGGGAAGCGGGAGGTCAATATCATGCACTTTCCGGCGGCAGACCGCGGGAGGGCGAAGGGGCATCCCTGGATCATGGTCTGTCCCGGCGGCGCTTACATCAATGTCTGCTCCATCAGTGAGGGCTATCCGGTGGCGAAAAAATTCAATGAGCTGGGCTATGACGTCTTTGTGGCGACCTATCGCACGGGACTTTACGATGTGATGCCAAAGCCTCTGGATGACCTGGCGGCATGTATCCGCTACGTTCGGGAACACAGAGAACGCTTCGGGGTAAACGGGGAGCGCTATATCGTCTGCGGCTTCTCCGCGGGAGGAAATCTCACGGCTCTCTGGGGAACGAAGAATCACGGGTACGCGGCCTACGGCCTGCCGAAGCCCGAGGCGCTGTTTCCCATTTATCCAGTAACGGATCTGCATCTGTTTCCGGGAATTGCTCAGGAGACCATTGATACTTTTTTGAGGACCATGTTTGGAGCGGATATCTCTGAGGAAAAACAGGCGGAATATTCCGTGCTCCTTCAGGCGGACGGAGCGTATCCGCCCAGCTATATCGTCTGCTGCAAGGACGATTCCACCGTGCCCTGCGTTAACTCGGAGAAACTCTACGAGAGACTGCAGGAGCTGGGGGTTCCCTCTGTGCTGGAGGAGGGAGAACACGGGGAACACGGATTCGGCGACGGCCGTTTCTCCGATGTGAAAGACTGGATGCAGCATGCGGTAACATTTGCGGAAGAGACGGCGGGACCGCGGAGTTGACCGGATGGCAGCGCGGTAAAATGGCAGATACAGCTGTGAGTTGCCCCTGTGGGGTATGAGAAAGAGACAGGAAAGGAATAGAAACTATGTGGAAGAAGGCAAAGTGGATCGGACTCCCGGAGGAGGAAATCCGGGAGAAACAGATTTATCAGGGGGATATGAACGGAAGATTCGTCTATTTCCGTCATTCTTTTACGCTGGGAGAGGATATGGTCTCTTTCGGGAAGGCGGGAGAGGGACAGGCAAGGCTCACGCTGGATGTTACGGCCAATTCCCGTTACCGCCTCTGGGTCAACGGGACGGCAGTGCAGTCGGGCCCCTGCAGAGGCGACCGCTACCGTCACTACTATGAGACCATCGATGTGTCTGAGTATCTTGTGCCGGGAGAGAACGTGCTGGCGGCCCAGGTGTTGCTCTGCGACCACTCCTATGTGAAGAGCCAGTACGGCTGTGACCGCGCGCCTCTGATCTCCGTTGCGAGCCTTCCGTCGGGACACCGTCTGGCTGTGGAGGGAACGGTAACGGACGCGGAGGGCAGGATACTGACAGACGCCGCGGGAGAAGCGTTGGCGGATGTGACTACCGGGACGGCAGACTGGAAAGTGTATCTGGACGACAGTTTTTATCTGGTGGCGGAGCCCTTTATCTCCGACAATCTGGGGGCCAGCATCGAGCATCTGGACTTCGCGAAGAGTCCGACGGGCTGGAAGACGGCTTCCTTTGACGACAGCGCCTGGAGGAAAGCGGATGCCATCGAGTCTGTGGAGTGGGGCGATTTTGAGAAGAATGTGGGTCTGTATCTGGATTTTCACATGAAGGAGCGGCCGATTCCCCTGCTGATGGAGGAACCCTGTGTGCTGACCGGGGAGCTGGGGGAACCGGTCTTCGGGCAGCAGGATCAGATCACGGTCAGGGCTCACGGAAAACAGACCCTGCTCTTTGCGGTGGATGTGCTGCGAAACACCTATCCCAGCTATCGATTTGCCGGTGGAAAGGGAACAAAGGTCTCCTTTACCTACTTTGAGCGATTTGTCAGCGCCGAGGGGGAACCGGAAGTGCGGCGGGATGACTACGAGCACGGCGAGATCGGACCCAACGGTCTGACAGACACGATTGTTCTGGCGGCAGAGCAGGGGGAGGAGACGGTCTATGAGCCCTTCTGGTACCGGACTTTCCGCTTCCTTCAGATCGAGATCGACGCGGGGGAGGAGGATGTGACCTTCTTCCGTCCCACATACCACAGGACCGGATATCCGCTGAACGCCCGGAGCCGGATTACCTCCAGCGCGCCCTGGGTGGAGCAGCTTTTCGCCATGTGTGTCCACACTCTGGAGGGATGTATGATGGAGACCTACATGGACTGCCCATTCTGGGAACAGATGCAGTATCCCATGGATACCCGGCTACAGGCCATGTTTACCTATGTGTGCAGCAGAGATACGGCCCTGGCGAGAAAGGCCCTGGAGGATTTCCACTGCTCCAAGATTCCCGAGGGACTGGTGCTGGGGAAAGCGCCCACCGGATACCTTCAGGTTATTACTACCTTCTCTCTCTACTATATCTTCATGCTGGAGGATTATTACGAGCGTACCGGGGATGTGGAGACCCTTCGGCTGTACCGGGGGGATGTGGATGAGATTCTGGACTACTACGACCGTCAGATCGGATCCACGGGACTGGTGGAGCATCTGGATTACTGGCCCTTTGTGGACTGGCAGACTGCCTGGGGCGTATCCGGCGGAAAGCCGGAGGCTATGCTGCACGGCCCCTCGACGATCATCAATCTGATGTACGCCTACGCCCTTCTGACCGGGGCGAAGATCCAGGAGGCTGTGGGCCGCAGCGCCCTTGCCGGGGAGTATCGGGACAGACAGCGCGAGATCTGTGGCCGGGTGCAGACCCTGTGCTGGGATGCGGAGCGGCAGATGTACCGGGAAGGACCGGATTTCTCCCAGTTCAGCCAGCACGCCCAGAGCTGGGCGGTGTTAAACGGCATGGTATCCGGGGAGGAGGCAAAGGCTCTGATGGCGCGGACCTTTGCCGAGAAGGATGTGCTCCGGTGCTTTTTCTCCACCTGCTACGAGCTGTTCCGGGCGTGCGAACTGGCAGGCTGTTACGATCTTACCAAACAGCAGATGGACTGGTGGATCGATCTGATCGACAAGCACTGTACTACCTGTCCCGAGACGCCGGTGGATTCCCGCAGCGAGTGCCACGCCTGGAGCGCGCAGCCCATGTATGAGCTGATGGCGGTCATTGCCGGAATCCGGCGGGGCACACCGGGAACTTCGGAATTTGTGATCTGCCCCCATCTCGACTATGTGCCGGATCTCGCCGGGGAGATGACGACGGATTACGGAGAGATTGCCTTTGACTATCGGAAAGTAGATGGAAAGTGGAAGTATCAGCTGACGATTCCCCAGGGCTGCAGCGCAATCTTCCGGAAGGAGAACGGCGAGTGCGTCTCCCTTGCGGCGGGAACGCAGATCATAGAGGAAGCGTAAAGCGAGGAAAAGAAGCATGAGTATGGATATTGAACAACTGTTGAAGGATATGACCCTGGAGGAGAAGGCGTCACTGTGCTCCGGCCATGATTTCTGGCACACGAAGACGGTGGAGCGCCTGGGCATCCCGGCGGTCATGATGTGTGACGGACCCAACGGCCTGAGAAA
>JABLTR010017511.1_pt1 | contig 10572 bp, 10 predicted proteins | sample 7160071 | NCBI WGS metagenome assembly JABLTR01 (sample SAMN14651230, study PRJNA627086) | human gut metagenome | isolation source: feces | host: Homo sapiens
ATAGTACGCATGATCTTCACCAGCTAAAAAAAGCGTAGCTCCCCCTCCGGGCAAGTCCGGCATTGGACGCGAAATTTGCCAGTACATTAAGAATAATGTCATTTCACGCGCTTGTGTGGCATCACGCCATGCGAGCGCGTTTTTCTATACCCACCTTGGGACAAGTTGTCCCGAGGTAGGCAGGGGCGGCCCCGGCTGCCGATCCCCGCCATCCACCGTTCAGATCGACCACCCACAACAAAAATCTGAACGGAGGAAAATATAATGACTACTATCAATCTGAAGGACTTTTACTCTTGGCACACCCATGATGAATATATCGAAGTTTCCGATGAAGTGGCCGCCGAGCTGCGGGCCGACAAGCTGTATGAGGCTGCCTACCAGCGGCGGATAATCCGCAATAAGGCACAGTATTCCCTCGACTGTGATGATGGGATCGAATACTCTGCCTGCCTTTCCGAGCCGACCCCGCAGGAGCTGCTGGAGCGCATGGAGCGTTTCTGCGATCTGTGGAACGCGCTGAACACTTTGCCCGAAACGCAGGGGCTTCGCATTGATGCCTGTATCATTGAAGGCAAGAGCATGACTGAGGTTGCCGAGGCCGATGGCGTAAGCGTGGCCGCCGTACATAAATCTATCCAGCAGGGTTTGAAGTCCATGAAAAAATATTTGCAAAATGTTTGATGTAGGGGGTTAAAAAACATCTTCCAAATGTCCTTGGTATATGAGAGGAGTTGATCCTCTCCACAACTGAATAGCGGCGGCTCCGGGCATAGTGCGAGGAGCCGGGCGGCGGGTGCGCCAGGACTTCTCCAACACGGAGGACGAGCGATCCACACCAACGCCGCAAGTGGGGACTTGCCACCCCACGGCCACGATCCGCGAGTGGACAGGCTGGCCGCCTGTCCCCCGGAGCTGCCGCACCACCCCAGCAAGGAGCGTCGCGCCGAGTATAGCTGTCTTATGACGGGCCAAGAAAATGAGCGCGGCGCTCCTTATTCTAACTTCGAGACAAATTGTCCCAATGTGGAGAAAGGCAAAAGGGCGACACCCAATCGCGGGTGCCGCCTTTTCGTGTTTCCCCAACAGACAACGGGGATCAATCAGTTCTACGCCATTTGTGAAGGAGGTCATCTATGGAGCGCACAAGAGAATTAACCACTTTCGCCATTGACGGTTATCAAATATCCGCTACCTTTGCCGATAGCAGAAACACAACGGCCCTCGGCCATGTGAAACAGATTTTGCTATCCTCTTTTGCCAACAATGCCGCCAAGCATACCCACGGCGACATCCGTGCAATCCACCCCAATCGGAGCGATAATAATAGTGGGGGTAGCCCCTATGTACCTTGAAAAGTTCATATCTCCCGCGTATTGATTCGCTCTTTTGGTTTGCCCTTATGACAAATGAAAGGACGGATCAATATGGAAAATAACATTCTTATCGGAACTCGCGTTGACTGTTTGTATAGAGTGTCCACCGACAAGCAAGTGGACTATGACGATAAAAGCCAAGCCGACATCCCCATGCAGCGCAGAGAGTGCCACCGCTTCTGTGAAAAGATGGGCTGGACGATTGTTCACGAAGAACAGGAGGACGGCGTATCCGGCCACAAGGTACGGGCCGAAAACCGCGACAAACTCCAAATCATCAAAGAACGGGCCAAGCAGGGCAAGTTCGATATTCTGCTGGTGTTCATGTTTGACCGCATCGGGCGTATCGCTGACGAAACGCCCTTTGTGGTGGAATGGTTTGTCAAGAACGGCATCCGGGTATGGAGTACCCAAGAGGGTGAGCAGCGTTTTGATACCCACACCGACAAACTCACCAACTATATCCGCTTCTGGCAAGCTGACGGTGAAAGCGAAAAGACTTCTATCCGCACAAAAACCGCCCTCGGCCAGCTTGTCGAGGACGGCGGTTTCAAAGGCGGGCTTGCTCCCTACGGCTACGATCTCGTAAAAAGTGGCCGCTTCAACAAGCGAAAGCATGAGGTTTATGAGCTGGTTGTCAACGAGGCCGAGGCCGCTGTGGTGCGGATTATCTTTGACAAGTATGTGCATGAGGGCTACGGAGCCCAGCGGATCGCCACCTATCTGAATAAGCTCGGGTATCGGGCAAGGTCGGGTAAGATGTGGCACCACGCCAGCATCCGGGGTATCATCTGCAACCTCACCTATACCGGCGTACTCCGCAGCGGCGATAGCCGATCCCAAGTGCTGCTGCACTTGCAGATTATCCCGCCGGAACTCTTTGAGGCCGCACAGCATATCCGCACTTCCCGTGCCAATTCTGCCGAACAGGAGCGCCGTGTTCCTCTCAACACCCGAGGCCAGTCCCTGCTGGCCGGGAATGTGTTTTGTGGTCATTGTGGCTCCCGGCTCTCACTCACCACAAACGGCAAGGCTTATCCCTGCAAGGACGATCCAAACCGCATTGTAAAGCGTGTACGGTATATCTGCTACGGCAAAACCCGCAAGCAAACGGAATGTGACGGTCAGACCGGGTACACGGCACATACCCTTGACGGCATCATTGATAAGGTGGTGCGACAGATCTTTGAGCGTATGAAAGCTGTCCCCAAAAGTGAGATCGTCAATATCCGATACAAAGAAAAGATGGAGGAACGGAAAGCGCTGCTCCGCAGCATCCGGGCCGAACATACAAAAGTATCTGCCGAGCTGAATATGCTGAAGGCCGAGGTCATTAAATCCCTGCGCGGCGAAAGTGCTTTTTCGCAGGACTTGCTCGGCTCTCTGATTTCTGACTGTGAGACAAAATGTCTCGAAGTTCAGCAGCAGCTTGAGGCGGCGCAACTGGCCTATGACGAAGGACAGGCTGTGCTGGAACACTTGAACGCCCAATACGATGACATTATCTCTTGGGCTGATATGTACGACACCGCCAGCATGGAGGCCAAGAAAATGATCGTCAACTGCCTTATCAAGCGGGTGGAGGTCTACCGGGACTACAAGTTGCATATCGACTTTAACATTGACTTTGAGCAGTTCAGCATGGGCATGGACATCGTTGCCATCGCTGCATAAAGCAAAAACCCCACTTCCGAAGAAGTGAGGTTTTCGTTCACAATCTCTTGGTGATGGTGGAGATAAGCGGGATCGAACCGCTGACCTCTTGAATGCCATTCAAGCGCTCTCCCAGCTGAGCTATACCCCCAGATAAGAGAGATTGTGATGTTTAATTTTTATGTTCCCTGTACGGGGGTTGTTTACCGCTTCAACCGGGCTCCCAGCTGAGCTATACCCCCGAACCGTTTGTCTCAGGCGCGTTTGGCGCTCGGAACAGTGATTAGTATAGCAAGCCGAAGTGGAAATGTCAACACTAAATTTTACTTTTTTCAAAAAATTTTTTGAGGCAGGAATTTCACCGGATTTCCCGCAAGATCCCGTGGAGCACAAAGCGGGCATTTTCAAATTCATAGCTGCAGGTGGAGAGGGTCACCACCCGGTCCTCCGCTGTGGGAGACACCCCGCAGGAAAAGTCGGATTTCCCCCGCACCTCCTCCAGCCAGGCCAGGTAGCTCTCTTCGCCGGAAAAGTCCAGCGTCCAGGCGCTCTCCTCCGTATCCGCCACATAGCCGGAGAACCACTCCACCACATACCGCCGCTCCGGTGTCAGCAGCAGGAACGACGGGTGCGCGTCGTAATACGCCTGCTCCCGGTAGTTGCCAAGCGCTGCGAACATGGTGCCGTTTTTCATCCGGTGGCCGTAGATCACCGTATTGCGGCCGGAGAGATCCGGCTGGCATGCCGCATCCACAAAGAGGCAGCCGGCGCCGTTGGCGGTGCCGTCAAAGAGATGATCCAGATAATAGTCATTGTCCTCTCCCTGGACCACCGGATAGGAGATGCCGGTCTCCGGGCCGTAGAGCCAGGCCACGACGTCCGGATTCACCGCCGCCAGCTCCGCGAAGTCCACCTCCGGCCAGGCCGGCTCCGCCGGCGTCTCCTCGATTTCCGCCGGCACAGTTTCATCCGGGGCGGACGGCAGCGTCACGAACTGCTCCAGCTCGGAATAGGCGGTCTCCCCCGCCCGGTACTCCCCCAGGGTCCGGAGCACCTGATATCCGCTGAAGCAGGCGACGCCCAGAAACAGGCAGAGCAGGAGCCAGAACGTCCGCCGTCTCATGTACTTCCCCCTTCCGCTCAGTCCTTCCACCGCAGGCTGCGGAGATACCCCTTCTGCTCCGGTGTGATTCGGTAGCTCTCCACGGCCTTCTGGATGGTCTTGTTGTGGGTCCAGCGGTCCAGGCGGCGCTGCTCCAGATAGGGCAGGGATGCGTCATACTGCTTGGCCAGGGCGGTGGCGAAATACCAGGCCACCATCATCCTCACGTAGTATTCCTCCCGCCGGACGCCGGCGGCCAGCTCCAGATACTCCGGCCGGAATGCCTCGTCCAGATAGAAGCTCAGCAGCATCCCCAGGCCGAAGCGGACCGTGTAGGGGTGCCAATCCTCCACCCAGCGGCGGATCTGGTCCGGCAGCTCCGGCGGATGCGCGCGGAAGGCCCTGGGGCTCAGCAGGTCGCAGGTGGCCCAGTTGTCCACATGGGGCAGGAACGTCTCCAGCGCCGCCACAGTGGCGCCATAGTCCCGGTACGCCGAGATCAGCAGGCCGTGGAGGTTGTTCTCCTCATAGTAGCGGTGGGGCATCTGGCGGAGGAACTCCTCCGCCGCCGGGGTCCCGGCCAGCTCCTTCGCCAGCTTCCGCAGCGCCGGTGTCCGAACGCCGATGACCGTCTCCGGGTCCACGGTGGGCATCAGCTTGCTCTGGAATGCCTGATAGGCCGGGTCCTGCCGGTCAAACAGCAGTTTCTGGATGTCCGTCATCGTCTGTTCCCCCGTTTCAGCGCAGTTCGTCCCTTACCTTGCCGTCCAGATCCAGCCACTGAATGGCGTCCTCCGTCATCCGGATGCAGCCGTGCCAGCTGCCCTCCTTTGGGATGGAGACGGAGCCGGGGTTCAGATACCACACCCCGTCCTCCTGCCGCTTCACGGGCACGTGGAAGTGGCCGTAGACCACATAGCCCGCTCCGTCCAGTGCTTCAGGAGCGGGCCGCTGGTCCGCGTTCCAGTGGTGGCCGTGGGTCAGGAACAGCCGCCTGCCGCACAGGTCCTCCACCCGGAAGTCCGCCTCGATGGGAAAGTCCAGCACCATCTGATCCACCTCCGCGTCGCAGTTGCCGTGGACGCAGAGGATCCGATCCTTCCGCTCATTCAGCATGGCAAAGACGGCCTTCGGGTCATAGCCCGCCGGCAGATCGTTCCGGGGGCCGTGGTACAGCAGGTCGCCCAGCAGCACCAGGCGGTCTCCTCCCTGCCGCTCCACCAGGTCCAGCAGCTTCCGGCAGTACAGGGCGCTGCCGTGGATGTCTGATGCGATCCATACGTTCATAGTCGTTCTCTCCTGTCCTTCATGGTCTCTTTTGCGTGTGCAGGGGCGATCACCAGCTCGTCGTAGCCGGTCTCGCTGTCCGGGGCGCGGGTGAAGACGCGGTCCGGGACCTCCGCCAGCACGATCTCCGCCGTGGTGTTCACGATGCACCCCGGCAGCAGGTGGCCGCCGAAGGTGGTGAGATCCTCCCGGCTGAAGCTGGCGTGGAGGTGGCAGCCGTGCTCCGACACGGTGCCCATCAGGGAGACGATCTCCACGTCCTCCTCCCCGCTGCGCACCCGGACGCCGGTGGCGTCCCGCAGCCGCCAGCGGGAGACGCACCCCACGCCGGAGACCACGGCCCCGGCGGCGATGTGGTGGTCGTTCACATAGGCCTCGACGGCCTCATACAGATCCTGCCCCCGGTGGAGGCGGAAACAGTGGTACATCTCGTTCCCTCTCCTTTCTGATTTGCGGATATTATACCATGGGTCCCCGTTTAAAACAATGGGGCGCGGCCTCTGCCGCGCCCCTGTCCTTACTTGGACCGCTTCAGGACCTCCAGCACAAACTGCCACACCCGCTGGACGGAAGCGATCTCCATCCGCTCCCGGGGCGTGTGGATGTCCAACAGGTTTGGACCAATGGACACGCAGTCCAGCCCCGGCAGCTTGCCCGCCAGGATGCCGCACTCCACACCGGCGTGGATGGCCTCGATCTGCGGCGCACTGCCGTACTGCTCCCAGAAGATCTCCGTCATCAGGTCCCGGAAGGGAGAGTCCTGCCGATACTCCCAGGCGGGGTAGTCCCCGGAGATGGATACCGTGCCTCCAAGCTGTGCCATCAGGGCGCGGAGGCGGCGGTGGAGCATCTCCTTCTGGCTGCCAAGCGAGCTGCGGACGCAGAAGGTGGCCGTCAGGCTGTCCGCCTCTGTGGCGAGGATGCCCAGGTTCAGGGAGGTCTGCACCAGCCCGGGGATGTCCATGCTCATGGCCTGGATGCCGTTGGGCAGGCAGGTCAGCATACAGAGGGCCTTCTCCGTGGACGCCCTGTCCATGGGCGTCTCCGAAACTTCACAGGCCGTCACCTCCACCCGGAGGCCCGGATCCGCCACGGCGTATTCCCGGGTCAGGGCCGCGGCCATTTGCTCCGCCGCCTGCCGGGCGGCGGCCTCGTCAGACGCCACCACCTGGGCGGATGATTCCATGGGGATGGCGTTGTCCTTGCCGCCGCCCCGCGCCGTCACCAGCCGCAGCTCCGTCTCCGCTCCCATGGCCTGGAGCACCCGGCCCAGCACCATGCAGGCGTTGGCCCGGCCCTTGTGGATCTCCGTGCCGGAGTGGCCGCCCGCAAGGCCTCTGACCCGCACCGCCAGCGCCGTGCCGGCAAAGGCCGTCCGGGTCACCGGCAGGGCGCACCGGGCCATGCTGCCGCCGGCGCAGCTGACGGTAAAGACGCCCTCCGCCTCCGAGTCCAGATTCAGCAGCTTCCGCCCCCGGAGGGGAGACGCGTCCAGCGCCACGGCACCCATCATGCCGATCTCCTCCTCGGTGGTGAAGACCACCTCCAGCCGGGGGTGGGGGATCGTCCGGTCGTCCAGGATGGCCAGGGCCATGGCCACGGCGATGCCGTCGTCGCCGCCCAGGGTGGTGCCCCGGGCCCGGACAAAGCCGTCCTCCACATAGAGGTCCAGGCCCTCCTTCTCCATATCCTTGGTGCAGCCGGGCTCTTTCTCACAGACCATGTCCAGGTGGCCCTGGATGAGGATGGGGTCCGCCGCCTCATAGCCGGGGGTGGCCTCCTGGATGAGGATGACGTTTCCGGTCTCGTCCTGGTAGTGCTCCAGTCCCCGCTCCCTGGCGAAGGCCACGCACCAGTCGCTGGCGGCCCGGCAGTTCCGGGAGCCGTGGGGGATGCCGCACAGCTCCTCAAAGAAGCGGAACACCCCCTGGGGCTCCAACTGTTCCAACACGCGCATACTTGCTCCTTTCCCGGCGGGCCGCATCTCCGGCGCCGCCGTCTGTTTCCGCCTTGTAGTATATCCCATTGCGGAGCAGTCCGCAAGGCGCACGGCGGAAAATGCGGGAGGCACCGGCCGGTTTGGCCGGTGCCTCCCGCGCACCTCTTTAGGAGATGGTCCCGAACCGCAGGACCACCTTGAACAGGTCCCCGTCCACCGTCAGATCCAGCGTGCCCTTCTGGAGCTCCGTCAGGCTCCTGGCGATGGAGAGGCCCAGGCCGTTGCCCTCGCCGCCCCGGGCGGCGTCTCCCCGGACGAACCGCTCCAGCAGCTCCTCCGCCGGGATGTCCAGAGGCGCCCGGGAGGTGTTTTTGAAGGAGATCACCGCCTGGCCGTCCCGCTCCTCCAGCGTCAGATACACCCGGGTGCCCCGCTGGGCGTATTTACAGATGTTGTTCATCAAATTGTCGAACACCCGCCACAGCCGCCGGCCGTCCGCCAGGATGGTCACCGGGGTCTCCGGCTGCCGGGTCACCAGGTCCAGCCCGGCGTCCTTCAGCCGCTGCTCGTACTCCCCCGCTGCCTGGGTCAGCAGCACGCCGGGCTGGCAGGGGGCCAGATCCACCTCCAGGTTACCGGTGGAGGCCTTGGACGCCTCCACCAGGTCCTCGATCAGCCGCTTCAACCGCTCCGACTGGCGGGTGAGGACGGCGGCGTACTCCGGGATCTTGTCGCTGTCCTTCGGCTCCTTGCCGATGAGGTCCGCGTAGTTGATGATGGAGGTCAGGGGCGTCTTGATGTCGTGGGACACGTTGGTGATGAGCTCCGTCTTCATCCGCTCGCTGCGCATCCGCTGGTCCACCGCCGCCGCCATGCCCTGGGCGATGTGGTTCAGGTCCTCGCCGTGGGCCTTGAAGTCCAGCACCATGCGGCTGGTGTCCACCTGATAGGCAAGGTCCCCGGCGGCCAGGGCCCGACCGCCCAGCAGCAGCTTCCGGCACATGAGGGCCACGGCCAGCACCGCCAGGAACAGCAGGAGCTTCTCCAGGACCCACAGAAATGCCAAGACGCCCCAGCTCCAAAAGAAGCCCAAGCTGACCAGAATCCCAAGTCCTTCCAGGACGCAGAGGCCCAGGAAGATCAGCACCGTCTTGCCCACCAGGGGAACGCCGCCCAGCAGGCCCGCCAGCCCGCGGCCAGCGGCCCGCAGTCCGCCGCCCAGCTTTTTCAGTACCTTCCAAACCCAGCGGAGGGCCACATAGATGACGCTGTTCCGCCACCAGCCCCCCAGCTTGATCCGCAGGGCCAGGGACATGCACCAGCCGGTGAAGACGCCCGCCAGGATGGCAGGGCCCAGCACCACAACCAGCACCACGCCAATGCCCCCGAAGTTGGCCTCCACCACCATCTGGATGCCCAAAAATAACACCAGGGACACGGCCGCCGTCAGCAGGTCCAGGGGGATCTTCGTCCCCCAGCCGGGACGGACGCCCTCCACGCCAGGATGGTGGCCGGCGGCGCACAGCAGGAACACGAAGCAGACCGCCACCAGCAGCGCCGCCGCGGCGATGATGGCGTAGATCCAGTGGCGGAGGGCGTAGGCCAGGTCCGCCACCCGGTTGGCCAGGGCGTAGTCGTCGTCCATGGGAAACGCGCTGTCCAACACGATCCGCACTGTATAGGCGCTCTCCACCACGCCCATGCTGGGACGCTCCGGGTACGGCCAGTCATAGGAGAAGGTGAACTGCCACGGGCTGTCGGCGGCGGTGTTGGCGCCGGAGCGCCAGATCTCCCCCTCCCCCTTGGCCTCCACCGACGCGAAGGCGATGTTCCGCCCTTCGCAGAACCGCTCCGCCGCCTGCTGATCCATTTGCCGGGTCAGGTTCTCGCTGTCCCAGGTGACATAGCTGGCCAGTGTGTAGCCGTCTCCCCAGGCGATGCTCTCAAACAATCCCTGCTTGAACGCCGTCTCACTGCTGGTATAGATGTCGGTGTGGTACAGAAACGCCGCCCCCAGCACGCCGCTGGCGGTGACGGCGGTCATCACCACCAGCAGCAAAAAGGCCGTGACCTTGGCCGCCGTGCTCTCCGTGAGCTTCTTTTTCCGCTTCGGCGCCGCAGGAGGCGGCACGGGCTGCTCGTCCATCACCACTCGGGCGATCTCCTCTTCGATGTTCTGCTCGATGGTCATCATGTTCCCATCCCCTTTTCCAGTTTGTACCCCTGTCCCCAGACCACCTTTAAGTACCGGGGCTCCGCGGGGTCGATCTCCAGCTTCTCCCGCAGGTGGCGGATGTGGACCGCCACCGTGTTCTCGCTGCCGAAGGGGGCGTCCTTCCACACCTTGCGGTAGATCTCCCTGGGGGAGAACACCTGCCCCGGGTGCTCCAGCAGCAGCTTCAAAATGTCATACTCCGTGGGAGTCAGGGACACCGGGTCCCCGTCCAGAGTGACGGTCTTCTCCCGGTCGTCCATCTGGATGCCCCCCAGGGTCAGCACCTCCGGCCGGATGGCGCCGCCCCCCAGCTGGAAGTACCGCCGCAGCTGGCTGCGGACCCGGGCCGCCACCTCCACCGGGTTGAAGGGCTTGGTGACGTAGTCGTCCGCCCCCACGTTCAGCCCCAGGATCTTGTCCGTGTCCTCGCTCTTGGCGGTCAGCAGGATCACCGGCACATTGCTCACCTGCCGGAGCTTCGAAAGGGCGGTGATGCCGTCCATCTCCGGCATCATGATGTCCAGCAGCACCAGGTGGATGTCCTCCCGGTCCAGGATGTCCAGGGCCTCCTGGCCGGTGTGGGCCTCCAGAAGACGATAGTCCGGGTTTGCCAGATAGATCTTCAGGGCGTTGACGATGTCCCGCTCGTCGTCGCAGATCAGAATGTTGTACATGGGGCTCCCTCCTTGGCTTCTATCATAGGGGATGGCGGTTTAACAAAAAACCGGGAAAATCCTTAAGATTTTATGAAGGCCGTCAGCCGTCTCTCCATGATACCCCAAAGGCGTCGCAGGGGCAACCGGTAATGTTGTGGAAACGGCGGCTGAGCGCAAAAAGCCGCCCGGCGGGAATTCCCGCCGGGCGGCCTTGCTCAGTCTGTTTCGTTTTGCCTGCGCTTACGCCTGGGCGTCCTTCTTCATCATGATGTCCAGGATGGTCTTGTCGGTCTCCACCATGCCGGGGGTGCTGACCAGGCCCATGTTGCGGATGGCCTGCTCCG
>JABLTR010012677.1_pt1 | contig 10571 bp, 9 predicted proteins | sample 7160071 | NCBI WGS metagenome assembly JABLTR01 (sample SAMN14651230, study PRJNA627086) | human gut metagenome | isolation source: feces | host: Homo sapiens
CAACATCAGCGAGGTGCGCGTTCTGCGGCACCCAGGCGGCGATCTGCCGCAGGCGCGGCGTCAGTTCCAGATGTTTTCCCATGGCGCCCTCCTGTCCGGCTGTCGGCGGAGGACGCATACAGGCAGCTCCCGTATGCGTCCCGCAGATTTGGAATTATTCCGCCTTCTTGTTGGCTTCCTCGTTCACCAGGGCCAGCAGCTTGTCGCAGTCCACGCCGTGGACCATGCAGGCCTCCTCCACGGTCTCGCCCCGGGAAGAGGGGCAGCCCAGGCAGTGCATGCCGATGGACAGGAAGATGGGCGCGGTCTGAGGCGCCACATCCAGGATGTCACCGATGATGGTGTCCTTCTTGATTTCGATCATCAGAGGTTCCTCCAATTCTAATCTAAAATTCAGCAGAGGTATTATACTCTAGTTTTCGCCTGTTTTCAAGAGAAAATCTCAGAAAAGCCTGGAAATCCGGAAGTTCCGGCCCAAAGGAGGCCTGTCCGGCCGGGGCAGCCGGAAAGCGGGCACCGGACATCCGGTGCCCGCCGGGGCCGCTTTTATAGAATGATGCAGATGAGTCCCCCGCTGCCCTCGTTGATGATGCGGGTCAGCGTCTCCTGGAGCTTCCGCCGGGCGTCCTCCGGCATCCGCTTCAGCTTGGCCTGCAGGTCCTCGTTCACCAGCTCGTGGAAGCTGCGGCCGAAGATGTTGGACTGCCAGATCTTGCTGGTGTCCCCCTCGAACTCCTGGAGCAGGTAGTTCACCATGTCTTCGGACTGCTTCTCGTTGCCCACGATGGGACTGACAGCAGTCTCGATGTCCGCCCGGATCATGTGGATGCTGGGGGCGCTGGCCTTCAGCCGAACGCCGTAACGGCCGCCCTGCTTCATGATCTCCGGCTCCTCCAGCTTCAGCTCGTCGATGCCCGGCACCACAATGCCATAGCCGGTCTCCCGCACGTCCCGGAGGGCGGATGCCACCTTGTCGTACTCCGCTTTCACCGCCGCCAGCTTGGTAAGCAGGCTCATCAGGTCCCCGTCATCGGCCACCTCAAAGCCGGACTGCTCCGACAGCGTCTGGTAGAACAGCTCCCGGGGCAGGGCCAGACGGGCTGCGGCCACGCCGGTGCCCAGGTCGATGGCGGTGATCTTCGCCTCGCTGATGTGCTCGCTCTCTCCCAGGGCGGCGATGACGCCCTCCACCTCCCGGATATGGCGGAGCTGTGCAGTGTTCTGGCGGACGGCGTCGTACAGTCCCGCTTTGATGGGGTGACTGGCAGGCAGAGCGTCCACCCAAGGAGGCAGGAACAGGTCCAGCTCCTGCATGGGGAACTCGTAGAGCACCGCCTTCAATATGGCGGCCACCGCGTCCTCGTCCAGCTCCAGGCAGTTGACAGCCATGCAGTGGACCTCGTACCGGGAGGAGATGTCCTTGGCGATGGCCTGGGCCCGGTCGCCCCGGGGGTCGGCGGAGTTCAGCAGAACGATGAAGGGCTTTCCCAGCTCCTGCAGCTCCCGGATCACCCGCTCCTCCGCCTCCAGGTAGTCCTCCCGGGGGATGTCGGAGATGGTGCCGTCGGTAGTGATGACGATGCCGATGGTGGAGTGCTCAGCGATGACCTTCCGGGTGCCGATCTCCGCCGCCTCGGTCATGGGGATCTCGTGGTCGTACCAGGGGGTAGTGACCATCCGGGGGGCGTCGTCCTCCATCTGGCCGATGGCTCCCTTCACCATGTAGCCCACGCAGTCGATAAGCCGCACGGAGCAGTTTCCCCCGTCCGGCAGCTGGATCTGGGCGGCCTCCTCCGGGACGAACTTGGGCTCGGCGGTCATGATGGTCCGGCCGGAGCCGCTCTGGGGCAGCTCATCCCGGGCCCGCTCCTTCCGGTACACGTTATCGATGTTGGGGATCACCTGGGTCTCCATGAACCGTTTGATGAACGTGGACTTCCCGGTGCGCACGGGGCCCACCACACCGATATAAATATCCCCAGCGGTGCGGGTGGCGATATTCTGATAGATACTGGTATTCATAGCATCCCGTCCTTTTTCCGCTCCATAGTCTTGTTCCATCTCTATGTCCCAGCGGAACAAAGTATGACAGCCCGTCTTGTTTTGGAGAAGATGCACAAATTCCGGCAGCAGGCTTCTCTGTTCTTGGCCGTTTTTGCGGCTTTACAGAGATAATTTAGTGTGGTAAACTGCTAATGTAATGAAACGAACGGGATCCCCGTTCGGAGATTTGGAGGATCGACGATGAAAAACATGAAGAAGCTGTGGGCTCTCCTGCTGGCCCTTGCCATGGTGCTCTCCCTGGCCGCCTGCGGCGGCACCTCTGACGGCGAGACCGCCACCGACGACCAGACCACGGAAGACACCGCCACGGACGAGACCACCGAGACCGATAGCGACCTGGCCTATGTCCAGGACAAGGGCTCTCTGGTGGTGGGCATCACCTACTTCGCTCCCATGGACTACAAGGCGGAGGGCAGCGACGAGTGGATCGGCTTTGATGCCGATCTGGCCAAGCTGTTCGCCGAGAGCCTGGGCGTCTCCGTGGAGTTCCAGGAAATCACCTGGGACTACAAGGTGGAGGAGCTGAATTCCCGCGCCATCGACTGCGTGTGGAACGGCATGACCCTCACTGAGGACGTGGTGGCCGCAATGGGCACGTCCAACCCCTACTGCACCAACTACCAGACCCTGGTCTACTCCGCTGACCGGGCCGCTGAGTTCGAGGGCCTGACCAGCCTGGAGGGCCTGAATATCGCCGTGGAGTCCGGCTCCGCCGGTGAGGACGCCGCCGTGGCCCTGGGCGCCACCACCGTGCCGGTCCAGGCTCAGTCCAACGCCCTGATGGAGGTTGCCGCCGGCACGTCCGACGCCGCCGTCATCGACGTGCTGATGGCCGCCGAGATGACCGGCGAGGGCACCAGCTACGCTGATCTGGTCTACAGCCTGAACCTGAACGAGGCCCAGGACCTGCCCTCTGAGGAGTACGGCGTAGGCTTCCGGCAGGGCTCCGACCTGGTGGACGCCTTCAATACCTTCCTGGCGGAGAAGGTGGCCGACGGTACCGTGCTGGAGGTGGCCACCACCTACGGCCTGCAGGACGCCGTGATCCTGGAGTGACCCTCTGTCCCTGCGAACGCCATCCAAAAGCAGAGCGCGCGCTGCGCGCTCTGCTTTTCGGCGGCTTTCCACTCCATCACACTGACCTTGAGAGGACGATACCATGATCGAATTTTTCACCTCCAGCACATTTCAGACCGTGCTGTCCGCCCTGAACAGCGGATTTCTCAAGACCCTCCAGCTGTTTTTCATCACCCTCATCGGGGCGCTGCCCCTGGGGCTTGTCATCAGCTTCGGCTCCATGAGCCGTCTGGCGCCTTTTGCCCGGCCGGTCCACTGGTTCCTGCGGCGGCAGAAGCGGGCGCCGGGCCGGATCGCCAAGGCCCTCATCGCCTTCCGCCCCATCCGCCTCATCTGCCGCCTGGTGGTCTGGGTCATTCGGGGCACACCTCTGGTGCTGCAGATCATCGCCTTATTCTATGTGCCCGGCATCCAGCGGTGGTTCAGCTGGCCCAGCGGCGAGTCCGGCCGGATGATGGCCGTGTGCGTGGCCTTCATCATCAACTACGCCTGCTACTTCTCCGAGATCTACCGGGGCGGCATCCAGGGGGTGCCCAAGGGCCAGCAGGAGGCCGGGCAGGTCTTGGGCATGACCAAATCCCAGATCTTCCGCCACATCACCCTGCTGCAGATGATCAAGCGCATCGTGCCCCCCATCTCCAACGAGATCATCACCCTGGTGAAGGACACCTCCCTGGCCCGGGTCATCGCCCTGCAGGAGGTCATCTGGATGGGAGAGTCCTTCATGAAGGGCAACTCCAACATCGCCGGCCTCACCTGGCCGCTGTTCTTCACTGCCGTCTACTATCTGATCTTCAGCGGCATCGTCACGGTGCTGTTGGGCAAGCTGGAAAAGAAGCTGGACTTCTTTCAGTAAGGAGGGAAACGCTGTATGGCAATTCTGGAAGTACATCACATCGAAAAGCACTTCGGCGCCACCCGGGTGCTGGAGGATATCAGCTTTGATCTGGAGCAGGGCCAGGCCCTGGCCATCATCGGCTCCTCCGGCTCCGGCAAGACCACGCTGCTGCGGTGCCTGAATTTTTTGGAGAAACCGGACCAGGGCACCATCTCCGTGGCCGGCAATCTGATCTTCGACGCCGCCGATCCCGCCACCCAGCGGGAGAGCGAGGTGCGGAAAAAGCGGCTCCACTTCGGGCTGGTATTCCAGTCCTTCAACCTGTTCCCCCAGTACACGGCCCTGAAGAACGTCACGTTGGCCCGGGAGCTGCTGGCCCAGGAGCAGCCGGACTTCAAGGAGAACAAGAAAAAGATCCTGGAGGACATCCAGGCGGACGGCCGGGAGCTGCTGGCGAAGATGGGCCTCAGTGAGCGGGCGGACCACTACCCCAGCCAGCTCTCCGGCGGGCAGCAGCAGCGGGTGGCCATCGCCCGGGCCCTGGCGCTGCGCCCGGATATCCTCTGCTTTGACGAGCCCACCTCCGCCCTGGACCCGGAGCTCACCGGTGAGGTGCTGCGGGTCATCCGGGAGCTGGCGGAGCAGCGGACCCCCATGATCATCGTCACCCATGAGATGGCCTTCGCCCGGGACGTGGCAGACCAGGTGATCTTTATGGACGGCGGCGTCATCGTGGAGCAGGGCGATGCCCGCCAGGTCATCGAGCACCCCCGGGAGGAGCGGACCCGGCAGTTCCTCTCCCGGTATTCCGAGGGCTGAGAATCCCAGAGAACGCAAGAAAAGAGCGGAGCTTTTGGCTCCGCTCTTTTTGTCTCCTGAACCCTGCCCGCAGAGGACCGGCGCTTTCTTCAAAGCGGGAAACTGCTTTGAGGAGGTTATGCCCGCTTCCGAGGGATCAGCAGCAGCTGGTCCCTGGGGATGTCCCCCTCCGTCTCCAGCTGGTTGGCCGCCAGGATCACGCCGATGGTGGTGTTGTATCGCTTCGCCAGGTCCCAGGCAGTCTCCTGCTTTCCAAGACAGCGCAGCACCAGGGACGGAGCGCCGGCAGTGTCCTTGGGAGCATCGGTGTCGATCTTGCCGCCGGACACGCAGGCCCGCTTCACCCGCGCTGCCGCTGCCCCCTGGAAGTCCACCGGGAACCGGACCTCGATGCCCCGGTCCGTCAGACTGCCCTGGATCTCCGCCCGACAGGCAGCTCGTGCAGTGACCCGGCAGTCCTCCGGCAGCTCCAGCTGACAGCTGACATCGATGGTCCGTTCTGCCACCAGGGGCACGCCCCCCTCGTCCAGATACAGCGCCCGCAGATCCGCTCCGGTCCGCAGAACGGTGCTCTCCCCCTCCCGGCTGACGGCCACCGGCCCGCAGGTGACGGAGAGTGCCAGGATGGAGTCCGCCACCACGCCGATCTCCAACACTTCCCGCACGCTTTGGCGGCGGGCAAGCTGCTCCCGGAGGCAGGTGAGCTCCAGCGGCGCGGCGTCATAGGTCAGGTCGTAGGCTGTGGAGTACAGGTCGCTGAGGATGCTGACCTCCTGGGTCTGGCGCACCAGAGCCGTAGCGTGGAGATACAGCGTCACAGCGATCTCCCGGCCCTCGGCGTCGGCGCCGTCCACCTGCAGGTCCGCACCTGTGAGCTGCAGCTGGACTGTGGGCTCCGCCCCCTCCGGTACCCCCTCCACCTCCATGATCTGGGAGAAAGGCAGTTCTCCGGAGGACGTGCAGCAGCGGCCGTCCGCCGTCCGGTACAGAAGGCTGACAGTGAAGATGCCCTTGAACAGCAGCTTGCTGCCCACGATCTTTGTCTCTGTTACCGCAGGGCACACCTGGCTGGTAAGGAGCTCTGCCGCCCCCTCCCGGCCCGGAGAAAGGTCCATCTGCTCAGAGAAGGTGAAGTCCTTCTCCACGATATGCGTCAGCAGGATGACATGCTGCTGTTCCTGCTTTTTTTCGATGCACAGCTCCGGCCCTGCCTCCACGTCCGTACAGATCCACAGGGGCCTGCGCTGGAAGCCGGTGAGGCGGGTCACCAGCTTGCAGTGTGTGAACACCTTCCGGGGATTCAGCATCCGGGTCTCCAGAAACTCCGTCTCTGTCTCTGCCAGCAGGACGGCACAATCGGCAAGGCCGCGGCCGTCGCTCTCCGCGGTGAACGGCATGGCAAATTCCAGGGTTCGGATGCCTCCCTCCCCCTCCGGCGTGTACAGCACCGTCACCCGGACCGTTCCGGAGACCGTTCCCCTGCCGTCCCGGAGCTCCCGGCTGTGGAGAAACACCCGGCCCGTGGTCTCAATGATCCGTGCAATGTCCGGGCAGTAGTCCGGCACGATGGTCTCCGCCGTCTCCTCCTGGGTCAGTGTCAGCTCGGCGCTCGTCTCATAGGCGTCGAGGCAGGTCTTTTTCAATTCCAGTTCCATGGTTCGCCCTTCCTTTCCGGCCGTTGTCCTCCGGGGACAGCCCGCCGCAGGCAACTGGCGGCAGGGACGGAAGAGGCCGCCGGCGGCGCTTCTCCCGCCCCTGCCGCCGCTACGTATGTCCACGGAGTCTCGCTCTGCTGACACTGTATGTTCGGCCGGGACTGGTTATTCCGAGATCCTGAACAGCTTTCGTAAGATTCCGCTGAGTGCCTTGGGGGATTTCCACACCATGATCCGCATCCAACTCGCTCCTTTCTAACGCCGGCAGCAGGCGCAGCCGCACGCGATCAGCAGGAATGCCACCAGAAACATCAGCAGCCCCGCCGGGAAGATTGCCGCGATCAGGATCCCCGCCCCCAGCGCCGCCGCACAGATGCCCAGCAGCGTGCATCCGCCGCCTCTTCGAAACATACGTCCCACGCCCCTTTCTCACTCTCATTATATACGGTCCGGCGGGAAGGGTGCGGGGAGAGTGAGGAGTCAGGAAATAGGAGTTAGAAGTTTGCGGCGGCGATCTTAATGCGTCCGGCTCTGCCGGATACCAAATCTTCTACCTCCTATCTTCATCTTCTGACTGCAAAAAGTCCGCCGCGTCTACTGACGCGGCGGACGCTCTTTGCAACGCTATCTCTTTTTCTCCTGCCAGTCCTGGAGGGGGCTCAGCTCCTCGTACAGGCGGATGTAGCTGACGTGGCGGCTTCTCTGGTTCTTCCCGTCCCGCACTGCCTCCAGCACGGCGCAGCCCTTCTCCTTGGTGTGGCTGCACCCCACGAAGCGGCACTGGTCCAGGTAGGGCCGGAACTCCACGAACGTCTCCGGCAGGCGGTGCTTCAGCTCCAGGTTCAGTTCGTCCGTCTCAAAGGAGGAGAAGCCCGGGGAGTCCACCACGTCCGCCCCGCAGCTCAGGCGGAACAGCTCCACATGCCGGGTGGTGTGGCGGCCGCGGCCCAGGGCCTGGCTCACATCCCCCACCTGGATGTTGAACTCTGGGTCCAGGGCATTCAGAATACTGGATTTTCCAACGCCGGAGTTTCCTGTAAAGGCAGACAGCTTCCCAGCGATCAGAGGTTTCAGCTCCTCAATGCCCTCGCCCGTTTCGGCGCTGACCCGCAGGGTGGGGAACCCGGCAGCAGTGTAAATGGCGTACAGATCGTCTGCACTGTCCAGATCGCACTTGTTCAGCAGCACCACTACATCGCAGCCCTTCAGGGCGGCGATGGACGCCACCCGGTCGATGAGGAAGGGGTCTGTCTTTGGGATGGCCCCGGAGGCGATGACCACCAGCTGGTCGATGTTGGCCACCGCCGGCCGGGCGAAGGCGTTCTTCCGGGGCAGGATGGCCTCCACGACCCCTTCGCCGCTGCCCAGCTCCCGGACCTCCACCCGATCCCCCACCAGGGGAGAGACGCCTTCCTTCCGGAACTTGCCTCTTGCCCGGCAGGTGAGGACCTCAGCGCCGGTATTCACATAGTAGAAGCCGCTGAGGGCCTTCTGGATCCGTCCCTCACAGCCCACCGAACGTCACCTCTTGGGAAGCACTGCTGTGCTGACCGTCAATCAGAATTTCCACATAGGAAGTTCCGCTGCCATACACAGGCAGGGGGAACGTGTACTGATAGTCAGCGCAGTTTACCGTCTCATTGAGAATTTCATTGCCGTCCTGCAGTACCTGAAGTGTTACAGTTTCCCGATCATCCGGCAGGGGAATCATAATCATCTCCATCCCCTCTTCACCGGTGGAGTCCTCTGGCCCGGTGCTGACCCACAGCTCCACGGTGCTGCCGGCGGGCACCTCTGTCGTGGCTTCTGGATTCTGCCGAATGATATAGCCCTCCTGCACCGTGTCGCTGGCCTCTTCATGGACCTCAGCAACCAGCCCCATGGCATCCAGCTGCTTTTGCGCCTGCGACAATTCCAGACCCTCCAGCGGGATCAGCGGCACGGTCTGAGGGCCCCGGCTGAGGACGAAGGTGATGGTGTCCCCCTTGTGGAGCTCCGCTTCCGCTGCCGGGGTGGTGGAGATGATGACGTCGGCGGCCAGCTCATCATCGTACTCCTTCTGGGTCTCCTCATAGGGCTGGATATTCAGCTCGTATTCCTCCACCAGATCCTGCAGGATGGTCAGGGCCTGCTCATAGGTCACGGGGTTGGTGGTCAGGTCCGGCATGGTGCCCACGTCCTCCCCGGCGCTGATCCAGACGTTGATGGTGATGGGCAGTTCGCCCTTCTTCTCCGTCTCCGGCTCCGGGTCCTGGCGGACGATCTCGCCCACGGCGGCGTCGCTGGCCTCCGTGCCCGCCACTACCACCTGGAAGGTACCGTCCGCCACGCTGGCCTGCTGGTTGGCCTGCTCCTCCGTCATGCCGATCAGCCGGGGCACGGCGTAGGTGTCCGCCGCTGCCGGGACCATGGAGGCAAAGATAGCCCGGAACAGGAAGAACAGGACCACCACGACCACCACAGCGCCGCCGCCGATCAAGGCCGCCTTCTTGCCGCCGCTGAGACGGGAGGGCCGCTCGTCGTATCGGTCGTCCTCATAGCGGCGGCTCCGCTCGTACGAGGACTCCCGACCCGGCCGGTGGCTCTGGGGCGGGACCGGAGTCCGCAGCTTTTGGGTTGGCTCGTCAGACTCCTCTGTCCGCAGGTCGCTGAGCTCAAAGTCCAGGTTCACGCCGGGGTTTTTCCGGAACGCCTCCAGATCGGCGATCATGGCATCTGCAGACGGATACCGCTTGTCCAGATCCGGAGCCATGGCCTTCATGCAGATCAGCTCCAGCTGCTCCGGGATATCGGGGTTGATCTCCCGGGGGGCCAGGGGCACGGAGCTCAGGTGCTGGATGGCCACGGACACGGCGCTGTCCCCCTCAAAGGGCAGGCGGCCGGTAAGCATCTCATACAGCACCACGCCGGCGGAGTAGATGTCGCTGCGGGCGTCGATCCGGTCCCCCCGGGCCTGTTCCGGGGAGATGTAGTGGACGGAGCCCAGGGCCTCCTGGGTCAGGGTCTGGGCGGCGTTTTCCAGGCAGGCGATGCCGAAGTCGGCCACCTTCACGCTGCCGTCCCGCAGCACCATCACATTCTGGGGCTTGATGTCCCGGTGGACGATCCCACGGCTGTGGGCGTGGGAGAGGCCCCGCATGATCTGGGTGATGAAGTGCAGGGACTCCCGCCAGTTCAGCTGGCCCCGCTTCTCCATGTACTGCTTCAACGTGATGCCGTCGATGAGCTCCATGACGATATATTCGATATCGCCGCCCCGGGACACATCGTACACCGACACGATGTTGGGATGGGACAGCTGGGCGACAGCCTGGGACTCCGCGTTGAAGCGGCGGCGGAAGTCCTCGTCCTGGGCCAAATCGCTCTTCAGGATCTTGACGGCCACCAGCCGGTTCAGCCGGTGGCACTTGGCCTTGTAGACCACCGCCATGCCCCCGGTGCCGATGCGCTCCAGGATCTCATAGCGGTTGTCCAGCATTCTCCCGATATAAGGGTCCTTGTGTTCCATGTGTCTCCCCCCTTTACTGCATCTGCATCAGGACGGCCGTGACATTGTCCGGCGCGCCCTGGCTCCTGGCGATGGCCAGCAGCCGGTCCAGGCAGGTGTCCGGCCCGTCCCCGTGGATGACCTCAAAGAGCATCTGCTGGTCAGTGACGGTGTTCACCAGCCCGTCGGAACACAGCAGCAGATACTCCCCGGCCTGCATCGGGCATATGTACCCGTCGCAGTCCGCGGAGATGTCCGGCCCCAGGGCCCGGGTGATGAGGTTGCGGCTGGGGTGGCGGCGGGCCTCCTCTTCGGTGATGTCCCCCCGGTCCACCATGCTCTCCACCAGGGAGTGGTCCTTGGTGATGCGGGTGATGCCGTCCTCGCTGATGTGATAGGCCCGGCTGTCCCCCACGTTGGTGACCACCACGCCGGCGTCATAGGAGATGGCGGAGACCAGGGTGGTGCCCATGTTCCGGCACTCCTCCCGGCGCTCCGCCTCCGCCTGGATGGCCTGGTTGGCCAGGGACACCGCCTGGGCGGAGGCCTCCAGCAGCTGCTGGGGGTCCTGGTCCGCTGTCAGCAGCTTCTCCAGCTCCTCCAGATAGACGGAGACGGCGATCCGGCTGGC
>JABLTR010091467.1_pt1 | contig 10565 bp, 7 predicted proteins | sample 7160071 | NCBI WGS metagenome assembly JABLTR01 (sample SAMN14651230, study PRJNA627086) | human gut metagenome | isolation source: feces | host: Homo sapiens
GCCAGGCGGGCCCGCACTTCCGGCAGCCGCCCTTGGGGATGGCCGCAGCTGCGGCGCAGTGCCGGCAGTACCACGGCATAAAAACAGGTCAGCGCCGACGCTGGGTTTCCGGAAAGGCAGCAGGCAAGTGTTTTCCCTTTTCGGCCAAAGCAGCATTTGCCGCCGGGCTTGATTGCGATATCCTGGAGCAGAAGCTCTGCTCCGGCCCCTTCCAGCGCCGCCGGAGTCAGGTCATAATCTCCTACCGACACTCCGCCGGTGGTTACCACCAGATCACATGTCTCCACCGCCTCTGCCAGAAGGGCCGTGATGTCCGCCAGATCGTCCTTCGGCGCCCCCAAAAAGACCGGCTCCGCCCCGGCCAGGGCCAGGGCCGCCATCAGAGCGGGACGGTTGCTGTTGGGGATCTGGCCCCCGCTGCCGGGCGCCCCCTCATCCCGCAGCTCACTGCCGGTGGTGATCACCCCCACCCGGGGGCGGCGATAAACCAAAACCTCCCGCACTCCCTGGGCCCACAGGGCGCCGGACAGTCCGGCATCCAGTATTTGACCGGGCTGGGCCAGCATATCCCCGGCCCTCAGATCTTCCCCCCGGCGGATCAAATTTTCCCCAGAGTGATAGCTGCGGCGCAGGGTGACGGATGTGGGCGTGAACTCTGTCTCCTCAAACTTTGTGACCGCATCGGCACCGGGGGGAATGGGGGCACCGGTGAGCACCTTGACCGCCGTTCCGGCGGTGACAACCTGCTTCGGCACTGTCCCCGCGGGAACCTCCTCTATGACGCGGAGGATGACCGGCAGAGCTCCCATGGTATCCCCGCTCTGAAACGCATAGCCGTCATAGGGAGAGCGGTCAAAGGGGGGCATGTCATACCCAGCCCATTGCGGACGGGCCAGCCTTCGGCCCGCCGCCTCCTCCAGGGGCAGCAGCTCCTCCCCGGCCGTCTCCGTCTCCGCCAGCAGGAGATCCCTGGCCTGTCTCCACTCCAGTTCCTGTTTCAAAGCACTTCTCCTCCTCTGATTGTCAGCGCTGCCATAAAAAAGCTCCGCCTCACAAAAGGCAGAGCGACAAAGCCCATTTGCATGGGCCAAAAAGCGCTCTCCTTTTCAAATAGGGAAGGCGGGGGCGTTTCCGCTCCCCACCCCGGGGGCCGGCACTGGCACCGGCCCCGGCTGCCGTCCCATGGCCCCAAGGCGGGACGTTAGGCGGCGGCAGCTCGGAGATGCTGGGTTTCTTCTGTTGTTATGTTTGATTTTACCAGTTCCCCCGGAAGCCGTCAAGGCCGATCCCGGTTCCTGCGCAAACGCCTTTCACCCCTCAGAACAGGGAGGCAAAGGCCCGCAGCATGGCGTGGAGCAGCCGTTTGTGCTTGGAGAGCTGCTGGGCATCCTCCAGACTGATCTCCTGGCTCACCGCCTGGGTGGCCAGGAAATCGGCATGGACATCCCGGACGGAAGAGCTGCCCGACATCCAGACGCCGCACTCAAAGTGGAGATAAAGGCTGCGGTAATCCAAGTTCACCGTGCCCACCGTGGCAAAGCGGTCATCCACCACAAAGTTCTTGGCATGGATGAAACCTGGGGTATACTCAAAAATCCGCACCCCGGACTCCAGCAGGATCTGATAGTGGGCCCGGGTGAGCTCAAAGACGATGGGCTTGTCCGGGATATGGGGGGTGATGATCCGCACATCCACCCCGGACTGGGCCGCCACACAGAGGGCGGAGGTCATATCGTCATCCACCACCAGGTAGGGGGTGGTGATATAGACATAGCGGGTGGCCTTGCTGATGAGATTGTGGTAGACGTTGGCCCCCACCGGCCGGTCGTCCAGGGGAGAGTCGTCGTAGGGCTGGACCACCCCGTCGGTGGCCACTTCCTCCGGAGCCAGGGTGGGACGGAACTGGTCGAAGTCCTCCTCCATATCCCGGGCAAAATCCCAGGCTGAGAGGAACATGACAGTGAAATTCCACACCGCCTCCCCCCGGAGCATGACCCCGGTGTCCTTCCAGTGTCCAAAGCGCTCCAGCTGGTTGATATATTCGTCGGCCAGGTTGATGCCCCCGGTAAAGCCCACATTGCCGTCAATCACCAGGATTTTGCGGTGGTCCCGGTTGTTGAGGCGCAGGGTGACCGCCGGTCTGTAACGGTTAAATACTTCACAGTCAATCCCCATCTGCCGCAGGGTGCGGTCATAGTTGGCAGGCAGCGTAAACAGGCAGCCCACATCGTCGTACATGACCCGCACATCCACGCCCTGGGCCACCTTGCGCTTGAGGATCTCCAGAATCTCGTTCCACATGATCCCGGGCCGGATGATGAAGAATTCCATAAAGATGAAGCGCTCCGCCTTTTCCAGCTCCTCCTTCATCTTGACAAACATATCGTCTCCCAGAGGAAAATAGCTGGTCTCCGTGCGGATATGGGGCGGGCAGAAACTGGCGTCCTCCAGATACCGGGCCTGGGTGGAAGCCACGCCCCCCTGTTCCTCCAGGACGGCGCGGACCTCCGGTCTGGAATGGCCCATAAAGATCCGCACACACTCCTCCTGACGGAGCATCTTCCGCCGGGCCCGCTTGCCAATCTTATTGCCGCCGTAAAACAGATACATCAATCCGCCGAACACGGGAACCGCCAGCACCAGGACCACCCAGGATATCTTATAGGCGCTCTGGTAGCGGCTGCCGATGATTCTCAGCACGGCGATGACGGCAATGATGATATAGGCCAAATAGAACAGCGGCACATATCGGGCAAACCAGATGATGGGAACCGCAAGGATGAACAGCTGAAGCAGAATACCCAGGCTGACAAAGAACACCCGGTGAAAGATGATCTTGGCAATCCGGGAGAACAGGCTCTGTTTGCCCCGGCGCAGGGTCGCCTTGGTGCGGTCCTTGGTGGCCTTGGCTGTGGCCTTGATGCGGTCCTTGGTGATTCTATTTCTCTTTTGACTGCTCATTTCAGCACCACATTTTCCTCTCCCAGCACCTCCCGCGCCTCCCGCACCAGCGAAGTGTGGATCAGGCAGGAGGCTCCATAGCGCTTCTGGGTATCCTTGGCGTAAAAGATCAGTTGGCTCTTGCCCGGGAACATGACCAGCACTTTGCGCAGATAGGCCACCGAGGGATCAGAAATACTGGGCACCCGGAGATACAGCCTGGACTTGTCCGCAATCACACCGGGCCGGTCCGCCGGGCGGTCCAGCGTAGCGGGGCCGCCGGAATAGGGGCTCTCCCCCGCGCTGGCCAGGGGTTGGAGGAAGTCGCACATAATCTGGGGGGATTTCTCATCCCGGACCGAAATGCGGCCCTTGACCAGCAGCGCAGTCCCCTCCTTCAAATAACTGCCCGCCTCCCCCAGCTGCCTGGAAAACACCAGCATCTCAATGCCGCCGGTGTCATCCTCCAGCTCCACATAGGCCATCAGGGAGTTGTTCCGGGTGGTCTTGGTCTTGACTGAGGTGACCACACAGGCCAGCGTGACCCGCTGGTCATCCTGAAACTGCTGCGCCCCGCCTTCCGAGACAAAGTCGCTGTTGATGGCGCCGATGGAGACGGCCCGCACCCGGCGGATCACCTCCCGGTACTCGTCCATGGGATGGCCGGTCAGGTAAAGGCCGGTGGTCTCCCGCTCCATATTCATGAGCTCGGACCGGGAGTACTCCGGCACATCGGGCAGCGGCACCTCGTCCTGGCCGTTCTCCTCCCCGGACAGGGCTCCGAAAAGATCGAACTGCCCCTCCAGATTGCGCTTCCGGGCGGCGGCAATGCCGTCCATCACCGGGTTCATCACTGCTATCAGCTGGCTGCGCCGGGCACCCATAGAGTCAAAGCTGCCGCAGCGGATCATATTCTCCAGCGCCCGGCGGTTCAGGTCGTGGTCGTACATCCGCTCACAGAAATCCTGAAAACTGCGGAAGGGGCCGCCCTTTTCCCGCTCCGCCACCAGAGCATCGATCAGGCCCCAGCCCACGCCCTTGATGCCCACCAGGCCGAAGCGAATTCCGCCCCCCGGGGCCACGGTGAAGTCGGACCGGGACTCGTTGACATCCGGGGGCAGCAGGGGGATGCCCAGCTCCTTGCACTCGCCGATATACTCCGCCACCTTGTCGGTGGAATCCAGCACGCTGGTGAGCAGGGCCGCCATATACTCCCGGGGATAGTGCGCCTTGAAATAGGCGGTCTGATAGGCCACAATGGCGTAGCACACCGCGTGGGCCTTGTTGAAGGCGTAGTTGGCAAAGTCGTAGATCTCGTTGTAGATCTCCTTGGCGGTCTCCTCGGGGATGCCATTGGCGATACAGCCCTTGATGTTCCGGTCCAGGTCGCCGTAGATAAAGGCCACCCGCTCCGCCTCAATCTGCTCCGCCTTCTTTTTGGAGATAGCCCGGCGCACCATATCGGCGCCTCCGAGGGAATAGCCCGCCAGCTGCTGGAAGATCATCATGACCTGTTCCTGATAGACAATGCAGCCGTAGGTGACCGACAGGATGGGCTCCAGCATGGGGTGCTTGTAGGAGATCAGCTTGGGATTGGCCTTGCAGGCAATGAATCGGGGAATGGACTCCATGGGGCCCGGCCGGTACAGGGCAATGATAGCGGTCAGGTCCTCAATGGACTGGGGCTTCATCTGGGTGCACACACCGGTCATACCGCTGGACTCCATCTGAAACACCCCGGCGGTGCGGCCGGACGAGAGCATGCGGAATACCTCCGGATCGTCATCCGGAATCTTGTGCAGGTCGAAGTCCGGCTCCCTCTGCCGGATCATCCTCTGGGCGTCGTCCAGAATGGTCAGGTTGCGCAGCCCCAGAAAGTCCATCTTGAGCAGTCCCAGCTCCTCCAGGGTGGCGGCCACATACTGGGTGACGATGCTCTCGTCGTTGCGGGCCAGGGGGACATACTCATACACCGGCCGGCGGGTGATGACTACCCCGGCGGCGTGCTTGGAGGCGTTGCGGGGCATCCCCTCAATGGTGCGGGCGGTGCTGATCAGCCGCTTGACCCGCTCATCCTCCTCATACATATCCCGCAGGGGCTTGGACACCTGCAGTGCCTCGTCCAGGGTGATATGGAGGTTCTGAGGGCCGGCGGGCACCTGTTTGGCGATGACGTCCACCTCGGCATAGGAGAGGTTCATCACCCGCCCCACATCCCGGATAACGCCCTTGGCGGCCATCGTGCCGAAGGTGATAATCTGGGCCACATGGTCGGCCCCGTACTTTTGATTTACATAATCTATCACCTCACCCCGGCGGCGATAGCAGAAATCCATGTCGATATCCGGCATGGTGACCCGCTCCGGGTTGAGGAAGCGTTCAAAGTACAGCTCATATTTCATGGGATCCACATCGGTGATCTCCATGCAGTAGGCCACGATGCTGCCGGCGGCGCTGCCCCGGCCGGGGCCTACCGGGATATCATGGGACTTTGCGTATCCGGTGAAGTCGGAGACAATGAGGAAGTAGTCCACAAAGCCCATGCGGCGAATCATGTCCATCTCGTATTCCAGCCGCTTTCGATACTCCGGCGGCTCATCGGGATACCGGCGCGCAAAGCCGTCCCGGCACAGTTTCTCAAACCAGCTGTCCGCATCGTAGCCCTGGGGATACTGGAATTCCGGCAGGTGGTAGGTGCCGAAGGAGAAGTCCATATTGCAGCATTCGGCAATTTTCGCCGTATTTTCAATGGCTTCCGGGTGATCCGGAAAGAGGGCGCGCATCTCCTCCTCGCTCTTGATATAAAACTCCTGGGTTTCAAAGCGCATGCGATTGGGATCGTCCAGCGTCTTTCCGGTCTGAATGCACATCAGCACGTCCTGGGCCTCCGCATCCTCCCGGCGGATATAGTGGGCATCGTTGGTGGCCACCAGAGGAATTCCAGTCTCCCGGCTCAGGCGGTACAGCTCGGGCAGGATGCGCCGCTGCTCTTCAATGCCGTGATCCTGAATTTCCAGATAGTAGCTGTCCTCCCCCATGATGTCCCGCATCATCAGGGCGTGTTCCCTGGCGCCCTCATAGTCCCCGGCTCTCAACCGGCGGGGAATCTCCCCGGCCAGGCAGGCCGACAGGGCGATCAGTCCGCCGTGATACTCCCGCAGCAGATCCAGATCAATACGGGGCTTGACATAAAATCCATCCACATTGGCCTGGCTGATCATATAGGACAGATTGCGGTAACCCTCCTCGTTCCGGCACAGCAGCACCAGATGCCTGGCCTCGCTGTCCAGTTCATGCACTTTGTCAAAGCGGGTCCTGGGGGCCACATAGACTTCACAGCCGATGATGGGTTTGATCCCCTCCGCCTGACAGGCCTTATAAAACTCCACGCAGCCGTACATCACCCCGTGGTCGGTGATGGCCACGCTGGTCTGCCCCAGCTCTTTGAGCCGCCGCACCAGGTCGTCAATGCGGCAGGCTCCGTCCAGCAGGGAATACTCTGTATGAACATGCAGATGTGTAAACGCCATAAGGTTACCTCAACAAGAAAGCATAGCACAAATCAGTCGTTGTCACAGTTGGCCGCATCAATCGCGATGGCAATGAGCAGGCACAAGATCTCATTCCGCGGGTCCGGAATATCCAGCACATAGGTATCTCCCCAGCGGAAGAGTTCCTTGGAGATGTGCATCTGAACCCGTCCGCCGCCATCCACCAGGTCATACTCCCAGCCGAAGGCATCCCCCTGGATCACCCAGTCGTTGACCTCCAGCCGGTAGCGGGGGCGGAACAGCGTGAGCTCCTTTCGGATGGCCCCCATGGTGCGCCCGCTGATCACCAGGTCAAACTGGGGCAGCAGTGAGAACAATTTCTGGTGAATGCTGCCCACCTCCAGCCCGGTGGCCTCCTCCTGAACATGGATCTGATGACCCAGGGATAAAAACTCCGCCCGGACAAAAAAGCGCGGGTTCTCCCACTCGTCATAGACGTCATAGGTGTCCGACCAAGAGAACACCCGCTGTTTGATCAATAATCTCATATGCGCTCCTCCCCCACAGCACACCGGAAGATCAGATATCCCCCCAAGCAACCCAGCAGATTCAAAATCAAATCGTCAATATCGCAGGACCCCAACAGCGTCCCATACTGAAATACCTCAATTGCACAGATAACCGCCAGACAGAGCGGCAATAGCCGCAAAAACCGCTGAAACCGCTCACAGGCCAGGGGCAGCAGCAGCCCAAACGGGACAAAGGCCGCCACATTGCCCAGCAGGTTTTTCACCGCCCAGGGCGCAGGCCAATGGCGCAACTGCATGCGGATGCTGGCCAAGGGCACAAAATTCAGCTGATAGCCCGGCTCCGCCCCGCGGATGGCCAGGCACCGGCCCATCCGCGCCGCCAGATGGGCGGGATCGCCGTCCACTTTGACCACCACAAAGAGCGCCAGCCAGAGCAGATAGCCCCAGAGGACCAGCTCCCACCGGGAGATGGTGCGAGCGCTCCCCATCCCCCTATCCCTGGGCGCCGGCCAGTTCCATCAGCTTTCTCAGCCGGTGGTTCAGGCAGGACTTGCTCACTTGAGCCAGCTCGGCCAGCTGGCTCAGGGAGAGCTCCGGATGCTCCAGCCGCAGCTGCGCCGTTTGCCGCAGCCGCTCGGGCAGCGTGGCCAGCCCCAGCTCCCGGTCCAGCCTCCGGATGGCCTCGATCTGGCTCTGGGCGGCATCCACCGCCTTCTCCAGGTTGGCCACATCACAGTTGGACCAGCGGTTGACGCCGTTGCGCAGGTTCTTTTCCACCTTCGCGTTCATGATCTCCATGGCGGCCAGCGGAGCGCCCAGGGTGGTCAGAAAATCGGCAATGGCCTCGCTGCGCTTCAGATATGTTACATAATTAGATTTACGGTTAATTTCTTTGGGCTCAAACCCCATCTCCAGCAGCAAATTCTGCAGTTCCCGGTGGACATAGTGATGGTAGGTGACCAGTTCCAGGTGGTAGCGCTTTTCCGGATCTGTGACGCTGCCCCCGGCCAGGAAGGCCCCCCGCAGGAAGGCGGCCCGGCAGCAGTTTTCCTCCAGAACGGCATAATTGATGTGATGGGAGACGCTGTTTTCCCGGGCGTAGCCGTAGCTCTCCAAAATTTTAGCCATGGCGTCGGGGTGGTCAACCTCAAAGGTCAGCTTGCCCCCGGTATTCAAATCCTCCGGTTTCTGGTCAAAACTTACTCCAAAGGCCTTGCGGAACAGCTTGGGCAGCCGCTGGGCAAAGGGGACGCTCCGGGTGGTGATCCGAAGCTTCTGGGGCGTAAAGCTGTTGCAAAACAGGAGCACCCCATAGGCCTCCGCCCGGGCGCAGCAGTCCCGGGACAGCTTTTCCCGGCACAACTCCCCTTTCACCTGGGACGCAAACGACATTGACGGCACTCCTTTCCTGGCTGTACGCTTGCAGTTGGACGACCCGGACAGCTCACCGCTCCCGGACATATCTGGCCACGCCGTGGTCAAAGATGCGCATGGTGTGGTCCTCCATGAGCTGGAGCACCGCCCGGGCCAGCTGATCCGGGTCGTGGCGGGCCAGCCGCTGCTGGTGCAGATCGGCCACCGGCCGCTCCTCCAGCTCCACGCCCAGCGCTTCAATGGCCTCCCGGTCCACCTGGATGGGCTCCGCCCCCTCCCGGGCGTAATAGGGCAGCAGGGCGGCGGGAATGGGGGCGGAATTCACCAGGCAGAAGTCCACCAGCCGGTGGCCCGAATGGGTCAGCAGCGCCCTCAGGTGATCCGAGGCGGTATAGCCCTCGGTCTCCCCGTCCTGGGTCATCACATTGCAGATATAGGTCCGCAGCGCCGGAGAGGCGGCCACGGCGTCGGCAATGCCCTCCACCAGCAGGTTGGGGATGACGCTGGTGTAGAGGCTGCCCGGCCCCAGCAGAATCAGATCCGCCTTTGCGATGGCATCCAGGGCCTCCTGATTGACCCGGGCGTGCTCCGGTATCAGCCGCACCTGGGAGATGCGGCAGTCCTGGGCCTTTTTAAAATCGCTGATTTTGGACTCCCCCACCACCTGGGTGCCGTTCTCAAACTCCGCCACCAGCTGAACATTGTCGCTGGTCACCGGAAGCACCCGGCCGGTGATGGCCAGCACCTGGCTCATGCGGGACACCGCCTCCTCAAAGGAGCCGGAGATGCCGTTCAGGGCGGCCAGAAACAGGTTGCCGAAGCTCTGCCCCGCCAGGGTGCCCTCGGTGAAGCGGTAGTTGATGAGCTCCTCCATCAGGGGCTCGGCATTGGCCAGCGCCTGCAGGCAGTGACGGATATCGCCGGGGGGCGGCATGCCCAGATCCTCCCGCAGTTTTCCCGAGCCGCCGCCGTCATCGGCCATGGTGACAATGGCCGTCAGATTCTTGGTATACTTTTTCAGCCCCCGCAGCATGGTGGACAGCCCAGTGCCGCCGCCAATGGCCACAATATTGGGGCCGTCCAGATGGGAAACACGTCTCTGCTTGCTCATATCCTCAAACCCTCGTCACATCCCGGTGATACTCGCTGACAGTATATCCCTGCCGGCGCACCCAATCCGCCAGTTTGCAGGCCAGGGCCACCGAACGGTGCCTGCCTCCGGTGCAGCCGATGGCCAGGGTCAGGGTGCGTTTTCCCTCCTCGGCATACTGCGGCAGCAGGAAGGCGAGCAGGTCTGTCAGCTTCGTCCAAAAGATGCCGGTCACCTGGAAGGAATCCAGATAATCCTGCACGGGCTGATCTCTGCCGCTGAGCTGCTTCAGCTCGGCGACATAGTAGGGGTTGGGCAGGAAACGCACATCCATCGCCAGATCTGCCTCCAAGGGCAGGCCGTACTTATAGCCGAAGCTCATGACATTGACCGAAAGGCCGGTCTGCATCTGATTGGTGCCGAAGAGCTTTTCCAGCGCGGAGCGAAGCATGTTGGTGGAGACAAAGGGCGTGGTGTCCAGCACATAGGTGGCCCGGTCCCGCACCGGCTGGAGCAGCCTGCGCTCCCGGTTGGCCGCCTCCTCCAGCGACTGGCCGCTGCCCGCCAGGGGGTGCAGCCGCCGGGTCTCCTTGTAGCGCTTGATGATGGTGGGCAGATCGGCCTCCATAAACAGCAGCTGGTAGGTACAGTTCATCTGCTCCAGCTCATCCAGGGCGTGGAGCAGCGGCTCAAAGCTCTCCCCCGCCCGCACATCGCTGACCAGGGCCACCCGGTCATAGCGTCCGTTGGCGTGGATGCAGAACTCCGCAAACTTGGGCATAAACTCCGGGGGAATATTGTCCACGGTGTAGAACCCCGCATCCTCCAAGAATTCCGCCGCCCGGCTCTTGCCGGCGCCGGAGAGCCCGGTAATAATGACAAACTCCATTGCAGTTCCCCCTCTCAGTCCAGCCGCCGGATCTCCAGTTCCAGGGCAATCCCGGTCTGACGCAGCACGGTCTCCCGAATCTGATCTGTCAGGGCCAGCACGTCGGCACAGGTGGCTCCGCCGGTATTGATGACAAATCCGGCGTGCTTCTCGCTCACCTGGGCCCCGCCCACCCGCAGGCCCTTCAGCCCGCACTGGTCGATGAGGGCGGCGGCATAGCCCCCCGCCGGCCGCTTGAAGGTGCTGCCGGC
>JABLTR010004437.1_pt1 | contig 10563 bp, 9 predicted proteins | sample 7160071 | NCBI WGS metagenome assembly JABLTR01 (sample SAMN14651230, study PRJNA627086) | human gut metagenome | isolation source: feces | host: Homo sapiens
CTGGCAGAGGGTATGCTCCTGTGTTCCTTGTTTTGGGCTTTTTGCTGGCTGGGCACCGGGAGCGACGAGAAAAACATCCGTAATTTTTCTACTTATGTGGACGAGCCCAAGACCAAAAAGGGTGCGCGGCAGATCCCCATGAGCGAGAAGGTCTACCAGGCGTTGAAGCGGGCTGTGAAGAACAGGGGCAAGGCCGCCCCGGTCAATATCGGGGGCTACACCAACTTCCTGTTCCTCAACCAGAGCGGCCTTCCCAAAACGGCGTCCTGTTACGAGAGCATGTTCCAGGGGCTTGTCAGGAAGTACAACAAGCACCACAAACCAGAGGAGGCCCTGCCGAACATCACGCCCCATACCATGCGCCATACATTCTGTACCCGCCTCGCCCACGCTGGGATGAACCCCAAAGACCTGCAGTACATCATGGGACATTCCAATATCACCATGACGCTGAACTATTACGCTCATGCGGATTACACCTCCGCAAAGGCGGCGATGGACAGGCTGGCGGCGTAGTAGTAAGCCGCCGTTTCTACTACGGTTTTACTACTTTTCAACGCCAAGTGAGGCTCCGAAATGCCATGATATGCGGGGTATCTTCCGAAACGCAAAATGCCGGAAATGCTTGATATAACAAGCCTAAAATCGGTAGAACTTTTACTAAAAAATTATTTCGTTTTATCCACTTGACTTTATTCCGAAACCGGACTACTGGGTTGGGACTCATGCCTGTGCATTTCCCGATTTTCCGAACGCTAGGGCAGCACCGGTGCGTTTCCCTGTCCTCGCGAAACAGCAGGTCGGCGTATGCTCTTTCTTTGTTATGATAAGATCTGATCCAAAAGCTCTCCGATCTCCAAAGTATCATCGATCATGATACGGGTGGTGGGCTCTTTTAAGGGGAATTGTTTGCTGCCGCCGTTGGGGCTTACATATCGCCAAACGTAGCCGTTCTCTTTTACCCATTCGGGCTGCTTTTCGAACTCCGGCTTTAGAGCTTCGGCTGTAATGTATAAATTGGTATCCACACAGATCCACGCGATCCGTTTCCCAGTCGCCAAGGCATGCACGGCAAAAATCTCATGTCTCTTTTCCTCTTCCGAAACGTCCACCAACTGATATTTGTTTTTGTCAAATGTACAAGCTGCGCGCAGATATTCCTTCCGGATCATTCTCCACAACCCGTTTGTCCGGTTGGCTGTCAAAATGTGAAGCAGCGCTTCCAGGTTGCCGTTTCTTTCAAAGCGGCCCTCTTGCAAATGGATGGCTTCTCGGATGTTCTGTAACTGGATGTCTTCGCTGCACATATCTGAAATCACCTCTTGAAATTGTTGTAAAATAACCCCCACCCGGGGGCTGCAATCCGCCAGGATGCGCCTGATCCAGTTGTCCACATCCTCTCGAAAGGATACGCATTGGTACTGTTCCGAGGTCAAGCGCTGGTTTGCTGCCGGGTCACAGATGCTGATCTCCGATGGGCTACGCCCGTTGAGGGTGAGATAGTAAATCTTGAACGTTCCATTCCGCTGTCTGGCTTGGGCAAAATAGTGGTAATAGTCGTAGAGCTGTTTGTTTTGGTCCCCGGCCCAGACCTTTACTTCCAGGGGGATCACCTCGTTCCCTAGGTAAAGAACAAGGTCGATCCTGCGGTCACGGTCGATGGTCTCCTCCAACACCACGCGCGCTTTCGCGACCTGGCCGGGGGAAAAACGGTCCGCTATGCGCAGCTGCTCCAAAAAGAGCGAGAGGGGCTTCGCTCCTGAGCCATGGGAACCTTTTGGGTCCAAAAGTTCGCCCAGCAGCCTACAGATCAAGACCTCTTTGTCCGCGATGCCCAGGACTTTGAAAATGTTGAACGCGTCATTTCCCTCGGTCCTCGCGAGGCCACTCTCCAGCTGCTTCCGGATGGCTTGAAAAAGGTGCTCATAAAGCTGCTTATTGTGTTCCATTTTCCCTTCCCGCCTTTACGATGTATAGTCCTCCATAGGCCCCTGAATATCCTTCCGCACTTGCTGGCAACCAGTTTCAACCGCCATTTTCCCCTCCAGCACCTGGAACGCACCCGCCTTCGGCTGTTTTTGCCTGAAATCGGGTGCGTTTCCCTGTTTTTGTGCCCTTTTGACCCGCAAAGTCTTCGGCTTTGTTTTTGTGCAGGTTGCTACTTCCTGATTACGGTTCGAAACCGCCGGCAAGTTCCGCGTATGGGGATTTTTCTCTGACATGCACAATCTAAAACTCCCCTTGCAAACTACAGGACGATATGCTCTTATAGTGTGCGAGAACCTCCCTGCCAAAATTTGCTCCAAATTCTTCTTCGTCTTCCTCGTCAAGAAGGTAAAGAAAATCTTCTTGATAATCTCCCACATGACTGTCTCCAAAGTCCAGCACGCTGCACACCATCTGGTTCTGGTCAAACAGGAGATGATTCAAAGAAAAATCACCGTGTACTAAAACGTCTCCTTCACGTTGGATGGGCAGCACGTTTTTTTCACTATGTAGCCGATATAAGAAATTTGCCACAATTTCCGCATTTTTATCGAGAATAGGCTTGGGCAAGGCGCAAAACTGTTTTTTGTTCAGCGAGTGCCCAGGCAATTTTCGCGACCCAAAATAGGTATATTCCTCACCTTCGTGAAAGAAGGCGCCTTGAAACAGGACATTGGGTATTTCTACATTCAGCTTTGTCCCCAGTCCCTTTACAATCTGCATTTCTGTCTTTAAGCATTCACTGGCCTGCCAGTGTTTCGGCAACTTTACCACGATATCACGGTTCACTAAAAAGGCCTCCGAATGCTCCCCTTCTCCTAGAAACGCCAAGGAGCAAACAAATACTTGTTTGTTGCGAAGAATATGTTCTACTTCATGTAATGAGTACATCCCTATCCCTCTTGTTTGCGTTTTATTCAGTATACTCCAGCTCATTGTCCCGGCACCATCGAATCGCCAATTCTCGAAATGCGTTATCCCGAAAATCGTACCATTGCTGCTCTATGCCAAAAAAGTACAGTTTGTCTTTGAAACGGCGAAACGCCCCGCTGCCTCGGATGGCCCATGCCAGTTCATCCTGTATCCCTCCGGGTGTTAAGCTGTCGATAAAATCCTCCATGATGCTGTATTCATGGATATCCCACTTTGCTGGAAAACGGTAGAATCGCTCGCTCTCTGTTTCCAACAAATTTTCCAGTTCCTCATTTCTCATCCCTGAAATGAGCCCGTCATCTAGGTAAACTGTTTCACCTGTTTTGCTATCCCATAACGCTGTAAAAGCGTCATCTGCCATCTCAATGGCTTCTATTACTTGCTGAAGTGGAATTTTCATGAGCATGACCCCGTTCCTGTTTGTTGCTAGGATTTGGAAAGTATTGTACCACGAGTGCATTGGAAAAACAATCCTCCCACAGGGGTTATATACTCGGAAGCGAAACTCTGGTTTACGCCGGCAACGCAAGGCAGAAGGAGGAAGAGGTTACCAGCTATTTCCGCACCCCAGGCATATCCCTCCTGGATTGGCAAAAAACTCGGATTGTGGGCGCGCTGGGAGGGCCGGCGGCCACAACCCGCCCCCTTTCGGACTTAGGGCGGAACCGGCCAACACCGGCACTCCCCCACTCCCTGTAGGCTGTTCCCACATCCACTCCAAAATCGCGTGCCGAGGGGCGAGCGAGCCTCGGTGGCGCTCTGCCGCGCCGGTCTCGGCTCCCGCCTCGGCCAGTGCTGGGCGCTTCCCATTGGGGAGCGGCACCCGGGGCAGCAGGCGTGACCAAGTCCTTCTGTCCCTGCCGCAAAACCGGCGGAAACATGGGTTTTCGCCGGTTTCCTTTTTGCATGTGTTGCACGGTTATGTGGTTCGCGTTGGTTTAAAGTCCGGCTTTTCGCACCTGGTTTTATCCGTTCCCAACCGTTCCCATCCCCTCCACCACCCAAAACGCACCCGGCTTCGCCTTTTCGGGCTTTGCCGGGTGCGCTTCGCTCTTTTTATCCTCTTTTGATTCGCGAAATTCCCCGCATCTTTGCATTATCCCTGGCTCTTGAGATGATCCAGGATTCCGTTGAGCATCTGAACAGCGGCTTCCGCTCTCGCGGAGGCAAACGCGGCAAGCTTCGGTTCTTTTGCCGTGTTGCGCAAATGGACCATCCTTTCTTCTCGTCCCGATTTTGGAAGCCGAGAGAATATTATGCTTGAAATTATTATAATCTTGGGTATAATATTGGTAAGAGTGAGGTGCTGGATGTGGAAAAATTGATTGACCGTGAATCGGAATTAGAAACTTTACAAAGTGAATACGCGCGAAACGGCAGCGCCCTTGTGGTGCTGTATGGACGGCGCAGAGTGGGAAAAACCACGCTTATTTCTGAGTTTATCAAGGATAAAAACGCATTGTTCTTCTTGGCCAGCGAAGAATCCGAAACACAGAACCGCCATGCGTTTAAGGAGAAAGCCGCTGAATTTATGAACAGTGACCTTCTTCGTAACGCCGATGTAAAAAGCTGGGATGTCATTTTCAAAGCCCTGATGGACACTACCTTTGCAAGTAAGCCGGTCATTGTTATAGACGAGTTCCAGTATATTGGCAAATCGAACCCGGCCTTTCCTTCCATATTCCAAAGAATTTGGGAGGAAATTCTGAAGGACAAACAAGTCATGGTGATTCTGTGCGGATCCCTCATTTCCAGGATGGAATCCCAAACCCTGTCCTACAACAGTCCCCTTTATGGGAGGCGTACCGCTCAGATTCGCTTAACCCAAATCCCTTTTCGGTATTATGGGGAGTTCTTCCCCCACAAAAGCCGCCGGGAATTGATTGAGATGTACTCTGTCACGGGAGGGGTGCCAAAATATATCGAGCCGTTCGCGGAAAGCAAGGACATTTATAAAGCGATTGAGCGAAATGTATTGAACCGCTCCGGCTATCTCTATGATGAGCCAAACTTTTTACTGCAACAAGAGGTTTCGGAAGTGGGCAGCTATTTCTCCGTGATAAAAGCGATTGCCGCAGGCAACAGCAAACTTTCCGCCATTGCGTCTATGCTGGAAGTGAAAGCCACCAGTTTGACCAAATACCTGAAAACATTGATGGATTTGGATATACTGGAACGAGAAGTCCCTATCACGGAAAACAACCCGGAAAAAAGTAAGAAAGGCCTTTATAAAATCAAAGACAATTACATTCGGTTTTGGTTCGCTTTTGTCTATCCAAACCGCAGCTTCATTGAAAGTGGAAACAGCCGGATTGTAATGGACAAAATCCATAAGGGACTTATCACCAACCACACCGCCTTTGTCTATGAGGACGTGTGCCGGGAACGAATGTGGGAACTCAACGTTGCGGAAACGTGGCCGTTCCAGTTTTCCAAAATAGGGCGCTGGTGGGATGCCCATGATGAAATTGACATAGCCGCCATGGACCCGGACGGTGAGAACCTCATTCTCGGCGAGTGCAAATTTTGGAAGGAGCCGGTGGGGGTCAGTGTCCTCCAAACCTTGGAAAACAAGTCTGTCCGTGTGGAATGGAAGAAAGCAACTCGCCATGTGTGGTATGTGCTCTTTAGCGCCTCGGGATTTACAGAGGAGCTAAAACAAAGTGCCGCTTCCCGGCCTGATCTTCTTTTGTGTGATGACAGCGAGAACAACTAAGAGGAGGGCTTGCATCTTTGCAAGCTCTCCTGCCTTTTCCTCCCTATTGTAGAGCACAAGAAACCGCCTACGCATCTGTAAGGGGGATCGGATTTTGATTTTCCCTCTTGCTTGGATATGAGGCGCCCGTTTACACAAGAAGTGGGAGATCCGTGCGGAAGCGCAGTGGGAGGAAAGATGTAAAGAGAGCGCTGTAGCCTATCTCCGCAAAGCTATATGACAAAAATATCCCCAGGGCGATGCCCTGGGGATATTTTGCAAGGTATACTAAGCGTTTAGTTAAGCTTCGTCCAGTTCTCACCGGAGGAGGGCTTGGTGTAGTCGTGGTCGTTGGTGGCCTCGACGATGTGATAATAAGCCCAACGCCATCGCCCCGGGAGCCATCCGCAACCTTACACAACGGACGAAAGATGCCCATGGAGGGCTTTGGGGTCTTCCAAGTGCGGGACATGGAGGAGTGCAAACGCTCGGTCCTGGAGGCTATCAAGGCGGGATAACCCGTTTTTGAGCATAGGGATCTTGCCAATATATGTGAAACAACGGTCCTTGCTTGCTGCATACCCGCGTTTCTCGACAAGCTGAAAAACCCTGCCTACACATACAATGTAGGCAGGGTTTTCTGGAAAGGAAGATGTCCTTTCACTGGGTCATCCCATTTGTTTCAAGAACAGGAAGTCTCTCCTGATTCGCCATCACTCATCAAAGCAAAGCTGATACTCCCTGCGCAGCTCCTCCACCAGGTCCATGGGGAATGTCTCGCCACAGCCTGGATGTTCCATGAGCCATGAGCACATCTCTTGCACGAGTGCCGTAGCTTTTCCGCTGTGATGGTTTCCACTATCCCCGTCGCGCGCAAACCAAACCTGGTCGTATATCTCCACTTGAGAGACCAAGGTTTCCACTTCGCTGCGAAACGGAGCCTCGTTGGCTTCGCTAACATCACCGTACTTCCAAAAGATATGGTGAAGGCGGCGGAGGATCGCGTTTTCATTTATATCCGGAGGGATATAGACGCGGACATTGTCTTCCGGCTGGCTTCTCAACTCCAGCTGCAGGCGCTCCCTTCTATCCAACGGTTTTCCCTGCGCTTTGGAAGCCACGGGAACATCCGCTTGGCTGGGGTCCGCCAAATCCGATTCATGGACGTAGAGCGCTTTTTCCGGTATCGGCTCCACGTCCAGGGCATGGTGCAGGGGCATTGGTCTTTTCCCTTTTTATTGGCCCAGCTCCGCCATAAGCTCCTCGATAGACTTGCCGCTTTGGGCCAGCTTCTCCATCAGGGCTTCCATCTGCGCTTTCTTAGTCTTCTTAGCCTCCCGGGCTTTGGCCAGCGCTTCCCGCCGGTGCGCGGCGCGCTCTTCCGGGGAGAGCTTCGGCTTGGGCTCCTTCGCAGGCTTATTCATGAGGGCCACCAGGTGCTCCCGTTTCGCAGTAACTTTTTCCAGAGCCTCCTGGCTCTTGGCCAGGGCCTCTTTCCGCTCCGCCAGCTTGGCTTCCGTTTGGGAAATCAGGGCCTCCCGGGATGCGATAAGCTTTTGCAGCTGCTCCATTTTCTTGTCGGCAGCCTCGATCCGCTCCTGATAGGTGGGATAGGCTTTGCGCTCTTTCTTCTCTGTGGCAGGTTTTTTGGAATTTACAGGTTTCTTTCCAGAACCTTTTACTCCGCGTGGCATACATTTCTCCCCTTTACTATTAAATAGGATTCGATGTTGTATTTATTATAAAATGACTTTCTCCATTTTTCAAGTGCAAAAAGGAAAGTTTGCAAAAAAATGATGGCATAATTTCAGATACTTCTTGAACTTCACATTGGATTCCCCTCTTTCCCCTATTTTTTATAAGCCAAGCTCTCCACAGTGCAGCACAACTGAGAAGCATCTAGCCAATCTAGGCAAGGTTCCACTGTGTGTAACGAGAAAGAAGTCTAACAAAGGGGTCCCAACATGGCGAGCAGCATCAACACCTGAAAATAGAAACCAGAAGAGGATCAGCACTGGAAATGCCATGGAGCCTGTGCTATAATTAAGGCGTCGAATACAAAAAGAAGGAACCGCTTTTTTGGCGGTTTCCGGCTGTGAGAAATGAACTATGCAGCGAAATAAGAAGCTGTACGCAATCCGAAATGCATGGAAAAGGGAAAGGAGTCACGTATGCCCTGTACAACGATTTTGGTGGGCAAGAAAGCCAGCCATGACGGCTCAACGATCATTGCCCGCAACGATGACGGCGGATTTGAAGCCAAGCGCCTTGCAGCTCACTCCGCCAGAGAGAAGGCCTCTACCTACAAAACAGTCATCTCCCACCTGACTGTGGAGCTCCCGGGGAACGCCATGCGCTATACCGACTGCCCCAATGTGACAAAGACCAACGGCGTATGGCCTGCCTGCGGCATCAATGAGGCCAACGTGGCCATGACCGCCACGGAGACCATCACCAGCAACGCCCGGGTTATCGGCGCGGACCCCTATGTCCGGTACCAGAAGAAGAAAAACCGCAGCGCCAAAGAGGTCCCCGGGGGAATCGGCGAAGAGGACCTGGTGACTTTGGTGCTCCCCTATATTCACTCCGCCCGGGAAGGCGTGCTGCGCACCGGCGCGCTGCTGGAGCAGTACGGCACCTATGAACCCAACGGCATGGCCTTCGCGGACGCCGGAGAAGTCTGGTGGCTGGAAACCATCGGCGGGCACCACTGGATCGCCAGGCGGGTACCGGATGACCGGGTGGTCATCATGCCCAACCAGTTTGGCCTGGACCATTTCGACTTCGCGGACGCTTACGGGGAGCAGAAGGAACACCTCTGCTCTCAGGACCTGCGGGAGTTCGTGGAAAAGTACCGCTTGGCCCTGGATACGGGCGCGGATTTCAATCCGCGGCTGGCCTTCGGCTCCCATTCCGACGCGGACCATATTTACAATACGCCCCGCGCCTGGTTCATGGCCCGGTATTTCCTGCCCCGCACCTACAAGTGGGAGGGGGACAACGCGGACTTCACTCCGGAGAGCAACGACATCCCCTGGTCTTTTGTGCCGGAACACAAGGTGACCGTGGAGGATGTGCGGTATTTGCTGGGGTCCTATTACCAGGGAACGCCCTACAATCCCTACGACAAGAACGCAGCGTGCAAGGGGAAATACCGCACCATTGGCGTGCCCAACAGCGATGTTTGCGGGATCATGCAGATCCGCGGTTATTTGCCGGAGGCCATCCAGGGTGTGCAGTGGCTGTCCATGGGCGGCAGCGGCTTTACGGCGTGCTTCCCGGTATACGCCAACGTGACGGAGTTCCCCAAATACTTCGGCGGCACAACGGAAACCGTCTCCACGGACAGCATGTACTGGCACAGCCGGCTCATTGCCGCGCTGACCGACGCCCACTTCGGGAACGCCTTGTTGTTTGACGAGCGGTATGTGAACGCGGTGATGAACCGCGGGCAGCAGTTCCTCTATGAGTACGATGAGAAGATCCGCCAGGGCGAGCCTGTTGAAATTCTGAAGGAAGCCAACAGCAAGATTGCCGGCATGGTGAAGGAAGAGTCGGACAAGGCCCTTTCCCAGATTCTCAAGAACGCCTCCGAGCACATGAAAATCCGCTATCACAGAGGGGATAACTGAGCGGGCCCCAGAGTAATAAAGCAAAGCGGCGCCAGCCTCCTGCCCACCGGCAGGCTGGCGCCGTTCGTTTTTCCCTTCCCAGGCTCCCGTCTTTTCCAAACCGTTCGGAAGCTTCCACAGAAAAAAGCGGGAGTACGGCACCCTTAGGCAAAGCGTCACCATAGTGCCGGGACCGCCAAAGGATGTTGTACTCCCGAAAAACAGGACAAATAGACTGGAATAGAGGGATCATGCACCCAGGCGCCACTGGGTGCTCTCCCTCTGGAGCTCCACCATGCGGCGGTAGAGGCCGCCCTGCTCCAGCAGCTCCGCCGGGGTGCCCTGCTGGACCACATGGCCGTCCTCCAGCACCACGATGTGGTCGGCCCCCGCCACGGTGCGCATCCGGTGAGCTATCACCAGCACTGTCTTGCCCCGGAGCAGGCGGGAAAGGGCGGTCTGGACGGCGCTCTCGTTCTCCACATCCAAACTGGCGGTAGCCTCGTCCAGCAGCACCACCGGCGCGTCCTTCAGCAGGGCCCGGGCGATGGAGATCCGCTGCCGCTCCCCGCCGGAGAGGGTGGAACCGTTCTCCCCGATCACAGTCTGGTAGCCCTGGGGCAGTTTGCGGATGAATTCATCGCATTGGGCGGCTTTGGCGGCTTCCAGCACCTCCTCATCGGTGGCGCCCCGGCGGCCCAGACGGATGTTCTCCATTACCGTATCCCGGAACAGCACCACGTCCTGGAACACCATGGAGTAGGAGCGCAGGAGGGTCTCCGGGTCTACCGTGGAAACGTCCGTCCCACCTAAAAGCACCTTCCCGCCGGTGACGTCCCAGAACCGGGCAGCCAGCTTGCAGGCGGTGGATTTCCCGCCCCCGGAGGGACCGATGAGGGCTGTGACCTCCCCCTGGCGGGCGGTGAAGCTCACATCTTCCAACACCCCTGCGCCCTCCCGGTAGGCAAAGGAGACATGGTCAAAGGTGATGTCATAGCGGTCGGGGTGGAAGTTCTCTGTTCCCGTCTGCACCGGCTGCTCCAAAATGGAGCGCATCCGTTCAATTTGCAGCTTGGTGTTGAAGGTGGCGGCGATGTTCTGGAGCACCACCCCCAGAGGATCATACAGCCGGGCTGCGGCGAACAGGAAGCCCAGGAAATAGAGGAAGGAGAGCTCCCCGGCCAGCAGCAGCGCCCCGCCGGTGAGCACCGTGGTGGCAAGCCCCAGGCGCAGGAATGCCTGGGCGGAGCACACAAACACGCCGGTGGCCAGCTCGGACCGGATGGAACTGCCTTCCATAGCGGATAGCTTTGCCTCCAGGTCGCCAAGATACCGCTC